>Ga0209579_10000298_pt1 | contig 59957 bp, 46 predicted proteins | sample Coa_R1_2_FD_187152 | JGI IMG/M metagenome (GOLD analysis project Ga0209579, IMG submission 187152) | Surface soil microbial communities from Centralia Pennsylvania, which are recovering from an underground coalmine fire - Coalmine... | ecosystem: Environmental > Terrestrial > Soil >...
TCGGGCCGGGCCATCGAATTCTTCGAGCAGATTGCGACGATTTTGTCGTAGAACGTGACGGCTTCTTCGAGCTGCTCGTGCAGGCCGCTGCCGTGGTCGGGAAGAAACCAGCAGCGCACGCCATTGGCCTGCAAATCCGCGTGCAGCTTTTCGCAGAAGACGCGGTCCAGCGCGTTGAAGCACAGGCAGCAGGTGAATTGCAGCGGCGAATCGAATTGGAGCGACGGGATCAGGCGCACGAATTCTTCGGGCACGCCGCAGCCGCGCAGGAACGTGGTCGGAATCTGGCCGTGCGAACGGTAGATCGAGTCGATGCCCAAGCTCGACGGACTGATGAAGTTCACGGTCTCCAGTCCGAGCGTGCGGCGCAGATCGACGTTGGCGAAGACAGTGTCGCTGATCCAAGCGTGGCTGAAGTCGGCGCCGGCGAGATCGGTGTCGTTGAAGTGCGTGTGCGCGATTTTTGCGTGCGAAAGATTCGCGCCGCTCAAATCCGAACCGATGAAGCGCACATAAGTCAGTTCCGCGCTGCACAGCCGCGCCGAATGCAAATGCGCGCGGCCAAAAAACGAACGCGAAAGTATCGCGCCGCTCAGGTCGCTCAAATTCAAATCGGTGCGCCAGAAATCCGACCCGCGCAGGTTGGTTTTCTTCAGCGTCGAGAGGCTCATGTCCACATTGGCCATGCGCAAATTGCCCAGTTCGCGCCCGCTGAGGTACGCGCCGGTGAGATCCGGTTTGATTTCAGGATGCGCGCGGCGCCAATCGTTCCACGCGGCGGGACCTTGTTTGATAATTTTGAAATGCTCTTCGTCGGCCATAGGCAAAGCGGGTCCGATAGGCGGGGCAACGCCGGCTATGAGTGTATCGGCGGGATAGCGTTTGGAAACAATGAAATGCTCGCGAATTGGAACGATGGATGTTGATGGAATAGGGTGCAAGAGGGCCTGCGTGCGCAAAAAAGCGGGCGCCTTTTTACGGGCGCCCGCTTTCGTCAAGGGTCAGGAGTCAGTGACTGCACATATTAACTGAACTTCGTCAGACCCGGCTTCGCTACGGCCGGGAAGTCCAGCTTCGCGCTCATGTCGTAGGCCTTCGGCGACAAATCTTCCTGTGATTCCATGGCCTGCTTCCACGTCAGAATTTTGCCGCTATACGCGGCCATGCGGCCGAAGATGCCCATCATCGTGCTGTTGATCATGTACTCGCTGTTGTCCACCGGCTCGCCTTTGCGGATCGAGGCCATCAGCACGTCGTGTTCGTACTGGTACGCGTTGTTCAAATTGCCGTTGAACGCCGCGGGGCGTTCGCCTTTGACTTCGGCTTTGCCCCAGTTCCAGATCGCGGTGCCTTTCGTGCCGTAAATCCAATCGCCGTTCTGAGGGTCGGAGCCGGGCTGCTGGCGGCAGTAGTTGAAGCACTTCGCCCCGCTGGGGAATTCGAAACACGTTGCGAAATGATCGAAGATGTGCCCGAATTCGGGTTCAGTGCGCGACTGGCGTCCACCGAGGCTGTAGCACTTGGACGGGTATTCGCCGAGGTACCAGGCGACGCGGTCGAGGTTGTGGACGTTTTGTTCGACGATGTGATCGCCGGAGAGCCACGTGAAATAGAGCCAGTTGCGCATCTGGTATTCCATGTCGCTCCAGCTTTCCTTGCGCGGGAAATGCCACAAGCCGCCGGTGAGGTACGACGAATGCACGGCCTGAATCTGGCCCACGCCGCCGTCGTGCAGATGCTTGGCCAGCGCGCCGGTGCCTTCGGTGTCGTAGCGCCAGCAGAGGCCGGAGACAATCGAGAGCTTTTTCTTGCGCGCTTCGGCGCAGGTTTCGGCGACCGAGCGGATGCCGGGGCCGTCCACCGCGACGGGCTTTTCCGCGAACACATGCTTGCCCTGCGCGACAGCGTATTTCAAATGCTCCGGGCGAAAATGCGGCGGGGTGGTCAGCACTACGACGTCCACGCCGGCGTCGATGACTTTCTTGTACGCGTCGAAGCCGACGAACTGGCGTTCGGGCGGGCAATCGAATTTGGACTTGGGATCGAACGAGTCCTTGGCCTTCGCGGCCTTCTTTTCCATGTCGTCCTTAAGCGCCGCGAGGTGCTCGTCGAGGCGATCCTTAAAGGTGTCGCCGACCGCCACGAGCTTGATGTTCTTGTCGGCCAACAGCGCCTGGCTGGCCGCGCCCGTGCCGCGCCCGCCGCAGCCGATCCAGCCCACGCGGATGGTGTCGCCGCCCGCCGCGTACGCCCGGCCCATGAAACTCGCCGCCGCCAGCGCGCCGCCGACGGCCGCCGTCCCCTTAATGAAATCCCGGCGCGAAGCCGCGCTCGATTGTTTCGCGTTCATGTGATGCCTCCGATATTGTGAATGTGCGAATCTCAAGTTTGTACAATGAATTGTACACCGCGGATGATATAGGGCGTCAAACAAAAAAAGTCACGCGGAATGCGCAAAGCGGGGGTGGAATTGCGCAAACGCACGCGCGAGTCAGGGGTCAGGGGTTAGGGGTTAGGGGTTAGGGGTTAGGGGTTAGGGGTTAGGGGTTAGGGGTTAGGGGTTAGGGGTTAGGAGTCAGGAGTCAGGAGATAGAGCGGATTTCAAATTCGTGAGGACGTGTTTCGCGAAGCGAAACGCCGTTGTTACCCCGAAGGGGTTAAAGATATTAGCCGGGGGTTGAGGCCGCGAGGCCGATACCCCCGGTTAGGTCCCTCTCATGATTCCCTGCACCCCGAAGGGGTGCCAGAGCGCATTACGTACCGTGCTCGCGAATTCTGAATGCGCTCTAGCTCTAGGAGGCGACGCGCTTCGCGCGATTTATTTTTTTGCGCCAACTGAATCGGCTGTTTCGTCCTTTGCGGCCACGCGTGGGAAGGGACAGAGTGGCCGGCTTGAGCCGGGGGTATCGAGGATTTCGGCCAGCGTGCTATTTTTAAAGGAGTCCTCGACCAACGCCAGCGCATTATCCAGCCGCCGGTGCAGCGGGCACAGATTGGTTCCGTGCGCCACCAATTCAAGCGGGCAACTGCGGATGCGGCGGATGGGATCGACGGCTTGCACCACTTCGTAGATCGAGATTTCACTTTTGGACCGCGAGAGCGAAAAGCCACCGCCCAACCCGCGCTGCGAGATCAGCAGATTTGCGCGCACGAGGCTCTGCAAAACTTTTGACAAATAGCCTGCTGGAACGTGCGTGGCTTGAGCGATTTCCTGCGCGGCGTGAGGGTGGCCTTCGCGTTCGGCAAGGAAGACCATCGCGCGCAGGGCGTATTCGGTGGTTTGAGAGATCATTTCAGGACAGTGCCTCCATCCAGAGTGAATCGTCCACAATGCACGATTTCCGGATAAACTTGTCCTGAATTGTACCGGTTGAGCCGGGCGTGTCAAGAAGTCTGCGTTCGACCGGCCCATAGGCCCTATAACGCATATATGGCCTATACGCGGTGCGAAAGGTCCTTATCGCAGCACTTCGTCGATCAGCCCATACTCCTTCGCCTGATCCGGCGACATGAAAAAATCGCGGTCACTGTCTTTGGCGATGCGCTCGACGCTCAGGCCGGTGTGCTTGGCGTAGAGTTCGTTCAATGAGCGCTTGAGGCGGATGATTTCTTCCGCTTGAATCACAATGTCCGCGGCGGTGCCTTGTGCGCCGCCCCACGGCTGATGAATCATGATGCGCGCGTTGGGGAGCGCAAAGCGCTTGCCTTTGGTGCCCGCGGCCAGCAGGAATGCGCCCATGCTCGCGGCCTGGCCCACGCAATACGTCGCGATGTCGTTGGTGACGTGCTGCATCGTGTCGTAGATCGCCAAACCCGCGGTCACCGATCCGCCGGGCGACATGATGTACAGCTCGATGTCGGCTTCCTTGTTTTCAAGCTGCAAGTAGAGCATCTCCGCGACAATCGTCGTGGCGGTGAATTCGTTGATTTCTTCGCCCAGGAAAATGATGCGGTCCTTCAACAGGCGGCTGTAGATGTCCCAGCCTCGTTCGCCGCGTCCGGTTCGTTCGATCACATTGGGGATGATGGCCATGATTTTAATCCTGAGTTGAAAATGCTGAGTCCTGAGTCCTGAGTATTGTGGTGCAGGCTTCCAGCCTGCAAGTGTCTCGTGGTGCAGGCGTCTCGCCTGCACGTTTCTATGCTCCGTGCTCGTGCCCGTGTTCTTCGTGACCATGTTCGTGGCCATGATCACCGTGCTCGTGTTCGGCGTGCTCATGCCCATGTTCCGCATGTTCGCCGGTTTCATGACCATGCTCGTGGCCTTGTTCGGCATGCTCGCCGTGTTCATGACCATGCTCGTGCCCATGCTCATGCCCCGGCGCGTGTTCGTCGTGTTCGTGTTCGTGTTCGTGTTCCTTCGGGAAGGGCTTGCGCGGCACAACGGCGATTTCAGCGGCGTCGAGCACGAAATCGATGGCTTTCCTCAAGCGGATGTCGGCTTCGATCTGCGGGATTTTGCCTTCCGCGGCGAGGCGGTCGAAAAGATCCTGCGCCTTCACGTTCTGGCGCCGTGCCAGGCCCACGATGTATTCGTCCACTTCCTCTTCTTCGGCGGTGATGTTTTCCTTGTCGGCGATGGCGGAAAGCGTGAAATAGCGTTTGAGTTCGGCCACGCCCGCGCTCTGGGAATTGTCCGCCATCTTCTCCGGCGTCAGGCCAATGGCGCCGGGCTGTACACCCATCTGCGCGAGGTATTGAATGCTCTGAACCATGTTTTCCGACGCCGCGCGCGCCAGCATTTTCGGAGGCATTTCGAAATTGACCTTCTCGATGATCTGCTTGAGGATCTCTTCGCGCACGCGCGTTTTGATCGTGTCGCCGATTTTTTCCAACAGCGACGAACGGATTTTGTCGTTGAGCGCCGCCAGGTCCGGGAAGCCCAGATTCTTGGCGAGTTCGTCGTCCACGGCCGGCAGGCGCACCGTTTTGATCGACTTCACTTCAAATTCGATCGTGGCTTTTTTGTTGCGATGTTCTTCGACCGGGAAATTCCCCGCCAGCGCCTCGTCCACGGCGCGCTTTTCGCCGGCTTTCGCGCCCAGCAAAAATTTCGAACCCAGATGCGCATACGCGCCGAAGACGTGCCCTTGCACGCAAAGCAGATGCGCGTCCTCTTCCTTGTGCACTTCATTGCCATCGACCAGCACGCGCAGCACACCTGTTGCGTTGTCTTTTTCGATAATCGCGTGGCCTTCCTCGGCGGGCACTTCTTCGGCGAAGCGTTCACGCAGCGCATTGATGGCGTGCTCAATCTCCTCGGGCAGCACGTCGATCTCTTCCTGCTCGCCTTTCAATCCGGTGTACGGCGGCAATTCGAATTGCGGCATTACTTCGGTTTTGAATTCGAAACTGAACGGCTGGCCCTTTGTCGCAATGAGTTTTTCGGCCTCCGTCACTTCGGGTTCGCCAATGGCTTTCAGATTTTCCTTTTCGAGCGCCGCGGCGAAAGCACGTTCCACGAGGTTGGCGGTGAGCTGCTTGCGGATGTCCGCGCCGAAGCGTTTCTCAATCACATCGCGCGGCACTTTTCCCGGGCGAAAACCAGGCAGGTTGACCGCGCCTGAAAAACTGCCCACGACGGCGTTGTGTTCCTTGTTGACTTCCTCCGCCGCAACGGTCACGCTGACCGATTTCTCCCACAGCCCGCCGTCTTTGACGACGGTGCTGACGGTCAGCGGCGCTTTCTTTCCGCCTTCGCTTTCTTCTGCCACAGTGTACGGTTCCCTTCTGAAAAATCTGCGCCGCCAAAATAAGCGTTAAACGAAAAGCCCCGTGCGGCACGGGGCTGGTAATTTACCACAAAGTGCCCGGGGTTTATAGGGGCAGAAACGGGCAGCGTCAAGGTCAGGAGTCAGGGGCCAGGGATCAGAAATCGGGAGTCGGAGCGCATGCGAGTGACAACGGAACAACCCAAAATTCCTTTGCCTCCGGCTCCCATCTGACAAAACCCAGTCGAGGCGAGTTCAATTCCGCGCCGGCACACCCTCATGCGCCTGATGCGGCGGGGCGAAGAAAGGGAAGTCGGTCAAAAACGGCACGTCGTTGGCGTTGACGTTGTCGCCTTTGACGGCGCCTTTGGTGAGGATGTTGAGTTCGGCGTCGATCACGTCGTCTTCGGGGCGGCGGCCGTTGAGGGCGGCGTTGAAGCCGGCGGTTTTAGTGACGTCGAGCGTGAGCACATCCGGCATCAGCACGTCGGCGGTGGTGTTGGCGTGCGCCTGATCGCCGCCGTTGAGAGCCAAGATGTGCGCCACCACGTCGTTGCGAAAGAGCGCTTTGTCTTCCGACGGAACGGCGGCGTTGAAGGCGTCCTTGTGTTCCGGGTTAATCAGCACGGTGTTGATGGCGGGACGGCCCATGCGGTCGAACTGGACGAAGGTTTTCACAGGACCTTCCTCAAGCACGGGGATGTCGCCTTTGGCGGCGGCTTTGATGGCGCGTTTGTCGCTGCTGGGCAGACTGGTGGTGCCCCAGATGTTGATGGAATTGCCGCCCTTGGTCAGCATGGACGCGGGCAGTTCGACGGCGATGACGGAGACGTTCATGCCGGCGAAGAAATCGACGCCCGGATTGCGGTATTGGTTGCCGTTGACGAAGGCGATGAAGTCGAAGAAGAACGGGTCGTCGCGCGCGCCAGCGAAGACTTTGATGCCGGAACTGTCGGTGACGAAATTTCCGGCGACAGTGTTGTCGATGGGGCCGGTGATGCTCGTTGTAGCCTTGACAAGGGTGTTGATCGCGCCGGTTTTGGCGGGCTTGACAGGGCCGACCAGGGTGAAATGCTGCGTCGCGTTGGAGGATTTGCCGGAGGGTTTGTCGAAAGTGATTTGAATCACCAGGTCTTCAACACCGTCGCCGTTCTGGTCGATCTTGAATTGATACAGCGTGTCCGAGGAGAAGACGGGGTTGAGGCCCGGCGCCGTGAACGGATTCACGGTCATGGCCAGGACAACGTTGTTGTCGTTGGCGTTGACGAAGGCGTACACGTCGTTGATGTCGGAGGCGGGATCGAATTGCAATCCGGGGGCGTCGCGGTGGTCGGCGCCGGTCAACATCACCAGCAGGACGGGAAGGAAGAGCATGGCAAGCGGACGAACGAGGCGTTTGTGGCGCATGGCGAAAACCCTTTCTTGAATTCTGTTTGGTTTTTGTGTGCCCGGCAAAGACTCTCGCTTACCGCATTTTTGCACGATTGCGAGCGCTTTTCGAAAACGGGAACGCGCGAGGAAGGGGTCTGGATGCAGATTTTATTGGAGATTTGGCGCGCGAAGAATGAACGCGTGAGAGTATGTCAGTATGAATGGATGAGTCGGCTGTGGAAGGCGATGAATTACCGATTAAAGTAATGCAACATTAGCGCCGCGCCGCGGCCGAAAGGAGCCATGCCCGTCCTGATCGCGATCAGTCCCAAGTTGGCCGTGAAGGAATACGAAGTGAACGGCCCGCTGTCGATTGGGAGGCATGAGAGCAACGCGATCCAGCTCAGCGAGGAGCGCGCGTCGCGGCAGCACTGCCGCATCGTGTTGGAACGCGGGCAGGGCGTGATCGAGGACCTCGACAGCGCCAACGGGACCTTCGTCAACGGGCTGCGCGTCAATCGCCAGGCGCTCAAGCACAACGACCGCATCACCATCGGCAAGACGACGCTGATCTATTGTGAAGACGACAGCAGCGAGAAGCTGGACGAGACGCAAGTATTAATGGAGGGGATTTCGAGCCAGGTCGAAGCGATCATCGTCGATCGGGCGTTGAAGGAGGTGCGCGCGAAAGCTCGCGCGCGGCGGCCGCGGCGTCAGGATCATCATCACGGCTCGGCGGTGTTGCTGTGTTTTCTGGCGGTTTGCGCGGGAGGGTACTTTTATTGGCGCACTCAACAACAGGTGCAAAACACAGGGAACGCAACGGCGGCGGCTAAAACGCGGACGAGCGTCACGACAGATCGCGCGGCCTCTTCGCTTGTGACCACGCCTTCAAATGATTCGGCGACTGAGCCGCCTAAAGGCGGGACTGCGAACAAGTTGGTCATATCCGTCGAAGATCAATTCAAGAAAGCACTGGCCACGAAGGAGCGCGCGATGGCTTCCGGGAATCTGCTTGGTGCGAAGAGCGCGCTGCAATCGTTCCTGTCTGCTCTGCCGGCCGATCAGGCGGAGAGCGATTTTGCGAAGCGCGCGCGCAGCACGCTTGAGGACACGACGAAAATTTCCAACGCGGCGTTTGAATTGGCGCTGAATCAGGCGCGCAGCGCGCTGGAGGCGAAACGATTTCAAGCGGTGTTTCAGCGCTGCACAAACCTGATTTCAAACGATCCGGCGGGGCCGTACGGCGCGAAGGCGCGCGACATTCTGGAGCAGATCGACGAGCGCACGGCGACGGTTGCGGAGGGCGCGAAGGCCAAGGCGCTGGACGCGATTGGGCGCGGGCAGTTGGACGAAGCGCGCACGGTGTTGGAAGGCGTGCTGGGCGAATTATCGGGGACGCGCTGGTCGGGGGATGTGTCCACGCTGCATTTGCAAACGCTGGTGGCCGGCGGGCTGCTGGATGAGATCGAAGCGGCGCGCGCGAAAAAAGCGGCGGCGGGCGAAGACGTGCGGATCGTCTTCGCGCAGAAGAAAATCGAAGGGACGCTGGCGCGGGTCAAAGGATTGATGGCGAGCGTGCAAATCGGCGCGGGCGCGGGTTCGACTCAGGGCGGGGTGATCGATCTGTCGGTGAATCTCAAAGCGATCGAGCCGAAAGATTTCATCGCGACGCTGGACACGCTGGAACTGAGCAACCGGCACGCGGAACTGGGCTGCTTGTGGCAGTTGCTGGGACGCAAAGACGCGGCGAAAGCGGCGTCGGAAGCGGCGCTGAAAAATCCGGGCAAGACGCCGCCGGCGGTGGTGATGGCGGGGTTGTTGAGCGATTCGAAGAACCTGCACTTTTACGATTTCAGCGACTGGCGCCAGCAGACGCATTGGGAAGCGGTGTCGGGAAGCTGGCTGACGCAGGACGGCAAATACGTGCTGGAGAGCGCGGACGGCGGCGAGACGTTTTTGAAGCCGGAGAGCATCGGCGGTCTTTTCCCGCTCGACAAAGCGCGCTTGGGTTTCGATCTGGAATTGTCGCAGCTTGGCGAAGGCTGGTTTTTGACGTGCGAATTTGGCGGCGATCAGCAAAGCGCGATCGTGTCGTTCGAAGCGGGCGCCGACGGGAAGACGGAAGTGAGCTTGCAGGACAAAACCGGCGCGAAGAGCGCGGGGGCGAAAGTGCCGGCGTCGAAGGACGGCGCGATGCACGTCGATCTGGCGATCGACGGCGAGAACGCCACGCTGAGGTTGAATGGAGTGGCGGCGTGCACGCTGGCGAGCACGGGGCTGTCGCAGCAGAAGGGGAAGCTGGCGATTCAGGCGCACCAATGTGCGTGTGCGATTGATAATGTGGTGTTGAGGACGCAGGAGTAGCGGGCTTGCGCTGTCGAATGAAATTGACAGGCGATTAGCGCGTGCTGGAAGAATTCGATGCCGCGCTGCAAAAGCGGCGCATGCCAGCGGCGGCGCGCTTCGCGCGTCCGTTTTGGACAGTGGTGTGCATGACATCGCAATTTCCACGCTTCATTCCGCAGGTTAAATTTCGTTTCTTTAATTAGAGTGCGCCGCTAAAATTCGCGCGGCGAATTGGGAGGCTTTTGTTTTGAGCACGGCAACATTGGACGCGGCGGTTTCGGTTCAGCCGGACGCGCGCGGGTATTTTGGCGGCGAGGCCGGTTACGGCGGGCGCTTTATTCCTGAGACGCTGATGCCGGCGTGCGAGGAATTGGCGCGGCACTATGCGGAATCGAAGAACGATCCGGCGTTCAAGGCGGAACTTGACGGGCTGCTGCGCGATTATGTCGGGCGGCCCAATCCGCTGACGCTCGCCGCGCGGTTGACGGCGCACTGCGGCGGCGCGAAGATTTATCTCAAGCGCGAGGACCTCAATCACACTGGCGCGCACAAAATTAACAACACGTTGGGGCAGGCGCTGCTCACGCGGCGCATGGGCAAGCGGCGCGTGATCGCCGAAACCGGAGCCGGACAGCACGGCGTCGCGACCGCAACGGCTGCGGCGCTCTTCGGTATGGAATGCACGGTTTACATGGGCGCCGAAGACGTGCGGCGGCAGGCGCTGAACGTGTTTCGCATGGAATTGCTCGGCACAAAAGTCGTGCCCGTCGAGAGCGGACAGCGCACACTCAAAGATGCCTGCAACGAAGCGATGCGCGATTGGATGGCGTCGGTGCGTTCGACGCATTACATCATCGGGTCGGTGATGGGCCCGCATCCGTTTCCGATGATGGTGCGCGATTTTCAGGCGGTGATTGGGCGCGAAGCGCGCGAGCAGACGCTGAAGATCGAAGGCCGCTTGCCCGACGCGGTCGTCGCGTGCGTCGGCGGCGGCAGCAACGCGATGGGGATTTTCTATTCGTTCATCGCGGACAAAACTGTGCGGCTCGTCGGCGTCGAAGCCGCCGGGCACGGCATTCACACGCAGCAGCACGCGGCCACGCTGGCCATGGGCAAGCCGGGCATTTTGCACGGCATGAAAACGTACGTCTTGCAGGACGACGACGGGCAGACGGCGCAAGTTCATTCGGTCTCGGCGGGACTGGATTATCCCGGCGTCGGGCCGGAGCACGCGTGGCTGAAGGACATCGGGCGCGCGGAATATTTTGGCATCACCGACAGCGAAGCGCTCGACGCGTTTCAATTGCTCGCGCGCACGGAAGGAATCATCCCCGCGCTGGAAAGTTCGCACGCCATCGCGCACACGGTTCGGCTGGCGAAAGAAATGGGCAAGGACAAAGTGATTGTGGTGTGCCTGAGCGGGCGCGGGGACAAGGATTGCGAAGAGGCGCGGAGGTTGTTGAAGAAATAGCTCTTTATCTCGCCGGATCGCCGACGGCTTGCGGCTGAACCGATAACTCGAAATAAACCTGCAACACTCGATGACTTGATGCGTGTTGAGGGCAAGGCTGAACTGATAGGCGGGCGGATCGTGCGCATGATGGCGGCTGGATTTCTTCCAGGCAAACTCGCACGCGGACTTTTGTTCTCACTCTATTAGCATGCCGCGAAGATTGGCAAAGGCGAAGCGATGGGCGGCAATGTCGGTTATGCCGTGCCTCGGCTTTATTCAGGCCGCGAATCGTTTTCACCAGACGTATCCTTTTATCTCGGCCCGCCTCCGCGCGATCCGATGAAATTCATTTCCGGCCCGCCAACATTTGCTGCGGAGATTCGAAGCGAGTGCGACTATGGCACGCAAGCCGAACTTGAGATGACGGCCAAACGTCTTGATTACTTTGAAGCGGGCACGCTGGTGGTTTGGGACGTCGATACGCGCGGCGCGTGCGTGAATTGTTATCGAATATCGGCGATGCATGCAAAGATTGTATTCAATCGAGGTCAAATCGCGGACGCAGAGCCGGCGGTTCCGGGCTGGCGCATCAGCGTGGACGAGATCTTCGGCAAGCGGTAAATTTTGTGGAAGATATTGCGGCATAGTTCAGCAGATCCGCCAAGGGAGGGGCTTGTCGGAATGAAGTTTATTTGGAATTCCAGCGCAGACGAAGACCGTCTCGATTTCGGATTGATTCAGTCCGAAGTAGATTCGCTTTTGGAAGGGGAAATTCGAGCGAATATCAGCATTCCGTTGAATAAGAGTCGGGGACGATGCGAAATAAATGGCACTTTGCCCGACGGCAGGCGCGTATGTATTGAGTATGTCGAAGACAGCGGTACTATTCGAATTCAGACAGTTGAAGTGAACGTTCAGAAGCACTAGGATAGAGTGCGGAGGATTTATGGGTTTCAAAATCGACTTGGAAGTCGCCGGCAGTGACCTCGACGTACGCGTCAAGTACGACGATCCCACGCTGCAGGGAAAGGCTGCGTTTACTCTTCGGGAGGATGGCATATCTGTCGGCATGACTCAATCCGGAAAACCTGTATTTGTGCGAATCCGTGGTGCCCAGAATTTTGATTCCTACGTGGCATCATTAATGAATCGAATTCCTGCTCTTCTTTCCGGCAAGGAAACGCTGGATGCGACAGAACGCAAACGCCTCGTTTCGTTCGCAACTCAGAAGATGGGTAACGTTGTCCGCAAACACATTGAACGTCAGATGAATGATTTGAAAAACATCGAACACCACGATATGGAAAATGCGGATTTGGAGGTACATGGAGCCAGCGTTTAACTGTTAGCATTTCCGGTCTTGTCACCCTCAAACCCCTCCACATCCCGCACCAAATACAGCGGTCGGCCTTTCACCTCGATGTAAATCCGCGCCATGTATTCGCCGATCACGCCCAGCGAAATCAATTGAATTCCGCCGAGGAACAAAATCGTCACCAGCGTCGAATCGTAGCCGCGCATCGGTTCGAACACGCCGAAGAAGTGCCCGACAATCCGAAGAAAGGCATACGCGAATGAGATGAAAGCGATCGTGACGCCGATGTAACTCCAGACTTTCAGCGGAAACGAACTGAAGGACGTGATGCCGTCGAGCGCGAAATTCCACAGGCGCCAGTAATTCCATTTCGTGCGGCCTTTGTGGCGCGGCTCGCGGTCGTAGAGAATCGCCGTCTGCCGAAAACCGACCCACGCGAACAGGCCTTTCATGAAGCGGCTGCGCTCCGGCATGCGGCCCATCGCGTTGACCACGCGCCGGTCCATCAGGCGGAAATCGCCCGTGTTTTTTGGAATGTCGATGTGCGTCATGCCGGCGATCGTGCGATAAAACAAATCCGCGGAGACGCGCTTCAAAATACCTTCGCCCTGCCGCGAGCGGCGCGTCGCGTAAACCACGTCGAAGCCTTCGCGCCACTTGGCGACGAATTCCGGAATCAGTTCCGGCGGGTCCTGCAAGTCCGAATCGATCGGCACGACGGCATCGCCGCGCGCGTGGTCGATGCCGGCGCTCAGCGCGATGTCTTTGCCGAAGTTGCGCGACAGATTCACGATCTTGATCGCGGGATTGCGTGTTCGCTGCTCGCGCAGTTTTTCGAGCGTGTTGTCGCGGCTGCCGTCGTTGATGCACACGATTTCATAGCTCATGTTCAGCGGCGACAGCGCTTTTTCGACGCGCTCGAAAAACTGCGAGAGGTTTTCGGCTTCGTTGAACATCGGTGCGACCACGGAGAGTTGCGGCGCGCCGGGCCGGCTGGAAGCTGGCGCTCCGGACGGGCGGGACGCCGGCGGTGAAGATTCAGGATTCATAAATCTCAGAGGCGGTGATTTCGTAATCAAACAAATGATACAGGCGGGCCATGTGCAGCGTTTTTCCGATCTCGGCCGAAACGGCGACGTGGACGTCCTTCCCGCCGGCTTTCATGCGCATCACCGCGTCCGCCAGTTCGCCGATGAACAGCGAACTCATGTACGTGCACTGCGTCAGGTCCACATAAGCGCTCTGGTGCTGCGAATCGCACAGCGCGGAGAACGCCTGCTTGAACGCCGCGAGGTCGGGGCGCTGCAAATCGCCCAGCACGCGCAGCGATCCGGCGCTGAGCATTATTTTTTGATCGAATCGTGATGTGGACAAACGCAAGTATTCCGAGCAATACCGAACGATTCCTTTTTATCCGTCATTTCTTCAGCCGTGTTACCGGCTGACTGCACTTTTCTACATTATCCATTCGCGAAGATTCGTGCGATTCGTTGTTCGTTCCTTTGTTCTTTTCTTTGCGCCTTCGCGCCTTTGCGCGAGAAGAATTCGCTACTGCACGCCTTCCGCCTCCAGCATTTCAAGCTGAGTCCCGACGTCTTTGAAGCCGACGTCGATTTCATAGATTTCGTACAGCACTTTTTTCGCGTCCAACTTTCGGCCCATGGCGCTCAGCGTGAGCGCTTTGACGTACATCACTTCCTTCCAGCGGTCGTCTTTGATTTCAGAGGGAAAGCCGGCCAGCGTTTCATCCAGGCGCTTGAGCGCCAATTCGAATTGGCCCTTGGCTTTGAACGCGAGGCCAAGTTTCAAACCGGATTCGGCGCGGAATTTCGGATCTTTGAAGGTCGATTGGTAGCGCTTGATCGCCTCGTCGTACAGCGCCTTGTCCTTGCGCCGCTCGGCCAGATTGAAATAAACCCCGCCAAGGTCGTAGCGGATTTTGCTGTCGGTAGGGTATTGCCGCTCGCGGTCGACGTACGAATTGAGCCGGAAATCGAGCCACTCGTCGATCAGTTTTCCGCACTGTTCGCGCGCGCCCGCCTCGCCGGCTTTCGCCTTCGTGTCCAGCGCCTTGATGTCCGCCTGCATTTTCCAGATTTCCAGGTCGTCGAGCTTGAATTTATAGATCGGGTTGTTGGGATCCTTTTCGCGCGCGGTTTCGAACGCTTCCTTTGACTCGTCGTAATACCCGAACTGCTTGTACATGTTGCCCAGCTTTTCATAGTACTTGGGAAGCTGCCGTTCGTCCTGGCACGCCGCGATCTGGTCGCGCGTGAGCTTGACCACGGCTTCCAAGTCCGATTCGCTCTTGATGTCGCCTTTTTCGAGGTCGAGCATCTGCGCGGCCTTCTTCTGCTCTTCGGTCATCGTCAGGCGGGCCATCCCGCCGCGCTTGCCGTCCTTGGTGGAACTCTCGATCATCGCCGAGACGTTCTTCGCCGACAAATCGCGCCACTTCACCGCCGCTTCGCGGTCGCCCGGCACCGCTTTGCTGACGTCGCCCCACACGTCCAGCGCGTCCTGCACTCGGTTGTCGAGTTCGTAAAGATGCGCCAGTTCGCGCGCGGCTTCGACCAGCAGCTTGTTGTTGCCTCCGGCTTTCACGGCTTTGATGTCTTCATAAACCGCCGTCGCGCAGGCGTTGTAGCCTGCCATGCGCGCGGCCTTCGCCAGCGACATCAGCGCGCTGACATTGGCCGGATCGATCTTCAAAATGTCCTCGGCCTTCTCCATCGCCGAGTCCCATTTTTTCATCATCATCAGGCTGCTGAGCTGCGGGGAGAGGCTGGCCGTTTTGGTTTTGCTCCAAAACGACGAACCCTTTTCCTGCGCCACGCGGTTCTCCACCGCTCGGAGCGAACGCCGCGCCTGGACGTTGTTGGGATCCATTTTGCACGCGGTCAGGTACAGTTCGATCGCGTAATCGTAATTGCGGCGGCTGGTCGCTTCCGCCGCCTTCTCCAGATATTTTGTAACGTCCACTGCGTTATTCCTCGTCAATTCTGCCGCACGCGGGAATCCGCCCGCTCCGTCGCCCCGGTTAGTTGAACAATCCAAAGCGACGGCAATCTATGACAAAAACGACTTTTTTTCCAGCGGAAAGAATGGAACGTTGGAAACGAATGAGGGGAGTGGGTTGGTTCTTTGCCCCCGCAGACCCTTTATGATAAAACTCGAAAGTCCAACGCTCAGGAGCGCTCCGTGCCAAAGTGGTTCGATTATAAAACACCTGCTGACCTCCGCGCCGCCGCAATCGCGCTGGGCGTCGGCGGCGTCGTCGAAGTCGATTCCGATCTCTCGTGCCTTTTGCAGCCGATCGAAATCGGCGGGCGCAAAGTGGGCAACCGCCTCGCCATTCATCCCATGGAAGGTTGCGACGGCGAACTCGACGGCCGCCCCGGCGAATTGACATTTCGCCGCTGGAAACGCTTCGGCAACGGCGGCTGCAAATTGATCTGGGGCGAAGCCGTCGCGATTCTCGACGAAGCCCGCGCCAACGCGCGGCAGCTTTGGATTCACGAAGGCTCGCTGAGCGATCTCGCGCTGCTGCTCGACGAACTCAAGCGCGAACACCGGGACCAGTGGGGTGCGCGAGCGTGCGGCGATCTGCTCGTCGGCTGCCAGTTGACTCACTCCGGCCGCTACAGCCATCAACGCCCGCTGATTGCCATGCACGACCCGTCGCTCGATCCGGCCACGCTTGTTCCCAATCCAAGCGGCGATGGAAAAATTCCGATGCCGCCGGATTATCCAGTGCTCAGCGACGATGAACTCAAGCGCGCCGAAGACGCCTACATCGCCGCCGCGAAACTGGCCGTGAAACTCGGTTTCGATTTTATCGACCTCAAGCAATGCCACCGCTATTTGCTCAACGAATTGCTCGCCGCGAACGAACGTCCCGGCCCGTACGGCGGATCGTTCGAAAATCGCACGCGGCTGGTGCGCAACATCGTCACGCGCATTCGCGACGAAGTCAGCAAGGACATAGTGATAGCCTCGCGCATTAATGTCTGCGATTTTGTGCCCTACACGAAAGGCGCCGGCGGCCGCGGCACTCCGCGCCCGTTCACCACCCCTTATAAGTGGTCCTTCGGCGTCGATCCGAATCATCCGGAGACGCCGGATTTGACGGAGCCCAAGCAACTGGTCGCGCTGCTCAAATCGTTGGGCGTGTGCCTGATCAACGTCTCGATGGGCAATCCGTACAACAACATGCACTTCGGCCGCCCCTTCGAAAAACCGCCGCTGGACGGTTACGAATCGCCCGAACATCCGCTGCTGGGCGTCGCGCGCCATTTCAAACTCGCCGGCGAAATGCAGCGCGAATTTCCGGAATTACCGATGATCGGCACCGGCTATTCGTGGCTGCAACATTTGTTCCTGGAGTGCGGCGCGGCGAACGTGAAGAAGGGCCGCATCTCGATGGTGGGCGTGGGCCGCGGCGCGTTCGCCTATCCGGATTTCGTGAAAGACATCGCCGCCACCGGAAAAATCCGCAACGAGCAAGCCTGCATCGCCGTCTCAAGCTGCACCGCGCTGATGCGCGCAAAAGGAAACGAGTACGGCCAGTATCCTAGCGGCTGTGTGCCGAAAGATAAATTCTATGGACCGATTTACCGCGAAGCGATCAACGCCTACAAAGCCGGGAATAAACCGAAGAAGAAATAGCAATCGGGGTGCAGTGGGTGGGCCACCCAATAAACAATTCATGCCATTCGTTGTTCGAAAGCGTTTAAAGCGGCGGCGGGATTCTGGACGGCGGCGGCACGCTTTTTTGGAAGGTGTCGAGCTGCGCGACGGACGCTACTGGCGTTTTAACCGCTTCGGTGGCGCGTTGCGTCGTGGCGGACGGGACTGGCACGTCGAGCGCGAGCGGGTCGGCGATGGGTTTTGCCGGAGTCTGGACGAGGCGCGATTGCGGAGCGTCGGGCGGCGTGTCGCCGTAGGGATAATCGGGCGAGCCGTTTTCGCTGCCGTTGCTTTCGGAATTCTCGCCGTTGGAACTTCCGCCCGGATTGTAATCGCTGGACCCGTTCGAACTGGCCGCGCCGTTGGAGGCTTCATTCTCTTTATCGAGATCGCTGATGATCTTGCGCTTCTCTTCTTCGATCTGATCAGCGGCATTATCCATTTCGCGGCGGATGTCGGAAGTGGCGTCGTTGATCATGCGCTTGTAGCGGAAGTATTCTTTGGCTACTTTGCGCGCGATGATGGGGAGGTCTTTACCGAAGAGCAGCAGCCCGAAGATGCACAGCACAATCAAGTGCGTGCCATCCAGTAGGTTGAAAATGTTGGCGAGGGTGAGGAACATGGCTAAGTTGGACACTGAAAGCCGGCCTGAAAAATCGCTCCGGCATGAAGCGGGGCGACTTGTTAAAACGGAAGTCCCAATGGCGCGCCGTTACTTCTTTTCGACGTCTTTCTTTTCTTCGGTCTTGTCGGGCGTTTCGCCATCTTTCTTGGCTTCGTCTTCGCCTTCTTTAATACCCTTCTTGAATTCCGAAACGCTTGAACCCAGTCCGCGGGCGATCTGCGGGAGTTTGTGTCCGAAGAAGAGGAACGCGAGGAGCAGGATAATAAGCAGGCCCCACGGGCTTTCGAATAGATTGGCCATGACGGGTATAAACATGACGATTCTCCTTTTCTAACTCCGCGGGACCCGCTCACGCCCTAAGAACGGAATGACACAAGACCAGCATGTAACCCCACTATACCCCGCGACAGGCGGTATTCAAAAAGAAAGCGAAGGGAAAATGGAGCGGCCAGATTCCCGATGAGTGACGTGTACGAAGCTAAAATTCCTGCAAAAAATGACGCCATCGTCACTTTTTTTGCGGTGGCGATTGCACCGGCGCTGGCGGATTGGCGATTTGCTTGTCGGGCGCGCTCAATTTCGCCGGGTCAACGGGCGGCGAAGGCTGCTGTGCGTCCTTTTTGTGCCCGAAGAGATGCGGGATGCGATGGCCGAAGAAGAGCAGCGCGATCACGAGTATCACGATGGGGCCGAGGGGGCCGAAGAAGATTTCGAGGCTGGCGAGGATGTGCATGGCGCTTTATTCGTGTGGAAAATGTTCCGGCGGTTCGGGCCGGCGGATTTTCTTTTGCGAGAGCTTGCCGAACTCATTCCATGTGATGGGCGAGCCACCAGGTCCGCCGCCGCTGTAGATTCCGGGTAATCGATGACCCAAAAAAAGGAACGCAAGGATTAGAATTGCAAGAAACCGTACGATGCCGTGCCCACAGATGAGGAATAAAATGAGAATGATGAGGAGCACGATTCATTCGCCTCAAGCCACCTGTGGATGATAAACACGATGTCGGAGAAAGACAAGCATGCCGGGGGCAATTTGAATAATTAGGCCCTATAGGTCATATAGGCCCTATACGATCTATTGGCGATCGGCCCAGTGTGCCAAATTCGATTCATCACCCGCCTTTTACTTTGAACCCCCGCCCATTAAAGCTATACTACTGATCCTTTTGACGTATGCCTGCTCGGATGGGGGAGATCCCCGCGGGTCGCTCTTTTTTCTCCTTTGGCGGAATGCATGCCTCAAGCGCTGCGCCGCCCGTACAGAAGTCCGATAGGAGTTTTTGCAATGGCCAATACGCTGTTCACGTCCGAGTCCGTATTTCCGGGGCATCCCGACAAAGTCGCCGACCAGATTTCCGACGCCGTGCTCGATGCCATGCTGGCCGACGATCCCGTTTCGCGCGTGGCGTGCGAAACCATGGTCACCACCGGTGTGGCGATCATCGCCGGCGAAGTCACCACCAAAACGTATGTTCACATTCCCGACGTGGTCCGCGAAGTTGTGCGCGACATCGGCTATGTCGATCCGCGCAGCGGCTTCGACGCCGACAGTTGCGCGGTGATGGTCTCGCTGGACCGCCAAAGCCCGGACATCGCGCGCGGTGTGGATGAAGACGCGGCGCACGGCAAAGAGATGGGCGCCGGCGACCAGGGCATGATGTTCGGCTACGCCAACCGCGACACCAAAACGCTGATGCCGCTGCCGATTCATCTCTCGCATTTGATCAGCGAGAAATCGTTCGACATCCGCCGCAGCGGCGAGCTGGCCTACCTGCGCCCCGATGGCAAATGCCAGGTCACCGTTGAATACGATGGCCGAAATCCGGTGCGCGTGCATACGGTGGTCGTGAGTTTGCAGCATACGCCCGAAATGAACGACAAGCAGGACCAGTTGAAGAAAGACGTGATTGAAAAGATCTGCAAAAAGGTCATCCCCGCCAATCTCCTCGACAACAAAACCATTTACCACGTGAATCCGACGGGCCGCTTCGAAGTCGGCGGGCCGCACGGCGATTGCGGTTTGACCGGCCGCAAAATTATCGTGGATACCTATGGCGGCTACGCCCCGCACGGCGGCGGAGCATTCTCTGGCAAAGACCCAACGAAAGTGGACCGTAGCGCGGCGTACTTCGCGCGCTACGTGGCGAAGAACATCGTCGCGTCCGAACTGGCCACCGAAGCGCAGGTGCAGGTCGCGTACGCGATCGGCGTGGCGCAACCGGTAAGCGTGCTGGTCGAAACGCGCGGCACGGGCAAAATCGGCGACGAGACGCTCGCCGGATTGGTGCGCGAATTTTTCGATTTCCGCCCGCGCGCGATCATCGAATCGCTGAATCTGCGCCGCCCGATCTATCGCGAAACGGCGCGCAACGGCCACTTCGGCCGCGAACTGCCCAACTTCACGTGGGAGAAGACGGACAAGGCGGAGGCGTTGCGGAAGGCGGCGAAGAAATAGGGGTCAGGAGTCAGGGGTCAGGGGTCAGTAAAGCGCGGGTCTGGCTGGGAAGCCAGGCCCGCGTTATTTTGTGGTGCATTATCGGACTTGTGGTGCATTCCCCTCTCCCTCCGGGAGAGGGCCGACGCATGTACTCATGCGCGGGGTGAGGGGAATTCGGCACTCAACACCATCCGCACGCTTTACCCCTCACCCCGCGAGCGAGTACGCTCGTCGGCCCCCTCCCCCAAGGGGAGAGGGAATACGTCACCGCAAGTCCGGTGATGCACCCAGGAGACGGGAACGGCGCCCTTTTTGAATGACAAACACCCCCTCCATCGACTATAATTTCAATCGTTGAATTCGAAAATTGAGGACATTCGCCCCATGGTTTTAGTTCCGCGCTATAAAACAATCCAGGTTCCCGTCGGCCGCATCAAGGTCGGCGGCGATGCGCCGGTCGTCGTGCAGTCCATGACCAACACCGACACCGCCGACGCGCCCGGCACCGCGCAGCAGATCATCGAACTGGCCAACGCCGGGTCGGAATTGGTGCGCATCACCGTCAATTTGCCCGAAGCGGCGAAGAAAGTCGCCGAAATCAAGCAGCGCGTCAACGACGCGGGCATCGACGTGCCCATCATCGGCGACTTTCATTACAACGGCCACAAGCTGCTCACCGATTTTCCCGACTGCGCCGTGGCACTCGCGAAGTACCGCATCAATCCCGGCAACGTCGGCCGCGGCAAGGCTCGCGACATTCAGTTTTCGACCATCTGCAAAATCGCCAGGGACAACAACAAGCCCGTCCGCATCGGCGTCAACGCCGGCTCGCTGAATCAAGAGCTGGTCATGGACAAAATGCAGGAGAACACCGACAAGGATTTGGGCAAGGACGCCGACGAAATCATCAACGAATGCATGGTGATCAGCGCGCTGCAAAGCACCGAATTGGCGCTTGAATGCGGCTTGCGCAAAGACCAGATCATCATCTCCTGCAAGATTTCAAAACCCGTGCATTTGATCCAACTCTACCGCGACCTTGCGAAAAAAACGACGCAGCCGCTGCATCTCGGATTGACCGAAGCGGGAATGGGGTTGAAGGGCCACGTCTGGTCCTCCGCGGCGATGGGCATTCTGCTCGCCGAAGGCATCGGCGACACAATCCGCGTCTCGCTCACGCCCACGCCCGGCGGCGACCGCCGCCAGGAAGTCTACGCCGCGTGCGAACTGCTCCAATCGCTGGGCCTGCGCTCGTTCGCGCCGTCGGTGACGGCGTGTCCCGGCTGCGGGCGCACGACCAGCACCACGTTCCAGGAATTGGCCGAACAGGTTCAAGGTTATCTGCGCGACCAGATGCCGTCGTGGAAGAAAAAATACGATGGCGTCGAGACGATGACGCTGGCCGTGATGGGCTGCGTGGTCAACGGGCCGGGCGAATCGAAAGCGGCGAACATCGGGATCAGTCTGCCGGGCACCGGTGAAGAGCCGCATTGCCCTGTGTACATCGACGGGAAGAATTTCACGACGCTCCACGGCACGCCCGCCGATTTGGCCGTGCAGTTCCGCAAATTGCTGGACGATTATGTAGAGAACAAGTACGCGAAGAAACGGTGAGCGGATGAAGGGAGGCGGGAGGAGGGAGGAGAATGCGCAATCTCCTCCCTCCTTCCCCCTCCCTCCTCCCTTCCGGAGTTTCCATGCGCATCCTCGCTCAATGCAGCCATTGCCTCGCGCAGTACGACGTCACTGGAAAGAATCCCGGCGAGAGCATTCACTGCCGCTGCGGCGCGTTGGTGCTTGTCGCTCAGCCGCGCGTTCAGGATGCGCGCGTGGTCCGCTGTGCGAGTTGCGGGGCGTCGCGCGATTCGAGCGGCGAGGTTTGCGCGTTTTGCGGCTCGCGCTTTTCCGCCGCCGACAAGGGCTGGGGCCTGATGTGCCCCGCCTGTTATTGCCGCCTGCCCAACGACGCCAATTTCTGCGTCGAATGCGGCCTCAAAATAAATCCGCAACCGATTGATATCGCGCCATCAACCTTGAAATGCCCGCGCTGCGCGTGTCTGCTCACGCCCCGCAGCGTCAATCCGATCACGCTCTACGAATGCCCCGCCTGCGCGGGGACGTGGCTGGGCGTGGATGCGTTCGAAGCGATCTGCAAGCAGCGCGAAGCGCAGGCGATTGCGACGCAAGGTTTGGCGAGCCATCGCGCACGCCTCAAATTCGAATTGACCGAGAGCGACAAAGTCAAATACGTGCCGTGTCCGGTCTGCAAAAACCTGATGAACCGCCACAACTTCGCAAACATCTCCGGCGTGATTATCGATACGTGCAAACCGCACGGCGTCTGGCTGGACAACCAGGAACTCGGACAGATCGTGAAGTTCATCGAATCCGGCGGCTTGGAAAAATCGCGCGCGCGCGAAGCGGAAGAGGCCGCGCACAACGAACGCATGCGCAAGCTGAATGTGCCGGGCGCAATGATGCCGGGCATGATGTCACCGTCATTGATGACCAGCCGCCCCAGCACGGCCTTGGACGCGGCCTTCGATGTGGCTGGGCTGATCGCGCATATTTTTATCGACAGCCATTAACGGCGCGGTTCGACGTTCCAGGTTTCAGGTTCCAGGTTTATTGCACTTATTTTCTCATCGCTGAGGTCACGCTTCTCAATCGTAAAAAAATCTCAGATTTGCGGAATTCGAATTCGGTGCGCAAGCCGCGCATGTGTTTGGCTTTGCGCAATGTTGCACACTTTTGAACATTTGGAACGGGGCGTGCGCACAACTGTGTGGAGGCTGTCGCAATGAAGTTCGCACGCTTGATTTTCCTGAGCATCGCCGCGTGCGCCGTCGCGTCGATACCGCTGCTTCCGCAGCGCATCGTCAAATTCTCCGCGTGCTGTTTGGAACCCGGCGGATGCATGGCGTGCCAGGTTGTTTCGCGCGGCTCGACGCCTCAATTTTCCGAGCGGCCTGAATGCTGCAAACCGTTGATCGTTCAGATTCCTTCGACGCGCAATCTCATGGCGGACGAATCGCTGCGCGTCAAGCCCATTGAAATGAGCGCGGTGGTTGTCCCGGCCAGCCACGCCAATCCAATCGATTTGGGCATCTTCTTCGTAGACGCGCGGCCGATCGATCCAGCGCCGCCGCCTGACATCCTCGTGCAACAATCCCGCCTCAATCTGTAATCGCCGCTCCTTGCGATCGCGTCTCTGCGATTCGAACTGCTCGTGCAACCATCAATAATGTCCAATTTGCCGCCAATCATTTCGATTTGCGGAATTGAAACGGTTCGCAAGATCCCGTGACAGCGTTGACGCTCTCCGGGAACAAAACCAAGGAGCAAAACCATGTTTACCAAGATTCATTTTCTGTTCGCGATTCTGGGCCTCGTGATGGTGCAGGCGTCTGCCGAGGATTCAAGCCTTAAGCCGGCTGTTCATTCGCGCGCTACTCAGGTAATTGTTGCGCCGGGTGCAACGGTAGCAGCCACGGCCACAGTCGATACCGGGGCAAAACCGTCAGTGCAGGCTCGGACGGTCAAATACGTCGCCGTTCCAACCAGCGGATATGCGCTGGAGAGTGTGCCGGATACGGCCACAAAGCGCGGCGCGGGCATCACGAAATTGGCTCCGGCGTACCGCGGCGAAACGGTTGCGCCGCCGGTGCCGGCTGTGGCGGCGAAGCCTGAAATCAAGGCGGAAAAGATCGAAGTGGCGAAGTAAGTTCGCAACGTTTGCGAATTGTCTTGAAACGAAGGAAACAAGGTGCGGGCATCGGAGCGAGAAACGCCGGGAGAAATCCCGGCGTTTTTTTATCTGTTAAAGAACAACCAAATCTCCGCCGCCACGCCCGCCGTCAGCGCACCGGTCAGCGTGCAGACAAAATTCACGGCGCTTTTGCCGATGACTTTGATTTTGCCTTCGACCGTCGCGCCCAAGAGGCTGTCGATTGCGGTGCCCAACATTCCCGCAAGAAAAATCGCCGTCACTAATCCCGCGAGCGCCAGCCGCGAGAGCGCGTGTTCGCCCGCGGCGATTTGCATGAAGCCGGTGAGCCATGCGGTCACGGCGATCAGCGCGCTGCCCAGAATTGCGGCAAGCGTTCCCATCAGCGAAATCGCGCCGTTGGTGCCGTGCGGCACGGATTTGAAAGTGGTGATCAGCCAGGGTTGTTTGGGCGAGAGCAATCCGATTTCGGAACTGGCCGTGTCGGCCATCGCGGCAGCGATGGCGCCGGCGAAGGCGAAGAGCAGCGTTGGGCGGCCGTGCAGCGGCGGATAAAATCCGCAGCAGAGCGCCGCCACGAGCAGGTTCGCCAACACGTTCTTCAGCCCGCGGCGCCCTTCGTTGGGTTCCGCGGCGTGCAGCAGTTTCTTTTTCTCCAGGCCGAGTTTGCTCAGTTCGCTGCCGATGCCGACGAACAAGACGAAGAGCACATAGCCCTGCCAGCCCGCGTAAAAATAAATCACGATGCCGAAGCCCACGCCCAGCAGCGTGGCGGGTAGATCGGCAAAGCGGAAGATCAGCACGAGCGCGCCGAGAATCGCGTTGGCGGCCAGCGCGTACACGAGTTTGTCGGGAGTGACGTGGGTGGCTTCGGGAAGGCCGGCGGTCGAGTAGGTCAGGAAATAGACGGTGAAGACCAGCATCAGCGCTGACGCGAACGGCACGCGAACATTGTCGTCGATTTTCGAATCGAGACTTTCGACGATTGCGCCGGCGATCGACGCCAGCACGGCGAGCGTCCAGATAAAGGAGGGCGTCCAAATCTCGTTCGGAACGAACGCGCCGTCTTTGAGTTCCATCGCCGGCATCAAGTACAGTGAAATGTACGCGCCAAATACCGCGCAGCAGACAAACACGATCAGACCCGCGTAGGTTTTCTGCGCGTTCCACGGGAGCTTGTGCCCCGGCACCAGCCGCCCGCCGAAACTCGCCGCGCCATCGCCGCAGGCCAGCACCGCCCACGCGCCGAAGGCCGCGTACAGCGGAAAAATCAGAAAGCATACCGCCAGCGAACAGGGGTAGGTCCACAGGCCGTTGTAATGGCCTTCGTCGGGCCGCGCGATGAGTTTCCCGAAGAGCGGCACGCGGCGCAGAACGAACGCGTTGATAATCGTGCCGAAAAACATCAGCGCCGCGACCGAATAACCGAACGTCTCTTCGCGCGAAATCCAATGCGCCGCCAACAGCAGCCGCGCCAGCAGAATCAGCGGCAGCCCGACCGCGAAGAAAATTCCGACGTGAACTAGATTGCGAAAGCCGGGCGAATGCTGGATCGTGCGTACGGGCTGCGGTTGAAGCACCACGCCCGCGTGCGGCGCGGCCGGAGCGTGCTGGGGCAGCCGCGGGTCCGGCTGCGGCGGAAAGGGAAGTGGATCGGACATGTGGGGGGATTATATAAGATGGGGCGGAGACGCAAGCATGGAGACGGGAGATAGGAGATAGGAGTCAGAGATCAAGCGCTTTGGCTTATCAGGGCTGGACGAAATCGTGGATTGTGTGCATCATTTGCGCAAGCATTTGCGACAATAATTCCAAGCCCTGGAGATTTACCGTGCTGAATGCGAAGCGCCATTGCGCCGCCGTCTTTCTTTTTGCGGCGGTCTTATTCTGTTCGAAGATCACATCCGCTGAAAATTACGTCGCGTTCGAAGGCGAAAAAACGTCGTGGCACGGCTTCGACCGTTACGATTTCGCGATGGATGACGCGTCGTTTGAAATTACGCCGTCCAAGGCGCCCGCGAAAGGCCAGCGGCGCTGCATCGTCGTCGTTCCGAAAACGCCCGCGCCCGGAAATCCGTGGTCGTGGCGCGGCTGCTATTGGGATCACGAACCGCAGACTGAAGTCGAACTCCTCCGCCGCGGTTTTCACATCTGTTACATCGGCGCCGACGCCAACAACCGTCCCGACAAACATTGGGACGCGTGGTATGCGTACCTCACGGAAAAGCACGGCCTGTCGAAAAAGCCCGCGTTCATCGGCATGAGCCGCGGCGGCGAATTCTCGTACACGTGGGCCACGCAAAATCCGGACAAAGTCACCTGCATCTACGCGGACAATTCCGGCGGCAATCGCGAGATGATGATGAAACTGGGCGATCTGGCGAAGAATGACGTGCCGATCCTGCATGTGTGCGGAAGCATCGATCCGATCTTGGGCAAGTTCTCGCTGCCGATCGAAGCCATCTACCAGCAATTCAACGGACGCATATCCACGATGATCAAAGATGGCTTCGGGCACCATCCGCACAGTCTGCGCGACCCCACGCCCATCGCCGATTTTATCGAGCACAGTTTTCAGGAAGCAGCCAACAAAGACACCATCGCGCATCCCGATTTCACCGGCGACAGATTCACCAAGTCGCCGTACTACAGCAGCGAAAGTTTCTACCGCGACTACCGTGAAAAGGATGGCGCGTGGATCATTTGCCGCGGGCCGCTTTTTGTGGATTGCTACACACGCTACGAATTCGATCTGCCCGGCGTGAAGGGCACCATCCGCATCCTTGCGCCGAAAACGGCGGCCGCGGGAGTTCCGTGGGTCTACCGCGCCGATTTCGTCGCGCGCGATTCCGTCGTCGATTTCGCGCTGCTGGCAAAAGGTTTCCACATCGTCACCGGTCCGGTCTCGTACGACACAAACAACCTCTCGCTCGAGCATTGGAACGCCGTCTACAAGCATCTGACCGATCACGGCTTCTCCAAGAAGCCGGTGATGGCCGGCACCGGCGGCGCGGCGGGCGAAGCCTACGGTTGGGCGCTCGAAAATCCGGACAAGGTCTCCTGCATCTTCGCCGAAAATCCCATCTTGAAATCCACTCTGCTGAAAAATAATCCATTCGATTTCGCGCCGCTGGCCAAAGCCGGAGTTCCAATCTTGCACGACTGCGGCAGCCTCGACCCATTTTTCAACGAATTCACGCTCAACGCCGAGAAAAAGTACAAGGAACTCGGCGGGAAAATGACGGTGATGGTGAAAGCCGGCGCGGGCCATTTTCCAAGCGCGCCGAAGGATTTGAATGCGGTGCTGGAGTTTATCGTTGGGAATGCGAAGTAGGCGCGAGGTAACCGCTCAGATCCCCGTGATTTGTTTTCACGCAGAGCCATAGCGCGGCCAGTGGCCGCAAGCAAATGAATGAACAACGAATCACGCGAATCTTCGCGAATCAAATGGGGCATGCCGGAACGTTAGCGGGAAGTTGTCTTTTAGCCCCAACGGGGCGAACTTTTATAGCCCAGGCCGCAGCGAAGCGAAGGCCTGGGATCGCGAGCGGAAACGTTCCATAGCCCCAAAGGGGCGAACTAAATTCAATGGGCGCGTGCCACCGATTAGTTCGCCCCGTTGGGGCTCTGGGAATTCCGCAGGCCGCATACCCAGGGCTTCGCGAGTACGCTTCGCGCTGGGCTTTAAAAGTTCGCGCCGTTGGCGCTGACAGCGGCGCTCGCTTGCGCTCGCAAATCTTTGTGCGCGACAACGATTTGGATGGTTAGCAATGCAGAGGCGCGGAGAACAACGGATTGGGTTGGGAGCGGGGCGAACGCGAGTTCGCCCCGATTTTTTGTGCTCAAGAATATGCGCTTAATTTGAACCCGAAGGGTTCACAGCCACAGCAGCCGGGGGTTGAGGGCCGCAAGGCCCGACACCCCCGGATCACGCATTGAAATCGTCCCGCACCCCGCGAGGGGTGCCAGAGCGAACTCGCGATAATCGTAAACCCGTTTTCAGAATTGAAGAACTGGCAATCTGGTGTACTCTCGAATGGCACAATGCTTTTTCGTGAACGTTTTTTGTCACAGCCAAAGGGAAAAATCGGCGACGTAGAAAAATTTGAATTGCGCGTGAGCGCAAGAAACTGCTTCTACACGAACGGCCAACCTGAGCTGAAAGGCTCTTGAACAGACGAATGCAGCGACTTGAGCCACGCCCCGCAAGGGGCGTCGGCCATGTTTGCTGTTTCGTCTGCCCCTTGGCCGGGGCGTGTGGAGCGGCGGCTTGGTCCGGCGCTCTTTTTTTTCAAATTTACGACTACGAACCTTCAACCATCGGGGGATTGGCCATGTTCAATCGAATCGTTCTTTTGTCGCTTGCGCTTCTTTTGTCCAGTGCTGTCAACGGCGCAGCCACGCCGGTTGTGATTACTCTGCCGCATGGCGGCGAAATCTTCGTCATCGGCCAAACACAATATGTCCGTCTCGCGGCAACCACCAAATTCAAATCGGTTCGAATTGAATTGAGCAGAGACGGCGGCACGACCTATTCGGTCCTTGGCGTGATCGACAACACGGTTGCGGTGCCCAACCGCAACGTTCTTCAATTCCAAGTCGCCGGACCAGTATCTAACAACTGTGTGATTCGTGCCACGGGTATTTCACAAACGGCGCCCGGAACAGGTCTAACCGGATCGTTCGTTATTACTGATACAATCGCGCCATCGCCCAGTGGCCCGGCGGGTGGGGATTTGACCGGCACATATCCAAATCCCTCGATTGCTACCAATGCGGTCACGAGTGGAAAAATCGCGAACGGCTCAGTGACGTCGGCGAAAGTAAATAGCGGCGCGGCGTCATCCAATTTCGTTTTGGCAGCAGACGGTTCAAGTGGCGCGTCGTGGGTGACTGCCTTGAGCATCTTGCCGACAGTTGGCGCACCGTATGTGCTGAAGGCAGGCGACACGATGACGGGATTCTTAACGCTCAGCGGTGATCCGACTGCGAACCTACACGCTGCGTCCAAACAATATGTTGACGCGGAAAAGACACGCGCCCAAGGCGCGGAAGCGACTCTGACGACCAACTTGAACAACGAAGTCACGCGCGCAACAGCGGCGGAAGGATCAAAAGTGGCAAAGGCGGGCGACACAATGACTGGCGCGCTAACGGTTTCCACTGCATTTGTTGTCGAGGCAAGGCCAAACAGTACGGGCGGCCAAAGCCTTTTCATTGGGCAAGGTGCGGGCGCTGCTAATACCACTGGCCCCTCAAATACCTTTATCGGCCAGGGCGCTGGGCTGTCCAATACGACCGCCGGAAGCAACGTTTTCGTGGGTCAAGGCGCGGGTAACGCCACTACCGGAGGAGGGAACAACACCTTCGTCGGCACGGTAGCTGGATTCGCTAATAACTCCGGTTTCACTAACACATTCGTTGGCTATGGAGCCGGCCAAGCCAACACGAGCGGATCGAACAACATTGCGATAGGAAACACAGCCGGAAACCTCCTCACTACAGGCACAAATAACATCGACATCGGGACTTCGGGCGTCGGCGCCGAATCATTTGCGATTCGCATCGGGACGCCGGCGGGAATTACCTCGTGTTTCATCGCGGGCATCAACGGTATCACGATCAACCCCACTGGCACCGCCGTGTTCATCAATTCCAACGGCCAACTCGGCACGATTAATTCCTCGCGCCGTTTCAAGGATAACATCCAGGACATGGGCGCCGCCAGCGACACGCTGCTGAAGATGCGGCCGGTCAAGTTTGTGTATAAAAAGGAATTCGACGCCAGCGCCACGCCGCAATTTGGCCTGATCGCCGAAGAGGTCGCCGCGCTCGACCCGAGCCTTGTTGTGCGCGACGCAAAAGGCGAGATCAGCACGGTTCGGTACGAGCAGGTCAACGCAATGCTTTTGAACGAGTTTTTGAAGGAGCATCGCAAAGTTGAAGCGCAGGAGAGAATGATTGCGGAACAGCAAAAGCAAATCCGTGATCTCAGCGAGCGCGTGGACGCACTCGGCAAGCATGTTCAGGGGCAAACCAGATAAAAAGGAGGCATCATGATTAAATGGGAAGCAACGGGAAAGATGAGTGCGACGGGCAATACACCTGTGCGAAGATTTCTTGCTTGTGACAAATGTGGAACGAAGCTTGATCGACAAAACGGCGTTTTCGTGAATGCCAGCGACGGCACTGTCTTGGCGTTTTGTAAGGCGACTTGTGATGACAAGAAACGTGGCCCTTGGTCGGAGATTCCTAACACATTGATTTTGGATTAGGGCGGGTGGCACCGTTAGCGGGGGTGCCACTGGTAGACAGCCGTATCGTCTACCAGTGCGGATCGGGAAGGCGCGTCCGCAATTCAAAACGATCATCGCCGGCACTTCGCGCGGCGAGCGTTCAAATTGCCGGCGGGTGATCGTTCTGGAAATTAAACGTGCGCTTCCGATGCGGCACTGGTAGCAAACGGCAGCTACCAGTGGCACCCCGAACGGCTTCAAGCTGCGTTCGAATGTTCATTGGAATGCGCGGCATTTGATTTCGTTCTGCCGGCTATTTTAACGCCGCTTGCGCCCGTACTGCGCGGGGTCTTCCGCGGCGAGCAGTTCGGGGAATTCCAGGGCGGCGGCGGTGCCGCGCATCGACTTGGGGACGGTGGCGCGCTTGTTGCGTTTTCGGCGCAGGCCGCCGATGCCGCGCTCGATTTTCTTCTCGCCTTTGAGGTCGAGGATTCTGTCGCGCAAGCGCGCGGCTTCCTCGAAGCGCAGTTCCTCGGCCATGTGTTCCATTTCTTCTTCGAGCACTTTGATGGCTTCGGCGCGTTCGAGCTTATCGCCGCTGATGCCGGTGATCTCGTGTTCAAGCTCGACGCTGTCGCGCTGCGCGAGGATGGCTTCGATGCCTTCGCCGATTTCCTTGTGGATGCCCTGCGGCGTGATGCCGTGCTGCGCGTTGTAGGCCAGTTGAATGGTGCGGCGGCGTTCGCATTCGGAGATGGTGTCGCGCATGGCGTCGGTGATGCGGTCGGCGTAGAGGATCACTTCGCCGCCGACGTTGCGCGCGGCGCGGCCGATGTTCTGGATCAGCGAGCTTTTGCTGCGCAGGAAGCCTTCCTTGTCGGCGTCGAGCATCATGACGAGCGAGACTTCGGGCAGGTCGAGGCCTTCGCGCAGCAGGTTGACGCCGACGAGCACGTCGAATTTGCCCTGGCGCAGATTCTTCAGGATTTCGACGCGCTCGATGGCGTCGATTTCGGAGTGCAGATAGCGGCAGCGCAGGCCGGCTTCGCGCAGGTGCGTGGCCAGGTCTTCGGAGAGGCGCTTGGTGAGCGCGGTGACGAGCACGCGCTCGTTGCGCGCGGCGCGGGTGCGGCATTCGCGGAGGATGTCGTCGATCTGGCCGTCGGTCTTGCGGATTTCGATGGGCGGATCGACCAGGCCGGTGGGGCGGATGAGCTGCTCGACGAGGCGGCCGGCGGTGCCGGGGCCGGTGGATTTTTCCAATTCGTACGCGCGCGGCGTGGCGCTGACGTAGATCGTGGGCGGCATGATCGCTTCGAACTCGCTGAATTTCATGGGGCGGTTGTCCATCGCGCTGGGCAGGCGGAAGCCGTGCTCGACCAGCGTGCGCTTGCGGCTCATGTCGCCTTCGTACATGCCGCCGACCTGCGGGATGGTGACGTGCGATTCGTCGAGGAAGAGCAGGTAGTCGTCTTTGGGGAAGAAGTCCATCAAATTAAACGGGCGCGTGCCGGGGGCGCGGCCATCGAGGTGGCGCGAGTAGTTTTCGATGCCGGAGCAGTAGCCGACTTCCTCGATCATTTCGAGGTCGTAGCGCGTGCGCATTTCGAGGCGCTGCGCTTCGAGGAGCTTGCCCTGGTCGCGCAGAACTTTGAGGCGCGCTTCGAGTTCGGCTGTGATGCTTTCGATGGCGTTAGAGAGGTTCTGTTCGGGCATGACGTAATGCTTGGCGGGGAAGATCGCGGCTTTTTCGAAGGTGCCGAGGATTTCGCCGGTAAGCGGGTGGATCTCCTGAATTTCGGCGATGGTGTCGAAATCCAATTCGATGCGGATGGCGGTTTCGTCGTAGGCGGGGAAGACTTCGACCGCGTCGCCGCGGACGCGGAATTTGCCGCGCGAGAAATCGAGCTCGTTGCGCTGGTAGTGGTTTTCGCTGAGGCTGCGCAGCAATTGAGTGCGGTCGATGGTCTGGCCTTTCCCGAGCAGCACGGCCATCTGCGAATAAAGGTCGGGCGAACCGAGGCCGTAGATGCAGGAGACGCTGGCGACGATAATCACATCGGAGCGCGACATCAGCGCGGAGGTCGCGGCGAGGCGCAGGCGGTCGATGTCCTGGTTGATCGCGGCGTCTTTTTCGATGTAGATGTCGCGCGCGGGGATGTAGGCTTCGGGCTGGTAGTAATCGTAGTAGCTGACGAAATAGGCGACGGCGTTGTTGGGGAAGAAGGCTTTGAATTCGCTGTACAATTGCGCGGCGAGCGTTTTGTTGTGGCTGATCACCAGCGCGGGCTTTTGCATGCGCTGGATCACGTTGGCCATCGTGAAGGTTTTGCCGGAACCGGTCACGCCGAGCAGGGTTTGATGGCGCAGGCCGGCGTTCAGGCCGCCGACGAGCTGGTCGATAGCCTTGGGCTGGTCGCCGGCGGGGGCGTAGGGGGAGACGAGGTCGAAGCGGTTCATGCCATTTCCCATTGTCTGATTGCGGCGCCGCAAATCAAGTGCGGGCGAGCGCCATAAATTTCTCTCGCAGAGACGCAGCCACGCAGACACGCAGAGGCGGAAAGAAGGAAGGAGAGGCACGGGAAAAAGCGCGGTTCGTTTTCGGGCTTATGGCTCATTAACTGACCATTTTCTTCTTTGCGTCTCTGCGTCTCTGCGAGAGATCATTTTTGTTCATCGGTGGCTAAAGCCGGCTCTCGGAATTAAATTGGATTGGATGAATTCAACCGCCCACGCCTCGCCGCACCCCGTGCCGGGATACGTGAAAGCGCTCGATGGCGCGCCGCTGTATTGCGTCTACCATCCCGCGCAGCCCGTCGCGAATCCGCAGCGCCGCTATTACCCGGTGCTGCTGCTTCCGCCGCTTTTCGAGGAACGCAAGAGCGCCTATGCCGCGCTGCGGCGGCTGGCGGAGCGGCTCGCCGCCGCTGGGCACGCCGCGCTGCGCTTCGATTACCGCGGCAGCGGGGAATCGGGGGGCGTCCCGGCCGCACGCCGCTGGCAGCATCTGGCCGACGATTGCGCAGTCGCACGCAAAACGCTGGCGCGCCTCGCCGGCCAGCGCGACGCCGTGCTGTTGGGCCTGCGCCTGGGCGCGACACTCGCGCTGCAAGAAACGATCCGCGCTGGCGGCGAAGCAGTGCTGGCGTTGGCGCCCGTGCTCAAAGGAGCCACGCAAGTGCGGCTGTGGAAGATGCGCTCGAAGATTCGCTCGGAACTGACTGTGGGAGCGAGTGCAGGCGAGCCGCCCGCACCACAACAACGCGCCGAGGTTTTCGATTTCGACGGCTTCGATGTGAGCAAGGAGTTTTTCGACGACGTCGCGCGCATCGACTTGATCAAAGATTTAGGCTCGCCTTCATGCCCGAGCCTGGTGATGCAGCTTTCGCATCGGAGCGAGGCCGCGCCGGAGACGGTCGAGCTGATGAAAGTGCTGGGTTCACGCGCCAAGAACATTTGTTTGCGCATAGAGCCATTCTGGGAGAACGTGGACGACGTGGAGACGGCGCCGCTGGAGGACGCCGTGCTAAATTGGTTGAAACAAACATGACGGGTTCAAGGGTTCAAGGTTCGGCTCATGAATCAAGAATTTGATCCGCACTCTTTGCTGCCCAAGCTTCATCGCGCTTTGTGAGTCAAGATTTCGTCGCAGATTAACGCCGATCAACGCAGACGGACGCGATAAAAGCGATTTCAGTTTTTTCATTCTTGAAAATCGCCGCAGCTCCCTCCATTAATAGACATTCTCAATGAAGCGAAGCGTAAACAAGACCAAACGAAAATCGACCTCGATCAAGCCCCGCTCGCAAGCGCTCGGCAACGGATTGCTGGCGCATGGCATCCTCGACACGCTGCGCGAAGCGGTGCTGGTGCTCGATCCGCGGTGTCGCGTCTGTTTCGCCAACCGGGCTTTTTACAGTGCCTTTCATACTGCACCGGAGAGGGTCCTGGGCTGGCCGCTGAGCGAGCTGAACGGCGGCATGTGGACGTCGCCCAAGTTCCAGCAGATGCTGCAAGGCGCCGCCGACAACATCGCCAATTTTGACGATTGCGAATTGGAGTGTGAAATTCCTGGCGTGGGCAAGCGCACAATTCTGGCCTATGGGCGTGTATTGAATGCGGGCGCCGACCCGTCCGGCTGCATTTTGCTCAGCCTTGAAGACGTGACGCTGCGCAAGCGCCTTGAAAGCCGCCGCCAGCGCAGTGCCGTTCTCACCGAAACCACGCACGCCGACGAAGCGCGCCGGCTGAGCGAGGCGCGCATGAACGGCATCGTCGCCTCGGCGATGGACGCGATCGTCAGCATCGACGAAGAGCAGCGCGTGGTCATCTTCAACGCCGCCGCCGAAAAGATGTTTCTCTGTCCGGCCGCCGAGGCCATCGGCTTGCATATCGAGCGTTTCATGCCCGGCCGCTTCCGCCCGAGCCACGCGGAGCACATCCGGCAATTCGCGCAGACCGGCGTGACCAGCCGCAGCATGAACAACCTCGGTGAAATCTTCGGCCTGCGTGCCGACGGCAGCGAATTTCCCATCGAAGCCACGATTTCGCAGGTCAATGTCGGCGGGCACCGCTTTTTTACGGCGATCCTGCGCGATATTTCCGAACGCAAACGCGCCGACGAACAGCGCCAGGAATTGAACCTGAAGGTGCTGCATCAGGAGAAACTCGCCGCCGTGGGGCTGCTCTCCAGCGGGCTGGCCCACGAAATCGGCAACCCACTCGCCTCGATTCAGGCGATTTGCGACAACCAGTTGCGCAAACCGCTCGATCCGCAGATCGAAGAGAAAGTGCGGCGCATCCGCGATCAGGTCGTGCGCATCGTCAAGATCGTGCGCCAGTTGGTCAACTTCTCGCGCCGCGAAACCGAAGTCTGGCGGCTCTGCTCGCTTGCCGAGGAAATCGACTCGGCGCTCTCCATCGCGCGCCTCTCGCGCACCGCCAAGGGCGTTTCCGTGCAGCTTGAGCTTGAACCCAGGCTGCCGCAGACTTACGTGCTCGGCGACCAACTCGCGCAGGTGTTCCTCAATCTCTTTGTCAATGCGTTTGATGCGATGGAGGAAGCGGGCGGCGCAATGACGGTCAAGGCGGTCCGGTCGGTTGGCGACCGGGTGCGCATCACTGTCCAGGACAACGGGATAGGCATCCCTGAGGAAAATCTCAAAAATGTCTTCATGCCGTTTTTTACGACGAAGGAAACCGGCAAGGGCACCGGCCTGGGTCTGCACGTAAGCCAGGGCATCGTCACTCGGCACGGAGGCGAATTGAGCGTCGAATCCAGCCCCGGCCGCGGAACGACGTTTACGATCGACCTTCCCATCCGCAGCGAAAGGCCGTCGGTGGCGATGACGATAAAGAAATGACCGCAGGCCGATTTGCGGCGTACACAAAAGAACACTCGGCCATCCGGAGATTCCTCATGCACTCAAAGCATTTGATCCTGTTTGCATCCCTGCTGGTTTTGGCCGCGGCGGTATTTTTTTTCCTATCTCGCCCCCTTCACACGGAATCGTCCACAGTTCCGCCCGCTTCGACGCCCGCCGCGCCCAGCGCGGAACTGACGCAGCTTCGCGAGCAGGTGAAGAAGCTCGAAGGGCTGGTCCCCGACCAAGCCGCGATCATGACCAAAGTCGCGTACCACTTCACGAACTTGTGGTTCGCCGCCGACCAGGAGAACTGGCCGCTGGCCGATTTTTATCTCGGCGAAGTGCGCAACAACGTGAAGTGGGCCGTGCGCTCCAAACCCATGCGCAAAGGCCCCAACAACGAGGATGTGGACCTCAACGCCATCGCCACCGCGCTCGACAAAGGCCAGTTCACTGATTTAAAAAAAGCCATCGACACCAAAGACAAGGCACACTTTGCGCAGCTCTACGACGACACGCTGAAAACCTGCTACGCCTGCCACAAGGCCTCCGCGAAACCATATCTGCGCCCACAGCGCCCCACGCAGCAGGAAGTGCGGATCATCAACATGGATCCGAACGCGAAGACGCCTGAATGATTTCTCACGCAAAGGCGCGGAGGCGCAAAGAACGGCGAAGAAAGAGTGTGCACAATTGGAAATCACATATTTCGGGCGGTCTTTCGGTGCACATAATTCTTGCTGTCAATTCTTCTTCAATTCTCCGCGCCTTTGCGCCTTTGCGTGAGAGAATTCAGCGGGCGGTACGGCTGCAATTTGTTGATAACCTTTCTGTATCTGCCCACATTCTGTTTGCGAGACGGATCAAGTCAGTCTCCGACACGTCGTCGATCGGCGGGCTATATAAAGGGGAGGCAATTTCATGAAGCGCATATTTGGATGGACAGTGTTGCTGGCTGTGGTGGCGTTCGCAGCTTACGCTGCGGATGGCGGAGGCGGCGGTGGACAAGGCGGTCCTCCCAGGCGCCCGCCGCCGGGCATGATGGTGAAATTCATTCTCGATCACAAGGACGCGCTGAATCTGACCGCCGATCAAGTCACGCAGTTGGAAGCGCTGGCCAAGAATGGGCCGGATCACAAACCGGGCGACAAACCGCCGGGCGGCGGCCAAGGGCAGGGACAGGGTCCCGGCCAAGGCAAAGGCCCACCGCCTCCTCCGCCACCACAAGATGGGCAAGGCCCCGGCGCAGGACAGGGCGGCGGAAAAGGCCCCGGCGGTCCCGCGGTTCAGATTCTCACCGATGACCAAAAGGAAAAGCTGAAAGAGCTGTTGAAAGCCGAGCATCCGGGCGGTCCCGGCCCCGGCGGCGGCGGAAACAAACCGCCCAAGAATTAATCGCGTCCAATCTGCTTGATACAAAACGAAACGGCGCCGGCATCGCACAAGACGATGCAGGCGCCGTTTCCTATTCCTCTTTGCCGTTCTCTGCGCCTTCCTCCGCGCCTCTGCGCCTTTGCGTGAGAATAATTGAACCGCGGAACGATTGCGCCTGAAAACAAAAAAACCCGGCTTCAAATCGAAGCCGGGCTTTGGAGTTTTAAACGCGGGAGAAGGAACCGGTAACCGAGGCTGTTGGGTACTGCAGATTGGAAGGACTACATTCGAGGGTTGGTATTGATGTGATGCTTTGTACTACTGGTAGGGCAACCTCGATTGTCGATTCAATCTCCCGCGTTAGTTGTTAACTCAAATTTCTCTTGTCTCTACTTCCTTCGTGTTCGAATTTCTTGCTTGAGTTTACTTTTTTAGTGCCGCTCCGGTTGCTACCCTCAAGACGGACAGTGGAGGAGGGGTTTCCAGGGATTCCGTCTCTTCAGGTAACACCCGGAGCGGCGTACTCAATCTTCGAGTTTCAAAATCCGGCTCTTTTTCAGTTCAGTTCTTGACAACCGATGCCGATCCTCGTCCCTTCAGTTAACCACATCATTATCGGTCTGTCAATTATTTAGACGACCAACTGGTCGGTTTCTTCGCAAAAATCTGAAAAATCTTTTCATTTATGTCAAAATCGCACATCTTAAAGCTTCGTAGGTGTTTTGACTTTCCGCGTCTCCCTTTCGTTTCATCAGAAGGACGCCGAAGATCGCCGAAACCACAAGAAAACTCAAATTTTCAGCGGAAATATCGGAGCGCATGTCCTTGGCCTCCTGAGCCCGCGTAATCAATTCCTTCCAAAAGCTGAACCAGCGCACCTTCAATCTATGAACGGCGGGGCCTATCTGCTCCTCGTCCTCGGTCAGTTCGATGCACCACATCGCGAACAACCGCCCGTAGCTTCCATCTCCATTACTCACTTGAGATACAAGGTTTATGACGCGCTCGATCTTTTCCCGAGCGCGCCCAGGCTCCTCCAGTATACAGAAGAAATTCGACTGAAAAAACCCTTCCAGTCGTTCATAGATCGACATCGCCAAGTCTTCTTTGGTCTTCCAGTGATGGAAGAACGCACCTTTGGTGGTTTCAGCGTGATCGAAAAGGTCGTAGAGGCTGGTGCTGTGGTACCCGCGATCCGTGAAGAGCTTCCGCGCCGCCTGAATGATCTGATCCCGCGTCTGCTCTCCACGTAAGGTCATCTTCGTGCCCGGTCGCATGGCCATCACGAAATTCCTCGAAGTGCTTATTTGCGTTTGGGATAATCAAACCGACTGGTTGGTTTTTAGCGGCGCTTTTCGGAATTGCAACCCAGATTTGCAAAAAAATCACGATCAAAATGCTTTGGATTAAACTGATAAATAGATTACGTTTTAGACATTGTGTAAATTCGCCTCTTCGCGAGATTGATTAATCGCGCTGCTCCCGGCTTCCAAAACACTGTCCCACAAATGCACACCCATGCGCACGGCACAACTCCGCATTCCGCGCGCGTGGAGCATCGTCCTTCGGAAACCAAACCTGCGCGATCCGCTCCAACGGATTTGCGGCGCGCGACGATTCCGCGAATTGCGCCAGCGCCGCACGCAACGTCGCGTCGCCAAACGCGTCGTGTCCGAACTGCGCTATGCTTCGCGCCTCCAGCGGATCATCGCGCAAAAACGCCAGCGCCGGCTCGACATTGGCCGCATCCGTCTTCAGAATCTCGGCCGCCGCCCGCGCGTACAATCCCGCCTGCCAGGCGTAGCGCGTCAGCGTTTCCGATTCGCTGGATTTTCCGCGCGCGCTGGCGAGCTTGTAATCCACCACCTGCCATTTTTCCGGCGCGAGCTTCGCCATCAAATCGATCTGCCCCGTCAGCGTCACGCGCGCGCCGCCTTCTATAGTCACGCGCCAGCGGAACGGCGTCTCGACGCGCCGCTCTTCCGCCGTCAGCGCTGCAATCGAGCGCCCCCACTCCGATCTTGCCAGCGCCATGACTCGCGCGAGCACGCTCGCCTGCTGGTTCCTATCTCCGGTCTCCAGTCTCCCGTCTCCCGTCTCATTCAGCACGCGTTCAAAACTCTCCGCCGCGGCTTTCTCCGCTTCGAGTGATTCCGGATCGTCCGCGCCAAAAACCGCTTCCAACGCCGCATGCGCCGCAATCCCCAGCGCCCGCGCGCCCATACTCTCCTCTTCCAGCTCGTTCGAATCCGTCTGCCCGGTGACATCCTGTTCGACATCCTGCGTTGATGCACCGTCATTCGCGGCCGTTTGCGCACTTGCTGCCCGCGCCTGGACGGGCTCGGAGGCCCGTCCTACAGTTCCCCACGCCGCAAACGCCGCCCGCCGCGGACACCACAACCACAGCGCCAGCCGCGAAACACTCACCCGCAAATCAGGCCTGGCGGCGCAGACATTCCTGTCTGCGGGGTCGCGCGCCGCCAGCAATTCCTCATCCAGCGCCCGCGCACCCTTCGGCGCAAACTCTTCGCGCACCCGCGCCGTGCCCCCTTCAAACACCAGCAACCCCGTCTCATCCCCCGCGTGCGCCGCGCGAATCTGCGCGTCCTTTGCCTGAACTTCGACGAGCATCTCCGGACTCTTCGCGCGAAAATCGTCGATCTTCTTGCGCCAATTCGATTCGCTGCTCTTAGCTTTGGCCTCACCCAGCACCACGAGATAATCGCGCGCACGCGTCAGCGCCACGTAAAGCAGCCGCAGCCGCTCGGCGTCCTCGTCCTCCGCTTCGCGCTTCGCGTTTTCGCGATGGGCCCAATCGGACGCCGCCGCCAAGCCGTCCAGCGCCGAACCGAGCCGCAGCCCCAGCCCGTTCGCCGGCGAATACAGCGCCCAACTGTTCATCGGCGGACTCGCCGCGCCTGCGTCCGCTAGAAACACGATTGGAAACTCAAGCCCTTTCGCCGAATGAATGGTGCCGATCTGCACCGCGTCGTCCTCGTCCGCTGGCAAATCCGCAGTCAGTTCCGGCCCGCCCGATCCGCCCGGGTCGTCCCACTCCGCGTCCGCGCGTTTGCGCAGCCAGCGCACGAAATCGCTGAGGTGCCGGTTGCCGCGCGCCTCGTACCCGCGCGCGATTTCGATCAGCTTGCGCACCGCCGCCACCGCCACTTCGCCGCGCGGCTGCATCGCCTGCACGCTCAAAAATCCGCTCTCGATCAAGGCCCAATCCAATATCTCAAACGCCGTCCGCCGCCCGCGCCATGCGCTCAAGCGCGCCAGCATTTTCGCCCCGCGCTGCAACGCGCTCGCGTCTTCCGCATTCAACGTCGCGCAAAAATCCGCATCGCCCGCGCAGAGTAAAACCGTCTGCGCCAATGGAGCGCCGGCTTCCAGCCGGCCCGCGCAGCGCCACAACCCCGCGTCGCTCAGTCCCACAAACGGCGAGCGCAGCAGTCCCGCGACCGCGTACGAATCGCTCGCCTCGCACGCCGCCGCCCACAGATTCGTCACGTCGATCACTTCCTGCCGCGCAAAAAAGCTCACCCCGCCGAGCATTCGAAAGGGAATGCGCAGCGATGACAGCGCCAGTTGCAGCGGAATGCGGATGTGCTTCAAGCTGCGCGACAGAATCGCGATGTCGCCGTAGCGTATTTCTTCGCGCAGTTTATTCGTTATCTTGTCCCAAATTTTTGGACGCGTCAGCGTGCTTTGCGGCGCCGGCGCAACCAGCGTCCGAATCCGCCGCGCCGCCGCGAATGCCTGTTGCTGGCGGTGCGACTCCGCGCCGGGCACGTCGTCCTTTTCCCAGCAGATAGCTTCGCCCGCGGGGCCGTCCCACGCGTGGCGCTCGCCGCTCCCGCCGGCTTCGAGTTTGTCGTCGGCGTCATAGTGCTGCGCGCCCGCGCGCTCCGGCCACGCGAATTCGAAAAACGCATTGAAGAAATCGATCAGCTTTTTGCGGCTGCGAAAATTCTCGCGCAGCGGCGCCCGCGCAAAGTTCTGTTCGGCATCCTCCATTATTGCCGATTCCGCACCGCGGAAGCGGTAAATGGACTGCTTCGTGTCGCCCACCACTCCCAGCCGCGGTGGCCCGTCAAACACGCCGTCGGGAAAAGCGACCTCATAGAAAATATCGCGCTGCAGCGGGTTGGTGTCCTGGTATTCGTCGATCAGCACGAACTGATAATTGCCGGCGGCGCGGACATTCTTGTCCCCATCGGTGGCGCAGACACTCTTGTCTGCGGGGCGCAGTAGTTCGCGGCACCCGATCAGCAGATCGTCATAATCCACGCCGCCCGCTTTGCGCTTGGCCTCCGCGTATTTTTGTTTCACGCGCGCCGCATAATCCGCCAGCGCATCGGCAAACGGCGCGTTGGCCGCGTGCAGCGTGCGATCGAAATGATTTTCCAAACCGGCCTTTTCCGCCCACGCCGCCAACCCGCCGCTGGGCGTGTTCAGCAGCGTGTACAATTCCAGCACCATCGTCCGCGCTTCGTCCAATGTCGCCGGCAACTTTCGTGCAGCGCAGCGCGCGCGCGCTTCCGCGCTTGGCCGGCTCCGTCCGGCATCGGGAATCGCCGCGAGCCGATCATAAAAACTTTCGAAGTCGCACAGTACGTCTTCGAACGTCGCCGGATTTTTCGAACGCAATTCATCCGGCCCGAATCCGCGCGTGCGCAGCGCGTCCAACAGCTTGCGGCCAATCTCGGCGATGCCCGTGCGCTGCGTAAACACGCCCGATTCCTGGACGAGTTTCTGAAAATGCGGATGCTGCTCCGACTCAAGCAACTCCGCCGCTGCCGCGGAAAGCGCCGCCTCGTACAGTTCGCCGGCCTCCTCTTGTTCCAGCACTTTGAAGCCCGCCGGCGCCGTGCCGCCCGCGCCGGCCTCGCGCAGCATTCGCGCGCAAAATGCGTGGATCGTCGAAACCGGCGCGCTGTATAATTCCTTGCGGCAGCGCGCCAAATGGTCCTTCAATTTCTCCGGCAAATCCGCGCGCTTCAATTCCTGGTCCAGCCCTTTTCGCGCGCGCTCCAGCAGCTCCGTCGCAGCCTTGTCCGTGAACGTCACCGCCACGATGTCGCCCGGATGCATCGGATGCAATTTTTCCGCATGCGCGCGCGCAAGCCACTCGCTTTCAGCCAGCAATTTCCCGCCCGGTTCGATGCGCCCTTCGATCAGCGCCAAAAAAAGCGCCGTGAGCGTGTGCGTCTTCCCCGTCCCCGCGCTCGCCGAAATCACGCGGTTGCCGGTGAGATCGAGAGCCTCAGTCTGGCTCGCCGTCAAATCAAACGGACCGAGCGCGCGCTCATGCCCTTCCGATGGAATCGCAGCCCGTGCCGTCTCAGCATCCGCAGGCGCCGCCCGAATAATGAGCACGCCGCCTTCCGGCAACTCATCTGTAAAGAGCTGGCCGGCCGGCGTGTGCTCGTTTGTTTTTCGTCGAGCCATGTTCGTAGTCCCACTTTATAGGCGGAATCGCGGAGCCACGATAGCGCCCGCGTTCCCTGAAACCGCACACCGAAGCAAGCCGGCCGTTGAATTTCGTTCGCCCCGTTGAGTCGTGAAAAAATCAAAGGTTTCGGTGCTTGCCCTCTTGCACCTCTGATACCATGACCGATGTTATCCACAAGCTCTCTCTTCGCTCCCCTAAAAGCAAATATCACTGGGCCGAAATTAAACTGCTCGCGAGAAAATATGCGAATTTAAAGCCCGATCTCGCCGATCGCTGTCGCATGGGCGAGCTTTTTCCCAATCATTCCGTCATCACCGCGGACTCGACGGATTTCAAAATCTACCGCCGAAACAAGAATCAAGCCATCCCCATCATTTGCCCAATCCCGTAATCCCCATTTTCCAGTTTAATTTTCCCGCCTTCCCCGTATTTTTTGTCGGTTCGCTTGCGTGCAGAATAAAGGAACCGCCCTCATGCCTCAGTTTTTGACCACCGATGAAATCCGCCGGCGCTGGATTGCGTTTTTTGTGGAGCGCGGACACAAGCACGTCGCCTCCGATTCGCTGGTGCCGCGGAACGATCCGAGCGTGCTCTTTACCGGCGCGGGGATGAATCAGTTCAAAGATCATTTCATGGGCCGCGCGAAAATCGACCATCCGCAGCAGCGCGCCGTCACCGTCCAGAAATGCATCCGCACCGGCGACATCGAAAACGTCGGCCGCACGCCGAATCATCACACGTTCTTCGAAATGCTCGGCAACTTTTCGTTCGGCGATTATTTCAAGAAGGACGCGATCGCGTGGGCGTGGCTGTTCACCACCGATCCAAAACAAGGCCTGGGCCTTGAGAAGGACCGCCTGAGCGTCACCATTTATGGAGGCAATGCAGCGCTGGGCATCGGCCCGGACGAAGAGGCGGAAAAGTTCTGGATGCAGAACGCGCCGGAGTTGCAGAACAAAGACGGCTCATGGCGCATCTACAAATACGGCGACAAGGATAATTTCTGGCCGGCCAACGCGCCGAGCGACGGGCCGAACGGGCCGTGCGGGCCGTGCAGCGAGATGTATTACGACACCAAGCCCGAGCAAGGCGCGCCGGAACCGGTGGCGGATTCGAAGGACCCGCAGCGCTACGTCGAAATCGGCAACAAAGTCTTCACGCAATTCAACAGAGTGGGTGTCGGCAAGCTCGAGCCGCTCGGCCGCCAGAACATCGACGTCGGCGACGGCCTCGAGCGCATCGCGCGCGTGATTCAAGGCAAGAGCACCAATTTCGAAATCGACCTGCTCTTTCCGATCGTCGGGGAAGTCGCGCGCATCGCCGGCAAGAAATACGAATCCGCCAGCGACGACGGCCGCCGCATGAGGCGCATCACGGACCACGCGCGCGCCGCGGTCTTCTGCATCGCCGACGGCGTCGCGCCGAAAAACGAAGGCCGCAATTACGTCGTGCGGCGCCTGATGCGCCGCGCGATTCTGGACGGGCGCGAATTGGGGATCACCGAACCATTCCTCGCGAAAGTCGCGCGCGTGGTGATCAAGCAGATGAGCGTCGGCTATCCGGAATTGCATGGGCCGCGCGAGGGGACGATTTTGCGGTTGATTGAGGAGGAGGAGAACGCGTTCAATCGAACGCTCAATGCAGGCCGCCAGCACTTCAACGAGATCATTGCCGATTTGAATGCGAAGGATCAGCGCAAAATTTCGGGCGCGGCGGCGTTCAAATTGTGGGACACCTTCGGCGTTCCAATTGAGATCACAAACGAACTGGCCGAGGCACAGGGATTCACCGTTGATATCGCGGCGTTCAAACAGGAACTCGAAGAAGCCGCGAAGCGCAGCCAGCAAGGCTCCACGATGTCCAAAGAAATTTTCGAATCCGGACCCGTTGCCGAAATCAAAAAGAAATTCGCCGGCAAACCGACCGTCTTCCGGGGCTATGATTCGCTCAGCGCACCCGCAAAAGTGCTGGCCATCGCGCAGAACAACGCGCTCAAGGACGACGCCGCCTCCGGCGAAGCAATCGTGCTGCTCGACCAGTCTCCTTTTTATGGCGAAAGCGGCGGGCAGGTCGGCGACAAAGGCTGGCTGGAGATTGCCGACAAGCCCGACATGACCAAACACAAAATCGCACACCGCGTCCTCGACACGCAGAAAGCGGAAGGCTTGATTTTGCATCGCGTCGAGCTTCACGACGAATTGAAAGTCGGTGCGCTGGTCACTGCCGAAGTCGATCCGCTTCACCGCGCGCCGACGCTCAAAAATCACAGCGCCACGCATCTGCTGCATAACGCGCTGCGCGGCGTGTTGGGCACGCATGTCGAACAGCGCGGGTCGCTGGTTTCGCCGGAGCGGCTGCGTTTTGATTTCACGCATTTCGAGCAGATCAAGCCTGAGCAGCTTGCCGAAATCGAAGCGCGCGTCAACGCAATGGTCACGAGCGATTATCCGGTCGATACGCAGGAACTGCCGATTGCCGAAGCGCGCGCGCGCGGCGCGATGGCGCTCTTCGGCGAAAAATACGGCGACCGCGTCCGCGTCGTGCAGATGGGGCCGAGCATCGAATTGTGCGGCGGCACGCATTGCAAAACGACGGGCCAGATCGGCTACTGCCGCATCGTGAGCGAATCGAGCGTCGCCGCGGGCGTGCGCCGCATCGAAGCGCTGACCGGCGCCGCAGCCGTCGCCGACGCGCGGCGCACCGATGAGATGCTCAACAATCTCGCGCTGATGTTGAAGACAAAACGCGAAGCCGTAAAGGAACGCTTCGTCGCGCTGCAAGATGAAAACGCCGCGTTGAATCGCGAGTTGGAAAGCCTGCGCAAGAAGGCAGCAAACTTGGCTGCCGGCGAGTTGCTCAACCAGGTCGTCGAAGTCAAAGGCGCAAAACTCCTCGCCGCTCACGTCGATAACGCCGACGCAGCCGGCTTGCGTACAACGCTCGACGGCATCCGCAAAAATCTGCCCGAAGGCGCGGTCGTCCTCGCCGGCACGAAGGATGGCAAAGTTGCTCTGCTGGTAAGTTTTTCCCCCGAAATCGTAAAACGCGGCGGCCACGCCGGAAATCTATTGAAGGACCTCGCGCCAAAAGTCGGCGGCAAAGGCGGCGGTAAACCCGACATGGCGCAAGGCGGCGGGACAGACGCGGGAAAACTGGCGGCGGCGCTGGCGGCGGTGAAGGAGGGGCTGGGGGGGATGTTGAAGTAAGCCCGCGGCTTAACGAAAGATTTAAACAACGAATTGCATGAATTTTCACGAATATGTTTATTGAATTGCGCTGAGCACGCTAGGAAAATGAAACGCGCAAGGAGGCTGAGACGATGGCAGTAACTAAGTCGATGACAAAAAAGAAGGCGGCGCGCGCAACGAGTGTGCCGAACAACGGAGCGCTTTCACTGGTAGAATCACGGGCAGAATTGCGCCGGCTCGCGCGGAAGCAACGTGTGAAGCCCTATACGAAAAATGCCTTTCGCAAGCAGTATCCGTCGTTGAGTGAACCTGGGACTTGGGACGGCTTCGAGGAGTTCGTTCGCGCCCTTCGTCAACGAGATAAAGAAGATGACACCAAGCGAAAGTGACTGGGTGCTTGTCGATACGGACATTGCCTCGTTCGATTTCAAGGGTGACACGCGCGCCGAACCGCATCGAGAGATACTCGATAAATGCACGCTTTGCCTGTCGTTTATGAGCGTTGCGGAGCTTGAAGTGTGGTCAATTCAGGCGAATTGGGGAGAACGCAAACTCGCGGATTTCAAGAATTACATTGAAGACTTCATCGTGCTCGACTCAAGCCGCGCAATCGCTCGCCGCTGGGCGGAAGTACGGACTGCGGTGGAAAGGAAAGGGCGGCGCATCGGATGCGCCGATGCATGGATCGCGGCGACCGCTCTGTATTAAAACCTGCCGCTGGTTACTCACAACAAAAGAGATTTCGCGCACGTTCCGGGATTGACGCTGATCGGGTAATTGCTTTCGCGTGTCCACTCAAAAATATCTCTATTTTTGCGCAGAGAAATCGCGCTCATTCTCGTTGATATTATCAGACTGGCAAACCCTCTATGCAGGCACGCTTGATGATGAATGCGCGAACCCTCTTATGCGTCTGTTTGATCGTCCTCGCGTCCGCAGCGCTGAGCGCGGAGAAGTGGGTTTTTCTCAAGGACGGTCGCCTGTGTCTTTCGTCGCTGGAAGGCGAGCAATGCATCGGGCGCCTTGCCGAGGGTGGCGCGATTGAATTTTCCAAAGATCAGGTGCAGGGCACGCGCACGCCGGAGCAGGTTGAGCAGGCGGTGGACGCAATGATCACCGAGATGGTGCTCGGCCAAAATATGGAGGCCCACGCGGGGCGCTTCAAAGTATTTCGTGCGAGCGCCGTGCCCGCGCTGCTGAAGCACCTTGCCGCGAAGCCGCTGAACGAACGCTTGAGCGCGCTGTACGGATTGTGTTTCGCGTGGTCGCCGGCGGCTCTCAATCCGGTGATGAAAGCGTTTCGCGGCAGCGACGCGCAGGTTTCAACTGCGGCGTTCAACACGCTGGAACGCAACGTTCAAGCGGCGCAATTGGGCGCGCTGATGAAGGACCTCGCCGACGATCCGGACATTTCGAAAGCGGCACTGGTGTTTCGCGCGGTGGAAGCCGCCGCGCCCGATCCATCGCTCAAACGCGTGAAGCGGCTGATGGTGGCGGCGGAAGGGCGCAGCGCGGTGGCGCCGTATTTGTCGCATTATTTTTCGCTGGAGCTGGTGCCAGGGATGCTTGAATTGCTGGCGTCGGCGAAAGTTGACGAGCAGCGCAACGCGGCGCTGGGGTTGATTGCGGCGAGCGCCGCGGACGAAAAAACCCGCAACGCGATGAGCGCTCTGCTGCGGAATTCCGACGCCGACCTGCGCCAGCTTGCCGCTGAATATTTTGCGCGAACCGGCGGCACGGACGCTGTGCCGCTTCTGGAAAATGCGGTAACAGCCGAGCAGATTCTCTATGTAAAAGCCGCATTCGAAGCGGCTTTGAAAGTCACCAAATCTCGCGCTGCCGAACACGCCGCAATGCAAAACACGTTGAGCGCGCGATGGAGTTCATTGAACGACAAAGACACGCCGATCGCAAAACTTCGCCTGTGCGTAGACGTGCTGAAGAACGCGCCCGGCACAAAAGACATATCGAAAGCACAGGAGGTTCTGCGCGCGGCAGTGCAATGCGAACCACAGCATTGGTATTCGGGCAAGAAGCCCGAATGGAACGAGTTGATTTGCGCGCGCAATTCAGTAGAGCGGCTGTTGAAGCGGGCGCCGTGCGGGGACCTCGATGCGCACGACAACAACGCCGCGCCCCCCTCGGAAGCGGCGCATTTTATTCCGCCGATCGACGGCTATTTCGATGCGAAGCGCAAGAGTTTCGGCTTTCAAATTCCCGCCGCCGGCGGGCTGTTCGCGGACTCCGTGCACATCGGCGACGACTGCGGCTGGCATCGCGATCTGTGCGCCATCGTCGCCACCGGTAGCGGCATAGTGCGCCAGATGTCGTATGTGCCGTCGTGGGGACACATCCTCGTAATCGAACACACGCTGCCGAAGGGTGCAAAAGTCTGTTCGCTGTACGGCCACGTTTCGCCCTTCATTTACGTGAAGGAAGGCGAGCGCGTCGAAGCCGGCCAGAAGATTGCCTCAATCGGACGCGCGAACACGATTGAGAACGGCGGCTACGGCGCGCACTTGCATTTCGGAATTCACGAAGGCGCCTACAACGCGGGCGATTGGGTCTGCGGCTACCTGAGCGCGGTGCAATTCAAATATGGCCATCACGGATGGCTCAATCCGCAGGCGTTTTTGCAAGAGCACAAGTAGGCACGATGCGGGGGCACGCTATTCCAGTTCCGCATTATGCGGCCCGCGCCGGGGGCAACCATAAATCACGGCGAAAACGCCTGGATGGAAATACGGATGTTTTGCCACGCTCCTATAGGGCCTTCAGGTCCCAAAAGACCTGTGAAACCGCTCAATCCAGCCCACCGTTCTTCGCGATGAAAATTTTCTTTCAAAAACCGGAATCGCCCGTCATCCGCTTCCGCCCGAATCGTTGATTTAACAGAACCGGCCAATGGAGCGCCGGTGATCAGATTAAACCTCCTTATCAAAGGAAAGACAATCATGCAGAAGTTCCAGACGATCGCCCGCCCGTTGTTCCTCTCCCTGGCCCTGATCCTGAGCCTCGCCGCACTGTCCAGCCGCGCGTGCGACGGCGGTTACGATTACGGTTACAATCACTACCGCCCTTCCTATGGCCATGACAATTACAACTGCGAAAACGGCTATTGCTACCCGCGACGCGTCGTGGTGATCGTCGAAGAGCCGAAGAAGGAAGTGGTCGTCGCGCCCATCGTCAAGGAGACCGTGGTTGCGCCCGTCGTGAAGGAAACGGTGGTCGCGCCGGTTGTGAAGACGGATGTGGTTCAGCAGCCGGTCGTGACGGAAACGCCCAAGGTCGTGACCGAGACGCCCAAAGTCGATGCGCCGATCGAAACCGCGAACAAGGACGTGCAGGCGCCTAAGTAAATTGTGAACTGAAATTGAAGTACGGAAGAAGGCGCGGAACGAGAAAGTTCTCCGCGCCTTTTTCGTTTTGCGTCGAATTTCTAAACGGAAGCGAGCGCCGGTTCCCCTCGCACAGGTGTATTATACTCGTGCGTTTCTGCATCCCAAATCGGGCTCGTTTGCGAACAATGCCGGCGAAATTCAGACTCTCGATAATTGCCTCTATTGCGCTGAGCGTTTGCATCGGCTCGGCCGCCGAACCCTCGCGCGAAGAGCTTGAATTCTTCGAGAAGAAAATCCGCCCGGTGCTGGCGGACAACTGCTACAAATGCCACAGCGCCAAGTCCGAAAAGGTCAAAGGCGCGCTGCTGCTGGATTCGCGCGCGGCCTCCCTTAAAGGAGGCGAGCATGGTCCGGCGGTGGTGCCGGGCGATCTGGAGAAGAGCCTGATCGTCAAAGCTGTTCGCTACAAAGACGAGAAGCTGCAGATGCCGCCGGATGAGCCGCTCAGCGACGCGCAGATCGCGGACATCGAACATTGGATTCGCATCGGCGCGCCCGACCCGCGCACGGAAACGACGTCGCTTGCGCCCGATCCGGCGAAGGCGAAACAATTCTGGTCGTTCAAAAAACCAACGCTGCCGGCGATTCCTGTTTTGAAAAAGGATGAGCCGAATTTATCGAACATCGACAAGCTCGTTCGCGCGAAGCTGGAAGCGAAAGGCATCCCCGCGTCGCCGCAGGCCGATAAACTCACGCTGATTCGCCGCGCCACATTCGATCTCATCGGCCTGCCGCCGACGCCTGAGGAAATTGATGCGTTCCAAGCGGACACGTCGCCCGATGCGTTCGCGAAAGTAATCGACCGCCTGCTGGCGTCGCCGCGTTACGGCGAACGCTGGGCGCGCTATTGGCTCGATGTCGCGCGCTACGCGGACACGAAGGGCTACGTCTTCGAAGAAGAGCGCCGCTACCCCTATTCGTATGTCTATCGCGATTGGGTGATTCGCGCGATCAACGAGGATGTGCCGTACGATCAGTTCCTGATCAGGCAAATCGCGGCGGACAAATTGCCGCCGTCGAAAGACAATCGCGATCTGGCGGCGATGGGATTTTTGCTGCTGGGGCGGCGCTTCCTCAATAATCAAGCCGACATCATCGACGACCGCCTCGACGTGCTGATGCGCGGCACGCAGGCGCTGACGATCGGCTGCGCGCGCTGCCACGATCACAAATTCGACGCGATCACGCAGAAGGATTATTACGGTTTGTACGGCGTCTTCGCATCATCGAACGAGCCGAAAGAGCTGCCGCTGCTCGGAAACGCGGAAGTCACCCCGACAACGCAGCAGTACGAGAAGGAAGTGAAAGCGAAGGAAGCGGAACTTGAATCAGTGCGGCACAAAATCTTCGACGAGAAGCTCGCGGCTTTGCGCGGCGCGAAATCCATTGCTGATTATCTCGCGACGATTCACGAGCTTGGCGACAATCCGGGCGACAAAGTCGGCAAGCGCGGCGAGCTGAATATTTTCATGTACAACCGCTGGAAGGCGTATCTCAAAACGAACGCGAAAGCCGGCGACGCGATCTGGGGGCCGTGGGTTGCGCTGGCCGCGCTGAAAGAGGCGGATTTCGCGGCGAAGGCGCCGGAACTTATCAAGACATTCGCCGCCAATGCGGACAAAAAGCTCAATCCGCTTGTCGCGAAAATGTTCGAGGGATTTGCGGCGAAGAATCTGCACGAGGTTGCGGACAAATATGGGGCGCTCCTCGCCGCGAATGCGAAACCGGACGCGCAGAAGGACGCCGACGCGGAGAAGCTGCGGCTCGTGACGTTCGCGGCGGGCGCGCCGGCGTTGCCCAGCTTTTCGGATCTGGCTCAATTAATGAATCGCGCGGACGGCAACAAGGAACGTGACGTGCGCAAGAAGATCGACGCGCTGGCCGTCACTCATCCGGGCGCGCCGCCGCGCGCGATGGTGCTCAACGACAATTCCGCGCCGGTCGATCAGCACGTGTTTCTGCGCGGCGATCCTGGTCGTCCGGGCGAAAAAGCGCCGCGCGAATTCATTGGATTGCTAAGCGGGCCGAATTGCACGCCATTTAAAAATGGCAGCGGACGGCTTGAACTCGCGCAGTCCATCGCCAGCGCCGACAACCCGCTCACCGCTCGCGTGATGGTCAACCGCGTGTGGATGCATCATTTTGGCACGGCGATCGTGCGAACGCCGAGCGATTTTGGCGTGCGCAGCGATCCGCCGGCGAATCAGGAATTGCTCGATTACCTCGCGGTGAAATTCGTCGAGAACGGCTGGTCGCTCAAAAAGCTGCACCGCGAAATTATGCTTTCGAAGACCTATCAGCAGAGCAGCGACGACAACGCCGACGCGCGCAAGCTCGATTCGGAGAACGCGCTCTACTGGCGCTTCAACCGGCAGCGCCTCGATTTTGAAGCGATGCGCGATTCGCTGCTGGCCACGTCCGGCCAGTTGGACGCGGCGATGGGCGGGCGCGCCGTCGAACTCACCGCTCAGCCGTTCCCGAAGCGCCGTTCGATCTACGGCTACATCGACCGCCAGAATCTGCCGGGCATGTTCCGCGCGTTCGATTTCGCCAGCCCCGACACGCACAGCCCGCAGCGCTTCAACACCACCGTGCCGCAACAAGCGCTGTACATGATGAACAGCCCGTTTGTGCTCGATCAGGCCAAACAATTGGCGGCGCGCAAGGAAATCGCCGGCGAAAACGACAGTGGCGCAAAGATTCAAAAGCTGTATCGCGTCGTCTTTGGCCGCGCGGCGAGCGCCGATGAAATCAAGCTTGGCCAAAAGTACATCGCGCTGGCGCAATCCGAAAAGGATGCGCCGCCGGTCGCGAATTCGCCGTGGCAATTCGGCTACGGTTATTTCGACGAAGCCAAAAAGCGCACTGGCGCGTTTACACCGCTGCCGCATTTCACCGGCAACGCCTGGCAGGGCGGCGGAGCGCTGCCCGATCCGAAAATCGGTTGGGTGCTGCTGACCAAAGAGGGCGGCCATCCCGGCGACGCGAAGCATGCGGCGATTCGCCGCTGGACCGCGCCGCGCGACGGCACGTTCGCGGTGTGCGGGCGGCTCAATCATCCGGGCAAAGTCGGCGACGGCGTGCGCGCCCGCATCGTCAGTTCGGCGGAAGGCGAAAAGGGAATCTGGACAGTCTTCGGCGCGGCGACCGATACGAAGTCCGATGGCATCAAATTGAAGAAAGGCGACACGCTCGATTTCGTCGTCGATTGCCGCGAAAACGAAAACACCGACAGCTTCGAGTGGACGGTGACGATCAAGATTCTCGATTACGGCGCGTCGTTCTCCGACGAACACGGCGCGATCGAATGGTCCTCCGCCAACGGTTTCAGCGGCACGCCCAGCAAACCCGCCGCGCCGCTGGCGCCGTGGGAGAAGTACGCGCAGGTGCTGTTGCTGTCGAATGAGTTTGTGTTTGTGGATTGAATGCTCGATGAACCTTGCCCCGCCCTCGCGCGCGATGTACAATGGCCTTCACGCCGGCAGGAGCACGTTATGATTGCCACTTTAACCTCGCAAGAACGTGTTGTTTATCCCGTCTCGGATGGAAAACCCGTGGCCGAAACCGAATTCCAATTCAACGAAATCATGGCGCTGGTGCAGACATTGAAACGACATTTCGCCAAACGCGACGATGTTTATGTCTGCGGCAACAACTTTATTTACTATAAGAAAGGCGACCCAAAGGCCTGCTTCTCTCCCGACACGTATGTCGTGCATGGGGTTTCTAAGAAGATGCGCGACTGTTACAAAGTATGGGAAGAGGACGGCCATGTGCCCTCGGCAGTCTTTGAAGTCACCTCACGCAGCACCAAAGATGAAGACTTGTTCGACAAGAAGAACAAATGCGAGAGCATCGGAGTTAAAGAATACTTTCTTTATGATCCGCGCGGCGAATACTTGCGGCCGTGGTTGCGAGGATTTCGCTTGGAACACGGCCGTTACGTGCCGATTGAGCGCGACAAGTCGGGATATTTACACAGCGAGGCATTGGACCTGACCGTTTTCCTCGATCAAAACGGACTGCTGCGTCTGAGCGACCCGAATTCGGGAAAGCGCCTTTTGCGCGTGGAAGAAGAACTCGACGATACTCATGCCGAAGTCGCTCGCTTGAAAGACGAATTGAAGCGCCTCAAGAACAAGTAGTTTCATCTTGATTACCGCCCGCTTTGCATTAATGTATTGCGCACATTTGAAGAAAGGCACCGTAAGATGTCTCTCGCTCGCAACACTCAGAAAGGCCTCCCCGCCCTGCCGATCTTCCTCGGCAGGGGCGTGATTTAATCCGCCTTTTATTCTCCCCGTCTATCCGTCGAATTTAAACGCGGCCACGCCTGCTCTATCCGATATAATTGAGCGGCACTGTGGCCTTGTATGAAAGGATTGTCTGACATGCCTCATTCCTCGAAGGCTCCCGGCGTCGCTGCGCCGCGCGCGCGCATCGAAATTTTCGATACGACCTTGCGCGACGGGACGCAGAGCGAACACATCGCTTATTCGCTCGCCGATAAGCTCGACATCGCGCACGAACTCGATGCGCTGGGCGTCGATTACATCGAAGCCGGATGGCCGGGGAGCAACCCGAAAGACCAGGCGTTTTTCGATGCGGCGCAATTCGAGACGTGGACGCACGCGCGCATCACCGCGTTCGGTTCGACGCGGCACGCCAAGAACGCGCCAAGCGACGATCCGAATTTGCAGGCGCTGGTCGCCAGCCGCGCGCCCGTGCTGATCATCTTCGGCAAGAGCTGGGATTTTCACGTCACCGACGCGCTGCGCGTCTCGCTGGATGAGAATCTGGCGATGATCGAAAGCAGCGTGAAGTACCTCAGCGGCCTTTGCAAAGAGATGCTCTACGACGCCGAGCATTTCTTCGACGGCTACAAACACAATCCCGCGTATGCGATGAAGTCGCTGCATGCCGCCGCGAACGCGGGCGCGAAATGCTTGATTTTGTGCGACACCAACGGCGGGACGCTGCCGCCGGAACTGGGTAAGATCGCCGGCGACGTCGTGAAAGAATTTCCGTCCATCCGCATCGGCATTCATCCGCACAACGACAGCGGCGTGGCCGTGGCGAACGCGCTGGCCGCGGTCGAAGCCGGCGCGTGCCACGTGCAGGGGACGATCAACGGTTTCGGCGAACGGTGCGGCAACGTCGATCTGCTGCCGGTGATCGCGAATCTGCAACTGAAGATGAACCGCGATTGTTTGCGCGGGCGAGAGAGTTTGCGCAAGCTGACCGAAGTCAGCCGGCATGTCTACGAAGTCGGCAACATTGCGCCGCGCGACAATCAGCCCTTCGTCGGTCGCAGCGCGTTCGCGCACAAGGGCGGCATTCACGTTAGCGCCGTGGCGCGCGCGGCGAGCACCTACGAGCACGTCGAGCCGGAAGCTGTCGGCAACACGCGGCGCGTGCTGATCAGCGAACTTTCCGGACGCAGCAATCTCGTTGCGGCCATGGGCCACAAATACAACTTGAAGGACAACCCGGCGGCGCTGAAGAAGGTGCTCAACCGCGTGATGGAGCTCGAAAATCAAGGCTATATTTTCGAAGCGGCGGAAGCGAGTTTCGAACTGCTCGTGCGCAAAACGCTGCTCGCGCATCAGCCGTTCTTCAAGCTGCACGGCTTCCGCGTGCTGACCGACATCACCGACAAAAACGAGAGCATCACGGAAGCGACCGTGAAAATCGAGGTGGGCGGGCGCATCGAGCACACGGCGGCCGAAGGCAACGGGCCGGTCAACGCGCTCGACATCGCGCTGCGCAAAGCGCTCGAGGAGTTTTATCCGGAGCTCAAGGACGTCACACTCGCGGACTACAAAGTCCGCGTGATCGACTCAAAACTCGCGACCGGCGCGAAGGTGTTGGTCACGATTGTCAGCAGCGATCACAAAAGCCGCTGGACGACCGTAGGTGTCAGCCCGAACGTGATCGACGCGAGCTGGCACGCGCTGGTAGATAGCGTCGAGTACAAGCTGTACCAAACGCGCGCGGGAACGCAGACCGGGGTGAAGAGTCTGGCGGAGGCGGTGATGACGGCGTAGGATTTGTTTTGTACGCGGCACTGGGATGCCGTATTCCCCTCACCCGCGCGCATGCATACATGCGTCGGCCCTCTCCCGAAGGGAGAGGGCAACTGCGGCGCGCACTCATTTCGTCTTGCAGCGAAAGACACCCCCCATTGTGCCCATCAATTTGCCTTCGGTTGTCAGCACCAGATCGTCCTTGTCCCACGCCACTCCTTCTGTTTGCCCCAAAAACACATTGACCGACCGGCGCGGATAATCGAAGAGCGGGAGTTCGCCTTTTGAGTTGGGTTTGAGCGAGTCGAACGGTTCCGGCAATTCGATCACCATGATCGTGAGATAATTGATGAGCGCGAGGCGTTTGCCGTCGTCGCTGAGCGCGGCGCCGGTAACCACGTTGAAATTTGTCGTGCGCGTGACGACGCTCATCGTCACCGTTTCGGCGGGCGCTTTTTCGGGAATGGGAAGTTTGAAACAGGACGCGCCTTCGATCTGCTTCGAAAATAAATACGCATTCCCGCCGCGCGCAAAGACGCCCTCCGCATCGTACGGCCCTTCGCCCTTTGGATATTGAAACCGAAAGACTTCCGGTTCGGGCAGCGCTTCGTTTTTATCGAACGCATCCGGTTCGGCGATGCGGTAAAACACCACGCCCATGCGCTGGCCGCCGTTGTTGTTGCGGCTGTTGTCGCCGATGTCACAGATAATCACGCGGCCTTTTTCATCCATGGTGATCTCTTCCCAATCGACATTTTCGGCGTGCGGAATAGCGACGGTGCGCAGCAGTTTGCCGGTCGAATCGATCGCGAAAATGCGCGCACTGTCGCCGGAATCGTTGTGGGTCCAAAAGACATCCTTGCCGGGATAGCGCTTGCTTTTGATCAGGCCCGAGGATTCGTCGATGACTTTGGGCAGTTCGCCGGTGGAAACGGGCATCGGCAAATCTTTGTGCGCGTCGGCGGCATTGAGCGTAAGGGCGATGAAAAACAAGACCGTGCGGCGCATGTGTCGTTTTCCGTTTCCGAAATGACGGTATAATCGGTCAGAGCCGTAATTCAAAAGCGCTCTCTGCAATTAAGGAGTTTTCACATGGTTGAAATGATCGCGGAATACCAGGGCCAATTGAGCTGCACGGTGACGCACGGGCCGTCCGGCTGCGAGATTGTGACGGATGCGCCAAAGGACAATCAGGGGCTCGGGCGGAGTTTTTCGCCGACGGATTTGGTCGGCGCGGCGCTGAGCAGTTGCATCCTCACAATCATGGGCATTTACGCGCAGCGGCATGGCATCGACTTGAAAGGCGCGCGCGCGAACGTACAGAAAGAAATGGCCACCGATCCCGTGCGGCGCGTCGGGAAATTGACAGTGAAAATCACGCTGCCCAAATCGGTCCCCGCCGAACACCGCGACGCGATCGAGCGCGCGGGGCGGACGTGTCCGGTGAGCCAGAGTTTGCACGCCGGCACCGTGCAGGCGGTGAGCGTGGAGTACGCGTAAACGGCAGGAGATAGGAGATAGGAGGTAGGAGGTAGTAACTAGGAGAAACAAAACGCGAAGCGTTTCGCCGCCGTTCTCCTAACTCCTAACTCCTAACTCCTATCTCCTATCTCCTATCTCTTATCTCCTGCCTCCCGGTCACGCGGCAACAAATAGACGTTCGACGCCGCGCTCAGCGCTTTGCGCGCGGACGTCTTGAAGCGTTCCAGTCCTTCCAAACTCAGCGCGCCCAGTTCCACGGTTTCGGCGCCTTTGATCGTGAACGCGCCCAACTCGACCTCATGCCGGTTTTCGGCATCGGGATCAAGGAAGTCTCCGTCCGCCGGGAAAACCTCAGCGATCAGTTTGTATTCGCCAGCGGGCAAATTGTGAAACTCGTACACGCCCGCCGGACGCGGCTTGTACCATCCGGGCACGGCGCCCGATGCCAGCAGCGCCGGAAAATCACTCTCCGAATCTTGGCACCATTTCACCGCGCCTTGATGCAGCGCGTGATAATTGGCGCTGCGCACTTCCAGCCTCATCTCGCGCGCGTATGGGCCGGACGTGGTTTTGAATTCGAATCGCACTTTTCCTGCGCCGTCAGCAGGCATCGTGACTTTGATCGCCGCATTTTCGCGCAGTGAATTGCCGCTGCACGGCTGCGCATCGAACGGCCCCAGCGTGACGCCGACGTTGCTGAAGAGCGATTGATGCACGCGGCCTTGCGCCACAAATGTTTCGGCGTAGCGCACCAGTTCGCCGACCTGGATCGTCGCCTCTTCATTGTCGAGAACGATCAATTGCGGGGGTGGTATGACCCTGCTGAATCGGTCGCTGAGTTCGGCCATGTATTTTCCCGGCGCCAAATTCTCAAATTCCGCGCGTCCCGCGCCGTCGATTTCGCCCCAAAGATCGCACACCGGATCGCTATCGCAATTGTCCTGCGCGTGGCCCAGCGCGAACAATTTGACGCTCTTCCCCGCGCAGGCCGCGCCGAAGTCCAGCGCCAAAGCGTGCCGCGGCGCGAGTTCCAATTCGAAGCCGTCCCACTTGCCCGCGCGCACTTGCGCGGGATCGCTGGGCACTTCAATTTTCACTGCGTTTTTGAAAATCATCCCCGGGGCCAGCGCGTACAAAAAATAAGTTCCCGGCCCCACGCCTTCGAATGAGAACGATCCATCGCTCTGCACCGCCGCCTGGCTGTCGCCGCTCAGACAAACCGTAACGCCTTGTGGTGCAGGCGTCCCGCCTGCTTTTTGTGGTGCGGGCGGCCCGCCTGCATTCTGCCGGCTGGAAGCCGGCGCTCCGAGCTTGACGCGCCCTTTGATCGTCACGCCTCGTTCGACGCGCAAAGTCGTATCGGTCTTTTTGTTCGCGGCGACGTCAAACGCGGCTTTGCCGTTGGGCAGATAATAGCCGGGCGCGTAAAAATGCAGTTCGCGCCGGCCCACGCACAAACCCTCCAACGAAATCGCGCCGCGCGCGTCGGTGCTCGCGCCGCCGCTGCAGAACGGATTTCCACGGAACAGCCCGTTGGACACATTGGTGTGGTTGACAACCAGCACGTTCGCCTCGGGCACGGGGCGGCCGGCCTCGTCCAGGAATCGAATCTGCGCGTCGCCCCGTTCCTGCGCTTCAAGTTTCAATTCCATGTCTTGCTTGAGTTCGCCGGCAATCTGCAGCGGCTTGCAGTCGTCGCACAGCACCGTCAGCGTGCCGCAGATTGGCTTTCCATCGCGCGCTTCATCGCAATCCAGCGCCATTTTGAATGCGCCCTGGTCATCCGTTTCGGCCGTCGCCTGGGAGTAGGGCGCTTCGAAGATGATTTTGATCTCGTGCGCGCTGATTCCCTCCGGCACCACGACTTTGCCGCTGAACTTGGGCGGCTCAACTTTTTCCTTGGGCTTGGCGAAAGGCAGTTTCAGTTCCGCCGCGGCAACGGTTTCGCCGGTCTTCGCCTCAATGCCAAAGAATATGCCGCAGCACTGCTCCCAGTTGCCCTGCTTGAATTGGTACGCCGACCATAGCGCCGCATAGCGCCCGGGCGGAAAGTGCCGCGTGGTATAGCCGCCGTCCTGATCGGACGGAACCCAGCGCAAGCGCTCGGCGGACGAATAGGCGAGTAGGCGAGCTTGCAGCGCAACGGGGCTGTCTTCCTGCGCAATCCGCCGCAGCGCTTCCTCCGGAATCGGACAAACGTTGACGCCCGGAAATGCGGCGCCGTCACGGTCCACGACACGACCCTTCACGCAGGGCCATTGCGGCGGCTCGCGCAGCACGAGCTTGGTCGTCTCGCCGGGTTTGATCTCCGCCAGCACGTTGAACAGATCTTCGTTCTCGTTTTCTCCGCCGACGACGCGCACGCGGTATTTTCCCGGCGTGATATTCTCGCGCCCGGTTTTGCCGAATTGCACGGAGAAGCCCTGCCGCCGTCTGCGGTTCTCGTCGTTGAGATTCATCTGCAACTGCTGGCGCAGCGCGATTTCGTAACGCCGCCAGATTTCCGCGTCCGTCTGCGGCTCCAGAGAAATCTGCACGGCATTCGTGATCAGCGGCGTGCCATCCAGATTCTTCAGCTCCAGTTCCAGCTTGCCCGGCCTGCGCTTCTTTAAAATCACCGGCTCAAGCTGCACCGTTTCGCCGGTATGCCCGCGCACGGCTTGCGTGACGCCGATGCTGTAATTGTCGCCGGCGTGTATCGCAAAGACATGAATTCCCCTATGCAGATTCTTCCACGTCCATTCACCGTGCGCGTCCGTGTCGTGGCTCTTGTCGCGATCGAGGCCGGTCACGGGCAGGCGAGCACCGTGCGCCGGCCCGGGCCGCAGTTCAAGGTCCAACCGCGCCGGCGACATGTTCCGCTCGTCCAATCGGCACGCTTGCGCGCCGGCAACGGGCTTGCCGTCTTCATCGATCACGGTGCCTTTGAACGTACACAGCGGCTCGACAATCACCGTCGAAACATTGACGCCCGCGCGCACGATCGACGGTTCGATGCGATACGGCGATTGCCAGTCTTCGCCAAATCTGACGGAAATCTCCAGCCGCCCGCGGCAGGGCAGCGCAATCTCCGCGGCGCCGTTGGCGTCGGTCTTGATCGAAATCTTGTCGCTGGTTTTGCCGTCGTGCGGCGGATGGATGCCGTCGATTTCAATCGTGCCTTCGAGATTCGGCCGGGGCGTGCCGTCTTCGCCGCGGCAATACAGCTTCAGCGTGCCGCACGGCGTTTTTTCCAGCAGCGCGGCAATGCGCGCGGCCAGCTCGGGATCGGCTTCCTCCGCCGCATTCTCCAACGCCACGCGCGCGCCGGCGCCCAGCGCCAACAGCCGTTCGCACGCAACGCGGCGCTGCTCGTAATCGGCGGAACGAAGCTGCTCGATCCAGGCCTCAGGCGAGCGGTCCTCGGCGCAGTTCGTCGGGAAATTCAACGCCGCACTGGCACAAGCGGCAAGGCACAAGGCATGCAATGGAGAGCAAGCACTCCGAGTCATCGTCTCCCCACTCCCTACTCCCCACTCCCTACTCCCCACTCTCCACACCCTACTCCCCACTTCACTGAATCCTCACTTCCTTCCCCGTCCTGCTCGATTCGTAAATCCCGTCCAATATCTTTTGAACCTTCAACGACTCCTCAGGTTTCACCAACGGGTCTTTTCCGTTGACCAGGCAATCCGCGAAGTGAACGATCCGGTCATCGGGCAGCGGCAATTCGGTAAAGCTCGGCACGATCGTCTCGATGTTCTGCCCGCGCA
>Ga0209579_10000300_pt1 | contig 59231 bp, 58 predicted proteins | sample Coa_R1_2_FD_187152 | JGI IMG/M metagenome (GOLD analysis project Ga0209579, IMG submission 187152) | Surface soil microbial communities from Centralia Pennsylvania, which are recovering from an underground coalmine fire - Coalmine... | ecosystem: Environmental > Terrestrial > Soil >...
TGTTCAAGCGGTTCGCCGACGTCGACGCGTTCGATCTCGAGATCGACGCGACGGACCCCGAGGAAATTGTGCGCGTCGGGCGGGCACTGGCGCCGACCTTCGGCGGCATCAACCTCGAGGACATCAAGGCGCCGGAGTGCTTCCTCGTCGAGGAGCGGCTCAAGCAACTGGTGGATATTCCTGTGTTTCACGACGACCAGCACGGCACGGCGATCATCACGGCCGCCGGACTGCTCAACGCCTTGGACCTGGCCGGGAAGCGCATCGAGCAGGTCCGCACGGTGATCAGCGGCGCCGGCGCCGCGGCGATCGCGTCGGCCGAGTTCTTCGTCAGACTTGGGATGCGCCGGGACCACATCCTGTTGGTCGATACAAAAGGGGTCGTCTACGCCGGGCGCACCGCGGGGATGAACCCCTACAAGCAGCGGCTGGCCGTCGAGACGCCGGCGCGCACGCTCGCGGATGCGCTGACCGGCGCGGACGTGTTTGTTGGGTTGTCGATCGCAGGCATCGTCAGCCGCGAAATGGTGCGGACGATGGCGGAGCGGCCGATTATCTTCGCGCTGGCCAACCCCGATCCGGAGATCACCTACGCGGACGCCCGCGCGGCGCGCCCGGACGCGATCGTCGCGAGCGGCCGCTCCGACGACCCGAACCAGGTCAACAACGTGCTGGGGTTCCCGTTCATCTTCAGAGGCGCGCTCGACGTCCGGGCGCGCGCGATTAACGACGAGATGAAGATCGCGGCGGCCCGCTCACTCGCCGCGCTGGCGAGGGAAGAAGTGCCGGACGCGGTGCTGCGGGCCTACGGGCTCGAGCAGCTGCGCTTCGGGCCCGACTACATCCTCCCGAAGCCGGTGGATCCGCGGGTGCCGCTGTGGGTGGCGCCCGCGGTCGCCGAGGCCGCGATGGCTTCGGGTGTCGCGCGCCGGACCGTGGACCTGGCCGTGTATCGCGACGAACTCGCCCGGCGCCTGACGCGGGGCTGGGAGATCATGAGCGTTGTGGTGCGCAAGGCCCAGGCCTCGCCCCGGCGCGTCGTGTTCTCCGAGGGCGAGGAGCCGAAGGTCATCCGTGCCGCGGCGGCGCTCTCCCGGCAGGGGATCGCGCATCCCATTCTCCTCGGCCGGGAGGATGTAATCCGCAGGCGGATGCAGGAGCTCGGCATCTCTATTCAGGCCGGCATCGTCACTCCCGAAGAGTCGCCGACCCTCTCGGACTACGCGGCCGCGCTGTACGAAACGCGCCGCCGGAAAGGGATCACGCTGCGAGAGGCCGCGGCGCTGATGCTACAGCCCAACTACTTCGGAGCGATGATGGTTCGCGCCGGCGATGCCGACGCGTTTGTCGCCGGCCTCACCTACCACTACCCTGACGTGATCCGGCCGGCCCTCCACGTCATCGGCCCGGCACGCGGCGTCTCCCGGGTCGCGGGGTTGTATCTCCTCACGCTGGGGGGCCGTCCGTATCTGCTCGCCGACCCGACGGTCAACGTCGATCCGACCGCCGAAGAGCTGGCCGACATCGCCATCATGGCCGCGGAGAAGGCGGGCGAGTTCAACATCACCCCGCGTATCGCGATGTTGTCGTTCTCGAACTTCGGCTCGACGCGCCACTCCCGGTCGGCCAAGATGGCGGAAGCGACCGCGCTGGTGAAGGCCCGGCGGCCCGACTTGATGGTCGACGGGGAGATCATGGCCGACGTGGCCGTGTCGCCGGAGCTGCGCGGGGCGGACTACCCGTTCTCGACGCTGGTGGGGGAAGCCAACGTCCTGATCTTCCCCAGCCTGGAGGCCGCCAACACCGCCTACAAGCTCCTCCAGCACCTCGGAGGCGCGACCGCGGTCGGCCCAGTCTTGATGGGGATGGCGAAACCCGTGCACGTGCTGAGCCGCGGCGCGGAAGTTGCGGACATCGTTGACATCGCGACGATCGCCGTCGTGGATGCTCAAAACCTCGCGCAACTGTCCGAGCTCTCCCGCGCGATAGCCTCGACCCGGACGGCGCCGGCGCCGGCCTAAGATCCGCCGCCGCGCGTCACGCACCTCCGAAGCACGTGTGGGTGGCCGCGGCTCTCCAAGAGCCGCGGCCACCCGCGGTACGTCCTGACGCGGTCCCCGCGCTCTCCGCCGAATGCCCGACCCCCAATAGGATGGCCGCCCGATGTTAATACCCTAGGGGGTAGCGTATGTTCAGGAGTGGCAAGGCTTGGAGACGTCGCGACAGGAGGCGGGTGCGATGAGTAAGACGATGGACGTTCCGTCGAAGCAAGATACGGGAAGCGTGGCGACCGGCAAGCTCTCGATCATCATGTTCAGCGGGACCGCCGATAAGTTCATTCCGCTCGGCGTGCTCGCACAGGGCGCGGCAGCGATGGAGATGCAGGTGAACGTGTTCGTGACGGGCTTCGGCCTGCTCGGCTTCACAAAGACGCCCCACGACCTGCCGTTCCCGCCGGAGTTTGCGGCGATGGCGCCGGGCCTCGCCCAGGGCATGAAGGCCGCCCGCGTACAGCCGTGGGACGCGATGCTGCGCCAGGCCAAAGAATTGGGCGCGAAAGTCTATGCGTGCTCGATGATGGCCGAGGTCATGGGACTCAAGAAGAGCGACTTCAACGATCTCGTGGACGACGTCGTCGGCGCCGCGACCTTCCTCCAGGCGGCCGAGGGCGGCCAGACGCTGTTCATCTGAGGTGCGGATATGGACGGGAGCACAGTAGCGAACACGGCCGCGGCGACGCGGACGCTGGTAGATTCCCGGGGGTCGTCGTGTCCCGGACCGATCACCGACCTGGCGATCGCCTACCGCCGCTCGAAGGTCGGCGATGTCATCGAACTGTGGGCCACCGACCCGGGCGTGAAGCCGGACGTTCAGGCGTGGGCCGCCAAGACGCGGAACGAGATCGTGTCGATCGAGGACCAGGCGGACAAGATCGTCACCATCGTCAAGATTCTGCGCCGGTGAGGTGAGCGTATGAAGCGCGTCCTGATCGTCGGCGGCGGCTCGGGCGCCACGATGCTGGCCAACATGCTGGATCGGCGGCGCTTCGAGACCATTGTCCTGAGCAAGTCGCCGGAGCATATGTTCCAGCCGGCGCTGCTCTACGTCGCGTTCAAGAACGCCAACCCGCGCATCATTCGCGACGAGCGGCGCCTCCTGGCGCGTCACGTCCGGTTCATCCAGGAACCGGTGACGCGCATCGATCTCGGGGCGCGCCTGGTCACCACCGGCGCCGGGAGTGTCTACGATTACGACGCCCTCGTCGTGGCCACCGGCGTGACGACCGACCCGGAGCAGATTCCGGGCCTCGCGGACGTCAACGAGCAGTTCGGCAACTACCACAGCAACGTCGCCTGGGCGCAGAAGGTCTGGGCCGGCCTCGACGCTTTCCGCGGCGGGACGATCGTGCTGGGACAGACGTCCCCGGTCATCAAGTGCCCGCCGTCGCCCGTGGAAGGGATGCTCTTGACCGAGGAGCTGCTGCACCGGCGCGGCCTGCGCGATCGCACGCGCCTCGTCTTCATCTCGCCCTACCCGCGGGCGTATCCGGCCGAGCCCATGAACGCCATCGTCGAGCCGATCATGCGCGCGCGCGGCATCGAGATCATGCCGTTCTTCGACGTAGACCGGATCGATCCGGCGGCCCGCACGATCTACTCCATCGAGGGCGAGGAGATTCAGTACGACCTGCCCATCCTCATCCCGCCCTTCGTCGGCGCCGACATCGCCTACGAACCCGCCGGCGTGGTCGACGCGAACCGCTTCGTCGTCACCGACAAGCAGACGCTCCGCATCAAAGGCTTCGACAACGCCTTTGCCATCGGCGATGCGACGAACCTGCCGACCTCCAAGGCCGGCGTCGGCGCGCACCTCGAGGCGAAGGTGGTGGCGGCCCTCCTGAGCGGAGCCCCGGCGCAGTTCCGCGGCCGGACGCACTGCGCGGTAGACCTCGCGTACGGCATGGGGACGTTCGTCATTGGGTCGTATGCCTCGCCGGTCCTCAACGTCCCGCCGAACCGTCTCAACCACGCGATGAAGATGATGATGGCCCACATGTACTGGCTCAGCCTGCGGGGATGGCTGGAGCCGGTCTTCGATTGGTACTTCGCGCGCACGGATCCCGACAAGCGGCTCCGGGCCGCGGCCCGCAGCGACGAGGCCCGACCGGCGGCGTAACGCCTACCGAGCCCCGTCAGTGGGGGGAGTCTCATGACGATGGCCTCAACGGAATCAGAGGAGGCGACGATGCCGCCGCGGGTGGATGATGAGCTGCGCGAGGAGCACGAGGCGCTGCTGGCGCGGCTGCGCCGCGTCGAGGGGCAGATTCGCGGCCTCCAGCGCCTGCTGGAGGAAGGGGCGTCCTGTGAGACGGTGGCGCACCAGCTCTTCGCGGCGAAATCGGCCCTGGAGAAGGTCGGGGTTCGCCTCCTCGTGACGAACATGCGGAGGTGTCTGGCCCGCGAGGTCGCGGGGGACGCGACGGCCAGGCGCGCCCTTGACCGCCTCGCGGAGACCTTTGCCCGGCTCGCGTGAAGACCCGGTGACGGACGCCCTCGAGTTTCCGGAGGCGTCACCGAGACGGGGAGGCGCCGCGGAGAACCCTCGCATATCGCGTTGACGAGGGCGCCCGCTCTCGCCCTTGCGCGCTCCGGCTCTCCTCGGCGTGTCCCAGCGCGTAGACCGTCAGCGCCGCCGCCAGGACCGTTCCCATGCCGAGCAGCTGCGACGGAGGGATCGGTGCGTGGCGCGTCGCCGCCACTACCGCCACGGTCACGATCGGCGCCGCGGCCGAGACGGCTGTGACGCCCGTGGCGGACGCGTGGTGGAGGCCCGCGACCGCCGTGAGCGTGAACGCGAGCAAGAGCAGGCCTGTGACGAGCACAAAGCCCCACTGCACCGCGGAGAGGCGCGCGATCGCGCCGAGCCCGCCCGCCGCCGCGACGTAGGCGAACAGCAGCACGGCGCCGAGGGCCATCTTGACCGCGACGACCGCCGCGATGGAGACGGTGCGCAGCGCGATCTTGATCAGCACGGCGCCGGCGGCGAACAAGAGCGTGCTGGCCGCCAGCAGCGGGACGCCGCCGTCCAGGCGGACGTCGTGGATCCGGACACCGAGCGTCAGCCCGGCCGCCAACACCGCCAGCGCGACGGGTACGGTGCGGGGGAAGCGCTCCCCCAGAAACAACGCCGCGAGCGCCGCCACGACCAAGAATTGGGTGTGTCCGATCACCGCGGCCGTCGTCGCCGTGCTGATCTGCCGTCCCCGAAAGTCCACGCCGTACGCGACGCTCCCGGCGACCAGGGCGATTGCGACGAGCAGGCCCCACTGGCCTCGGGTGAGCCGCGCCAGCTCCTCGCGGCGGGACCGGCTCACGATAAACGGCAGCACGACGGCGACCGCGACGACGCCGTTCTTCAGCGCCGTGTACAGCGTCGAGTCCGCGAACATCCGCACGCCGAGGCTGTTCAAGAAGACCGCGAACCCGCTGATCAGGGCGTTGAGGGCCGCGAACTGATACCCGAGCCGCGGGTTGCGACCGCCGGCGGCCGTCACACCGGCGCCGCCGGCGCATTCCGCCGGCCGACAGGCGGCCGGCCACCATGTAATTCACGCCGGCCAGTCCCCACGGGGGGCGCCGCCGCGCGTTTCTCGGCCGCCGCGGCATCGAGACGCGCCAGCCAGGCGGGCAGGCCTTCGCCCGATTTCGCCGACACGCGAAGCACGTCGAGTCCCGGGCGCACGGCATCGAGCTCCCTGCGTGCCAGCGCCTCGTCGTACCCGCACGCCTCCGCGAGGTCCGCTTTCGTGATCAGCGCGAGGTCGGCGCCGTGGAAGATCACGGGATACTTCAGCGGCTTGTCTTCCCCTTCGGCCACGGACAGCAGCACGACGCGCAGATCCTCGCCGAGGTCGTAGGACGCGGGGCAGACGAGGTTTCCGACGTTTTCGATGAAGAGGAAATCGAGCGACGTAAGATCCCACCCCTTGAGGGCCTGCTCGACCATCGCGGCGTCCAGATGGCAGACCGTGCCGGTGGTGATCTGGCGGACCGGGGCGCCGCTCGTCCGGAGGCGGACCGCGTCGTTGTCGGTGGCGAGGTCGCCGACCAGGGCGGCGACGCGGGCGCCGAGGCGCCGCAGGGTCTCGCTCAGCAGCGCGGTCTTCCCGGCGCCGGGGCTCGAGACCAGGCCCACCACGCAGACGCCCGCCTCCGCGAACCGCGCGCGCAGGCGCGCGGCCAGCGCGTCGTTCTTGGCCAGCACGTTCCGGCGGACTTCAACGATCCGCGGCGGCAAGGTCGTCCACCTCCAGCGCCGTCAATTCGATCTCCCGTCCGTGCACAAGGTCGCCCGCCGGCGCGCCGCAGACGGGACAGAGGAAGCGGAGCGGTTCCGCGAGGACGCGTTCCGCGCGGCAGCCGGCACAGAAGACCGCGACCGGCACCCGCTCGACGATCAGGCGCGCGCCGTCCACCGGCGTGCCGCCGGCGGCCAGGTCGAACGAGAAGCGCAGCGCCTCTTCGACGACCCCGGACAGCGCTCCGAGGCGGACGTGCACCGCGTCGACCCGCGGGCCGCCGATCTCGGCGGCCCGCTCCGAAGCCATCTCGACGAGGCTCACGGCGATCGAGAGTTCGTGCACGGCGGCTACCCGGGCCCCGCGGCGAGGACGGCGCCGCGCCGATCGCGGTTGGCCAGCGCGAGATGCAGGCGCGTGTAGTAGGCGAGATACCGGCGCTGCGCCGGCGTGAGCCGGTGGCACGCGCAGCCCCAGTGCACTGCGACCACGTCGCCGGGATGCGCGCCGTCCAGCAGTACCCTGCCGTCGAAGCGTCGGAACACGCCGCGCGGCTCCGAGGCGCCGAGGATCAACTCGCCGCCGGCGAGCGAGAGCGGCCGCCGCTCCACCAAAAGCGTGTCGCCGTGCTCCGCGACGACCGTGCCCCAGCTGATCCTGCACGCGTCCATCGTGGCGAGGTTGTGCGCTGTCTCCTGGTGGCCCGTCCGCACTGGCATGCTGAACACGTGGAAGTTGTGGTGCGGCCGGCCGCCGGACGGCGCCTGGCCGAGCACGGACCGCAGGAGGCGCGCCGGAAACCGCGCGCGGAACCGGTCCTCCAAGTGCCGGCGGAGGTCGGCCGCCTCGATGCCCGCGAGCAAACGGTTGCCGATCCAGTACGCTTCGATGACCCGCACGTCGAACGGATCGGCGATGCCGTTCGCCGCGGCGATGAACGAGTAGTAGGGGAAGGCGCCGGCGAAGCGCGACAGGATCTGCTCGAGTCCCCGGTCGCTGTGGCCGTCGGCGAGATACTCGAGCATCGTCCGGTTCTCTTCCGGGCCGCAGTAGCCCAGGCGGTTCGGCATGAAGCTGAACCGGGCGGCAAGCAGCGCGCCCTCGCGGCTCACGACGGCGCCTCCGCCGGGTCGTCCGCGCCGGCGAACTCGCCGCCGGCCGCCAGACTTTCCAATTCGTCGAGGAGACGCAGCGTCTCGGCCGCGTCGGCCTCGCTGATCCGCTCGATCGCGAGTCCCATGCTCACCAGGACCCAGTCCCCCGGCGCCGCGTCGAGCAGGCCCAGCGTGATGGTCCGGGGCGCCCCGCGGACGTCCACCCGCGCCGTGCGCGCGCCGGCGTCGACGATCTCGAGCACCCTACCCGGCAGGGCGAGGCACATCCGCGACCTCCTCGAGGCCGAGCCGCACGGCTTCGTCCACCGCGCCGGCCGCCTCCGGCGACAAGTCCGTCCCGGCGTCGAACCGCCGTCCCTCGATGCCGAAGATGACCAGGCGGCGCGGCAGGCGTCCGAGCGCGTCTCCGAGCGCGATCGCCTCCGCCACGCCGAGGCCGTGCGTCGAGCCGCCGAGGTTCCGGCCCGCGCCCAGCATCGCGGCCGCCTTCGCCGGCCCATGCCCCGTGCCGGCGGATTTGCCGCCGGCAGCGTTGTGGTGAAGACCGCCGTCCAGGCCCGCGTCCAGGCGGCGGACCGTCCCGGCGGCGGCTCCGGATCGCATCGCGTCGAGCACGATCACCGTGTCCACCCCGCGCCAGACGTCGAGGAGCGCTGTGCCGTCGCCGATCGCGTCGAGCAGCGCCACCGGCACTCCCGAGGCCGCGCCGATCCGCGCCGCGGCGGCGAGCCCGGCGCCGTCGTCTCCGCGGTCCCGGTTGCCCACACCGACGACGAGCACAGGCACGCGCACGGGAGGGTCATTCACGGTCGATGTGGAGCCGGAGGAAATGGGTGGCACAGGAGATGCACGGATCGTAGTTGCGGACCGCCTGCTCGCAGCGAAGCGTGAGCCGGTCGTCCGGGAGGGCGAGCGACTGCTGCACGACGTCGCGGAGGTCGGCCTCGATCTGCGCCTGATTCTGGGACGTCGGCGGCACGATCCGGGCGCTGACGATGCCGCCGCTCTCGTCGATCTCATAACGGTGATACAGAATGCCCCGCGGCGCCTCGGTGCACCCGTGCCCGGTCGCCCGGCGTGCCGGCACGTCCACGAACGGCCGCGGCGGCGCCTCGTACTGCCCGATCAACCGGAGCGCCTCGTCGCACGCGTAGACGACCTCGACCGCGCGCACGACGATGCTCCGGAACGGGTTGCGGCACACGGTACCCAGCCCGGCGTCGCGCGCGGCGGCCTTCGCCGTCGCGGAGAGCGCGTCGAAGTTGAGATTGTAGCGGGCGAGCGGTCCCACGAGATACGTCCGGCCGCGGAGGCGCGAGTGCAGGGCGTTCGAGTGCGCGACCTGCTCCTCGACGAAGTGGTCGGCGTACTCGGCGACGGCGACGTCGAGACCGCCGCTGCTGACGATGCGGCCGTCGTCGATCGGGTATTCCCCGGACCGCCGGAGGGCCACGAACTCGTAGGGCTGTTCGAAGTCGGGGAAGTCGAAGCCGGCCACCCAGCGCACGGTTTCCACCGCGTCGTCCCGGGCCTGCCTCAGGCGGTCCACCATCCCGTCCAGCTCCGTCCGGGACGGCGCGCGGTAGAACCCGCCCACGCGAACGTTGATCGGATGGACCTCGCGGCCGCCGACGAGGCGCATGAGCTCGTTGCCGGTGCGCTTGAGCGCGAGGCCGCGCTCCGCGACCTTCTGATGATCGCGGGCCATCTCGACGATGCTTCCGTACCCGAGGAAGTCGGGAGCGTGCAGCATGTAGATATGGAGCGCGTGGCTCTCGATCCACTCGCCGCAGTACAGCAGGCGGCGCAGGGCGCGGATCTGCCCGTCCACCCGCACGCCGCAGGCGTCCTCCATCGCCCGGCACGCGCTCATCTGATAGGCCACCGGGCAGATGCCGCAGATGCGCGCGGTGATGTCCGGCGCCTCCGTGTACGCCCGGCCGCGCAGGAAGGCTTCGAAGAAGCGCGGCGGCTCGTAGATGTCCAGGCGCACCTCGGTGACCCGGTTGCCCGCCGTGTGCACGTACAGCGCGCCCTCGCCCTCGACCCGGGCCAGGGCGTCCACTTTGATCGTGCGGCGCTTAACCGGCACGGGGGTCACGGGGGCTGCGCTCCGGCGCGCCCGGAGGGATGCCCAGCGCCTCGGCCGCCCTGCGGAATGGCTCCTTCTCGCCGTTGATCCCGCGGTAGGCCCGCGCGATCTCCGCGTCAGGCACGCCGAGATGCCGCCACCAGGCGGTGAGCGAATTCGTATTGGGACTCTCCATCGGGCCGTAGCAGCCGTAGCATCCGCGGTCGTAAGCGGGGCAGATCGCGCCGCACCCCGCGTGGGTGACGGGGCCGAGGCACGGCGTCCCGCGGGCCACCATGACGCAGACCGTGCCGCGCCGCTTGCACTCGACGCAGACGCTGTGGTTCCGGATGACGGGCGCCCGCCCGTGGAGATAGGCGCTCAAGACCTCGAGGAGCTGCGCCTTGTTGATTGGGCAGCCCTGGAGCTCGAAGTCGACCTTCACGTGCGCCGAGATCGGCGTGGACGTCGCGAGCGTCTTGATGTACTCGGGTTTGGCGTAGACGGCCCGGGTGAACTCCCGGACGTCCTGGAAGTTGCGCAGCGTCTGGATGCCCCCCGCGGTCGCGCAGGCGCCGATCGTGACGAGGAACCGCGAGTCCTCCCGCACGCGGCGGATCCGTTCCGCGTCGTGCGCGGTCGTGATCGAGCCTTCGACCAGCGACACGTCGTACGGCCCCCGAACGACGCCGCTCGACGCCTCCAGGAAGTAGGCGATGTCGACGCGGCCCGCGATGGCGAGCAACTCGTCTTCGCACGACAGCAGCGTCAGCTGGCACCCGTCGCAGGACGCGAACTTCCAGACCGCGAGCGTCGGCCGGCGCGGCCGCTCCGCGCCCGCCGGCGCCCGGGCGGCCGGGACTCGGCGTTTCGCCGGGGCACGACGTCGCGCGGCCATCAGAACTCCCGCACCCCGAGAAACGGCGCCAGGCGGTCGTAGCGGAACACCGGCCCGTCTTTGCAGACGAACGTGGGGCCGAACTGACAGTGGCCGCACAGCCCGATCGCGCACCGCATGTTGCGCTCCATGGATAGATAGATCTGCTCGGGAGCGAGTCCCCGGTGCCGGAGGTCGGCGATCGCGAAGCGCATCATGACCTCGGGCCCGCAGACAAGCGCGACTGCCCGGGACGCGTCGAACTCCGCGCGGGGCAGCAGCGTCCCCGCGACCCCGACGTGGCCCAGCCATGTGCCCGGCGGGGCCGCGTCGACGGTGACCTCGATCTGCGCGTCGAAGCGGCCGCGCCACCGCTCCAACTGGCGCGTATAGAGCAGGTCGGCCGGCGTGCGCGCCCCGTACAGCAGCACCACCTTGCCGTACCGATCGCGGCGCGCGAGCAGGTGGTAGATCGCGGGGCGGAGGGGGGCCAGCCCGATCCCGCCGGCCATGATGACCACGTCGTGCCCGGCGGCTTCGTCGACCGGCCAGGCGCTGCCGTAGGGACCCCGCACGCCGACGACGGCGCCGCGGCGCAGGCCGCGGAGCGCCCGCGTCACCGCTCCGACCGCGCGGACGGTGTGCACCAGGGCGTCCGGTTCGGCGGGATCGCCGCTGATCGAAATCGGGACCTCGCCGAGCCCGAACATGTAGAGCATGTTGAACTGTCCGGGGGCGAAACGTGGTCCCGCCGCGGACCCGGATGGGACGCGGTCGTGCGGCGGCTCGAGCTCAATGGTCACCGTGTCGTGCGTATCGCGCGACACGCGCCGCACGCGGTACGGCGCCGGCGCCATCGGATCCGGCGCGGGGGCCGGGGTGGGCGCGGCGCGACGCGCGTCAGACACGCGTGCCGTAGACATCGAGGAGTTGGAGACGGGTCGCCCGCAGGCGCTGCCCGATCACGCCGGCAAAGCGCTTCAGCAGCTCGTAGCCGAGGCGCGGATCCTCCTCGCACTTTCGCCGGATGCACGCGCCGTCGAACTGGGTCGCCCGGACGGGCTCGAGCGCCCGCGCGTCGCAGGACATGCGGTAGGGCGGCACCAGCCACGACCATCCCACGACGTCGCCGGCGCCGACCGTCAGCACCACGAGCGCCCCGCGCTCCGGCGAGTCGATCTCGAGCGCCACCCGTCCGTGGCGGAGCAGGTAGAAATGGTCGGCCGCGGCGCCTTCCCGGAAGACCATCTCGTTCGCGGCGTAGTGGACGTTCGAGCCGCATCCGGCGATGAGCGCGACGTCGTCGGGCCGCAACCCGCGGAAGAACGGATGATCGGCGAGCAGGTCTGAGAGATCACGCATCGTGGGGCTCCTTGGCGCCGTCGTGCCCCGGCGGGGCCGCGCCGCCCGGGGGCGGCGTCTCGCTCTCGCGGATCGCGCGGACTTCCTCCGTGATGTCGATGCCGACCGGGCACCAGGTGATGCAGCGTCCGCAGCCGACGCAGCCCGACGTGCCGAACTGATCGATCCACGATCCCAGCTTGTGCGTCATCCACTGCCGGTACCGCGACTTCGGGGAGTTCCGCACGTTGCCGCCGTGGATGTAGGAGAAGTCCATCGTGAAGCACGAGTCCCAGCGGCGCCAGCGTTCCGCGTGCTCGCCGGTGAGGTCGGTCGTGTCCTCGACCGAGCTGCAAAAACATGTGGGGCAGACCATCGTGCAGTTGGCGCAGGTGAGGCAGCGCGCGGCGACGTCGTCCCAGCGCGGGTGATCGAGGTTCCGGTACAGCAGGTCCTTGATGCCGGCCGTGTCCATCGTCCGGCCCATCTGGGCGGCCGCGCGGGCGACCGTGCGCTCGATCGTGTCCGCGGCGTCCGGCGGGCCGTCCGCGGCCGGGACCTCCCGGAGGACCTCCGCGCCCCGGTCCGTGCCGGTCTCGACGATGAACTCGTGGCGGCCGTCCTCGAGCACCTCCGTAAGCGCAAGATCGAATCCCGCCGTGACCCGGGGCCCGGTCTTCATCGACACGCAGAAACACGTCCCCCCGGCCTGGCCGCAGTTTACGGCCACGACGAACGCGCCGTCCCGAAGCGCCTTGTAGGTCGGGTCGACGTGCGGCCCTTCCAGGAAGACGCGGTCTTGGATCGCGATCGCGTGCAGGTCGCATCCGCGCACGCCGATGAACGCGTAGCGCGGTGCCGGCTCGCGAGTGCCGTCGATTTCGAAATCCCCGGGCCCCCGGCCGGCGACGCGGCGCGCCCGCCACAGGCGCGTGGCGGCCGGGAACAGAAAACGCTTCCACGAGTGCGGGCCGACGGGGTAGCCGAAGAGGGCCTGGTCATGTCGCCGCTCGACCCGGTAGGTGCCGCCGTCCTGGACGTCGGTCCAGCCGGCCGGGAGGTCGGCGGTGGAGGCGATCTCGTCGTAGACGATCGCCCCGTCGCGCAGCGTCGGGCCGACAAGCCGGTACCCGCGGCGGCGAAGGGCATGGAGTAGCGCGTCCAAACCGTCGACCGTGAGCGCGCGAAACGTCTGGGGAGAGGGCGTTGCCGTCAAGGCCGTCACCGGTGGAACGCGGCTGCCTCCGGTCGCGGAGCGGGCGCCGCGCCGCGACCGGTCTCGGCGAGTTCCTTCGTGATCTCGCCGACGAAGGCCTTGGCGTCTCCGAACAGCATGAGCGTCTTGTCGAGGTAGTAAAGCTCGTTCTCGACCCCCGCGAATCCGGGCCGCATGCTCCGCTTGATCACCATCACCACGCCGGCCTTGTCCACGTCGAGGATCGGCATGCCGTAGATCGGGCTCGTCCGGTCGTGGCGGGCCGCGGGGTTCGTGATGTCGTTTGCGCCGACGACCAAGGCGACGTCCGCCTGCGCGAGTTCGGGGTTGGCGTCTTCCAGGCCGAGGAGCCGGTCGTACGGAATGTCGGCCTCGGCCAGCAGGACGTTCATGTGCCCGGGCATGCGGCCGGCCACGGGGTGGATCGCGAACTTGACGTCGACCCCGCGGTGGGTCAGCGCGTCGTAGAGCTCGCGCACCTGGTGCTGCGCCTGGGCGACCGCCATGCCGTACCCCGGCACCACGATGACCGACCGCGAGGCCGCCAGGATCGAGGCCGCCTCTTCCGGCGTCGCGCTGCGGACGGGCTTCTCCGGCGCAGCGGCGGCCGCGGCTTCTTGGACCTGACCGAATGCGCCGAACAGGACGTTGCTGAACGACCGGTTCATCGCCCGGCACATGATCACGGACAGGATGAAGCCCGATGAGCCGTCGAGGGCGCCGGCGATGATCAGGAGGTTGTTGTTGAGCACGAAGCCCATCGCCGCGGCCGACAGCCCGGCGTACGAGTTGAGCAGCGAGATCACGGTCGGCATGTCGGCCCCGCCGATCGGGATGATCAGCAGCACGCCGAAGACGAGTGCGAACACGATGATGACCGGGAACAGCATCGTGAGCCCGGGACGCGCGACGAGGAAGGCCGCGAGGGCGATCGTCACCGCCAGGAGCGACAAGTTCATCACGTTCTGCCCGCGGTAGGTGATCGGGCGGGTGGGGAGCAGCTCCTGGAGCTTGCCGAACGCCATGAGGCTGCCGGTGAACGTGAGGCTGCCGAGCACGACCTCGATCGCGAGCGCGGTCATCGTGAACGTGCCGATGCGCGGCGCCTGCAGATAGTACTCGCCGGCGCCGACGAGCGCCGCGGCGAGGGCGCCGAAGGCGTGGGAGAGGGCGGTCCGCTGCGGGACCGCGGTCATCGGCATGAAGAGGCCCATCGGCGTGCCGATCGCCGAGCCCAGGACGAGCCCGATCAGGATCCATTCGTAGCTGACGATGTGGGTCCGCACGAGGGTGCCGACGATAGCGAGCAGCATGCCGATCTCGCCGGCCAGCACGCCGTGGCGCGCCGTGGCCGGGGCGCTCAGCCACTTCAGCGCCAGGATGAACAGCCCGGCGGCCAGGATGTACACCAGGGTGACCGCGGTATCGAGCATCGGCCGCTACTTCCGCTTGAACATCCGCAGCATGCGGTCGGTGATGAGAAAGCCGCCGACCACGTTGGTCATGGACGCGGTCACGGCGAGCGTGCCGAGCACCGTACTGAGCGCCGTCCGCTGCTCGCCGGCCATCACGAGCGAGCCGATGATGGCGATGGCCGAAATCGCGTTGGTGAGCGACATCAGCGGCGTGTGGAGCAGGGGTGAGACCCGGCGGATCACCTCGAAGCCGAGGAACGTCGCCAGCATGAACACGTAGAGTCCGGTTGTGAGGTCGTTGGTCACGCTTCGCCTCCGTTGGCCGCGTGCGGCGCGGCGGCCGCAGATTCGAGCGGCCCGAGTCCCAACGCCTCGCGCACCCTCGGCTGGACGACCTCGCCGTTCTGGGCGACAAGGGTCTCGCGTACGATCTCGTCGTCCGGGTCGACGTGAAGCGCGCCGTCGCGGCTGATGTGCAGCAGGAACGCCGCGATCGTCCGCGCGTACAGCTGACTCGCGTGGGCGGGGATCGACCCGGCCAGCTGCAGCGGCGCGATAATCGTGACTCCCCGCGCGACCGTGGTCTCGCCGGGACGGCTCGATTCGCAGTTGCCGCCGTGGTCGGCGGCGCAGTCGACGATCACGGAGCCCGGCGCCATCGCCGCGACCATGTCCGCGGTGACGAGCACGGGCGCCCGCTTCCCCGGGACGGCCGCGGTCGTAATGACGACGTCGCTTCCGGCGACCGTTTGCGTCAGCAGCTCGCGCTGGCGCCGGTAGAAGGCCTCGTCCTGCGCCCGCGCGTACCCGCCGGTGTCCTGCGCGGTCGCGGTGTCGAGCGGCAGCTCGACGAAGCGCGCGCCGACCGAGACGACCTCCTCACGCGCCGCCGGGCGCACGTCGTAGGCGGACACGTTGGCTCCGAGGCGCCGGGCCGTTGCGATCGCCTGCAGGCCCATCACGCCGGCGCCGATCACGAAGACACGCGCCGGGGTGATGGTGCCCGCCGCGGTCGTGAGCATCGGGAACATGCGCGGCAGCGCCGCGGCGGCGAGCAGCACCGCCTTGTAGCCGCTCACCGTCGCCATCGCCGACAGCGCGTCCATGCTCTGCGCGCGGGTGATGCGCGGCATCAGCTCCATTGCAAACGCGGTGACGCCGGTCGCCGCGATTTCCCGGACGGTCTCGGGCGACGCGAGGGGATCCATCAAGCCCACCAGGACCTGGCCGCGCCGCAGGCCGGCCAGGTCCGCCCGGCCCTCACCGTTCGCGGCGCTGTAGCAGAGGACCTGAGCCACCGCGTCGGCCCCGGCGAACACCTCCGCCCGCGCCGGCGCAATCCGCGCGCCGTGCTCGGCGTAGGGCGGGTCGGGATACCCGGCCGCCGTTCCCGCGCCGGCCTCCACCAGGACTTGGTGGCCGGCCTTGGTGAGAAGAGGGATCGTGGCCGGAACCAACGCGACGCGCTGTTCCCCGGTCCGGGTTTCTTTGGCGACGCCGACGATCATTCGGGCCTCACCGCTCGTCCTCGTTTCCGGCGCGGACGCTTCGTGTCCCGCCCTTCACACGGTATCCGAGCGGGGAGACGCCCGCCATCCGACGGGCAACCGATTCGGCATACAGCCGCGCTGCGGGCAGGGCCCGATGCTCAATCAGACGCCGGGTTGATATTCTCGGACGGGCGCCGTTCGCCCCGCTACTCGCTCGGTCTAATGGGCATGATACGTGCGCGCGGTACACGGAGGGGAAACGGAGATGGAGAGAACGGCTGCACGGAGAGGCGGTGGCCTTCGGGCTGGTTGGGTGGCGGCGACGATCGTGGTAGGGCTCGCGATCCCAGTCGCGCTGCCGGTGGCGCCGGTGCACGCCCAGACGGCCTCGACGTGTCTCGACGTCAAGAACAGTCGCGGCGAAACGATCAGCGTGGCGGTGGTCGGGTTCCGTGAGGACTCGTCCTATTGGGTCTTCGCACCGGGCGAATCGGCGGTCCTGGTGAACGACAACGGCCCGCTGCGGGGGTCCACCTTCACGATCCGACTGTACACCGGCGAGGGCATCAACGCGGGCCAGCAGTTGGAAGGCAGCAACAAGTACGTGAGCTGGAACTACGACACCACGATCACCGACAACGGGAAGTGCTCGGACGGCGCCTGGGTGGCGACGCTGCACAGTTAGCGCCGTTTTACCATGTGAGGTGTTCCCGTCTGAGCACGAGCAGCGTGCCGCTCTCGGTGCCCACCACAAGGTCGGGCGCCTTCCGCCCGCGCCGGTTGAACGGAGCGGGCGCGCACGAGTGCATGCCGAAGCGAACCGGGCGGCCGCGAGAGTATAGCTGACGCGCGGCCGCGAAGACGGGCCGCCCGGGCATGCCCACGTTTTCGAAGACCAGCACGGTCGCCTGGCCGTGCGTGTGTCGGGGAACGCCGGTCGCTCCGGGCGGGACCGACGCGCGGGCGTGCGTCCCCACCAGGAGATCGCCGCGCCCCGAACCGGTCCAGTCGCAGACGGCCAGTTTGACTCGGCCGAGTCCACCGCCGCGATCCTCCGTAAACCCGATCGGCGTGCCGTCCGCATAGGAGAGGCGTCGTTTCGCTTCCAGCGTCTCGGCGTTCTGCCGCGCGAAATCCACGAGCACGCCGTCACCGTCGACACACACGTACCGCGGCGCTCCGCCCGCCGTTCCCCACGTTGTGACCGCCGGTCGCACCCGCCACACCGTGCGCAGCGGCGCCCCGGCGTAACGCAATTCACGCGGCGCTTCGAGCACGGCCGGGTCTGCGGTGCGCATGAACACGAGATGACGTCCCATGATGTCGCTCGCCAGCACGTCAGGGCGGCCGTCGCCGTCCCAGTCCGCCGCGGTCGGAGAGAGATAGCCCCATTTCATTTCCGACGGTCCCTGGATGGAGCCGCGCTCGCCGGCCTGAACGCGAATCGGTCCCGCCGCGGTCCGCAGCGCGACCGGCTCCCCGTATCGCCGCAGTTCGTCGTCTCCCCCGAGGTCGGGGTACCATGACAGCCATCCTCCGGCGGTGCCGACGATCAGATCGAGTCGCCCGCTGCCGGACCAGTCGCACACGACCGGGACGGGTTCGACGCCGGGATGCAGCGGAGGATGCGGCATGCGGACGGGCTGCGGCCCATCGTAGGCCGGCACGGCGGACGGGCCGGGGACGGGATCGAGCCGCCGGACAAATCCGTCTTCCGCGCCCACGAGCAGCGCCGGCGCGCGTCCCACCCCGGAGCCCGCTCGCCCGGTGACCGCGACCGGCACGTGGATGTTTTGCGGCAGCGCAAGCGGCGACCCGTCCGGGCCGAGCACCGCGGCAGCGCGATCGAACTCGAGCGGCCCGCGACGGCGGAAGAACCAGAGGTGATCGAGGAAATCCCCGCAGACGAGATCGGGTTGCCCGCGGCCGAGAAAATCCGCCCACGCCGGCGCGGCCGTTCCGTAGACTTCTAGAGGCCGGCCGCCGCATGTGAGCGGCACCGCACGCTCGAAGCGCGGTCGCGCCGCACTCCCCGTGTTGCGTGCCGCGTAGACATGGCCTCTAAGCGGTCCCCCGCGCCACGCGCCGGCCGCGCCGTACGGCCGGTAGCCCGGATCGTTCCACTCGCGCCCGTCCGGCCAGTAGTCCGACCAGTCGTCCGTGCCGATGAGCAGATCCCACACACCGTCGCCGTCGAAATCGCACGCCCGCACGACGTGGAGCGTTTCCGCTCCACGGACCCACGCAATGTGGACGTCGAACGCCGCCGGCGCGCCGCCGCCCTCGGAGAACAGTAAGATTTCCGGACGTTCCCGGCTCGCCCCCACGAAGAGCGGGGGTGTCGCGCCCGGCACGGGATCGACGTTTCCGAACATGCCGGGGATCCTGGCGCCGGGTCCGGCGACGTCGAGGCATTCGTCGAGGCCGGTGAACCGGTAGACGCCGCCTTCGAAGCAGGCATCCCACGAGGCGATGATGAGGTCGCGACCGTCCGGTGCGCCGTCGCCCGAAGGCACGACCGCCGGGGCGGCCCACAAACCGACGGCGAGCGGTCCGCGAGCAACCGACGGATGGTGGCCGAGCGGCTCCCCGGTCCGATCAGCGTCGGACCACCTGGGGATGCGGTCTTCCCAGCGGGTCTCCGGCACGCGTGGCGCGTTCGGGCGGGAGCGAGGGGAGTCCTGTGCGCCCCCCCCGCCCGCGTCGCATACAGCGTTGCTCCGGCCCGTCTCAGACTGCCGCCCGATGGCCCCGGCCGCCCGCCCGGGGTACTCTGGAAGAGGTAACGTCCGCGCCGAATCGTATCGGTGATTCGGGCAACGCAAACAGGCGCGGGAATAGGGGGACGGTCGATGACACACCGCTGGTGCCTCGGATTGTGCGTGCTCCTCGCGGCGTTTGTCGCGGTCCCGATGGTGCCGCCGGCCGGCGCCGCGGCTCCGCTGGACCTGGTGTTCTGGGGCGGCTGGACCGGGCCGGACGGCGACGTGATGCATCAGATGGTCGATCAGTTCAACAAGGAACACCCGGACATCCGGGTGACGCTCACGACGCTGCAGTGGACGCCGCTCTTCGACAAGCTGCTGACCAGCGTGCGCGCGGGCCAGCCGCCGGACCTGATGGCGATGCATTCGCAGGACATCGCCCAGTTCTCGTCGCTCGGCATCCTCGAGCCCATGGGCGAAACCGTGGCCGCGGCCGGCTTCAAGGCCTCGGACTTCATGGACGTGGCGTGGCGCGGCACGTTTTCGGGCGGAACGCAGTACGCGATCCCGCTCGACATGCACATGCACGCGGTCTACGTCAACCTGGACCTTTGGAAGGCCGCGGGCCTCGACCCGAACAAGCTGCCCGTCACCGGCACGGATTTCGTCGCCGCGGCGAAGCGGCTGACGGTGGACGGCGCCGGCCGCCATCCCGACGATCCGGGATTCGATGCGCGGGCCATCCGCCAGTACGGCCTCGGCATGATGAACAACCATCACGGGTTTTACATGTTCTACGCGCTGCTCGCGCAGCAGGGCGATCCGTTCCTCGCGCCCGACTTCTCCAGAACCGCGTTCAGCGACGCGAAGGCCAACGCGGCGTGGCAGTGGCTGCAGGACCTCGTGTTCAAGGATCACGTCGTCCCGGTCGGCGAGACGAACCCGTATCAGGACTTCGTGACGAAGCACGTGGCCCTGCTGATCGACGGGCCGTGGGAGATCCCGGGGCTGCAGAAGGTGGGCGGGCTGAACTGGACCACCACCACGTTCCCGCGCGTGTTCGCGGCGCCGGCGGCGTGGGGGAGCGGCCACCTGCTGACGATTCCGAAGCAGGCCAACAAGGCGCGCGAGCAGGCCGCGATGACGCTCGCAGCATGGATCGTGCACCACGACCAGGAGTGGGGGCTGTCCGGCAACCTGCCGGCGCTTCTTTCCGCGCGCACGTCGGCGGCCTTCCGGGCCCTGCCAGGGCGCCGGGGATTCCTTGAGTCCCAGGCGTTTGAGATCATGCTGCCGGACGTCCGGCCCTCGGCGCAGCTGTACTCGTCCGCGGCGCCGAGCCCGATCGTGGTCGCCGCGCAGGCCGCGCTCGTCCGCGACCAGCCCGTCGCGCAGGTGACCCAGCAGCTGCGGAACCAGATCAACGCGATTCTGTCGGCGCCTTAGTGCCGTTCGGGCCACCCCGCCCTCGGGGCGGGGTGGCCCGACCCATATCTAAACGATGCAGGTTCTTCCGGCCACCGCGCACGGCCGCCGTCCGTACCACGGCGGGACGCGGCCGACGCCGTACCTGTTCTTGCTGCCCTACCTCGTGGTCTTCGTGCTGTTCCGGTTCGGGCCGGTGGTCGGCGGCTTCCTGACGAGCTTCACGTCGTGGAGCATCGTCGGCGCCCCGCGGTTCGTCGGCCTCGCGAACTACGCGGCGCTCGCGCGGGACCCGCTGTTCTACACGTCCGTACGCAACACGTTCTACTTCCTCGTGCTGACCGCGCCGGCCCTGATCGGGCTCGGGTTCGTGCTGGCGCTGGTGCTGAACCGGCCCCTGGCCGGCCGCGGCGCGGCGCGGGTGCTGATCTTCGCGCCCTACGCGATGATGTCGGCGGTGGTCGGCATCCTCTGGACCTGGATCCTCGACAGCAACTTCGGGCTGCTCAACTACTACCTGGCCAAGGTGCATCTCGGACCGATCCCGTGGCTGTCGAGCGACGCCGCGGCGATGCCGGCGATCGCGCTCACGACCGTGTGGTGGACGGTCGGCTACAACATGGTGATCTTCCTCGCCGGGCTCCAGGACATCCCGCCGCAGCTGGAAGAGTCGGCGCGCGTGGATGGCGCGGGGCCGTGGCAGATCCTCTGGTTCGTGACGATTCCCGTGCTGCGGCCGACGACGTTCGTCGTCGTGATGCTGACCATCATCAATACGTTTCAGGTGTTCGACCAGGTCTACGTGATGACCGGCGGCGGTCCGGGCACGGCCACGCTCACCCTCGTGCAGTACCTCTTCTTCCAGGCGTTCCAGACGTTCAAGCTCGGGTACGGGTCGGCGATCGCCTACATCACGTTCGCGCTGCTGCTGGCGATGGCGTGGCTGCAGCAGCGCCTCCTGCCGTCGGAGGCGTCGCTGTGAGCCCGTCCAACGGCACGGTCGCCTCCGCCACCGCCCCGGCCGTGCGCCCCGCGGGCGGCGCGGCCCGCCTGGCGCGGCGGCGCGCCGCGGCGGCGGTCCTGTACGGGGCGGAGATCGCCGCGGTGCTGATCGCGCTGGCGCCGATCGTCTGGATGGTCTCGACCTCGCTCAAGCCCGAAGGCCAGATCCTCTCGGCAGTGCCGCACTGGATTCCGGAGACCTGGACGCTCGAGAACTTCCGGCAGGTACTGGCCAAGTACGCCTTCCTCCGCTGGACCGTCAACAGCGTGGTGGTCGCGGTGATCGCCACCGGCATCGTCGTCGTGCTGGACGCGATGGCCGGATACGCCCTCGCGCGGTTCGCCTTTCCCGGCAGCGGCGTGATCTACAGCACGATCATCTCGATGCTGCTCGTGCCGATCCAGGTGACCGTGATCCCGCTGTTCGTGGTGTTCGCGGAGTGGCGGATGCTCGACACGTTTCAGGCGCTGATCCTGCCCACCACGGCGAACGTGACCGGCGTGTTCCTGATGCGGCAGTTCTTTCTGAATATTCCGGCCGAGCTGGAGGAGGCCGCGCGCATCGACGGTGCGAGCGACCTGCAGGTCTTCTCCCGTGTCGTGCTCCCGCTGAGCCGGCCGTCGATGGCCGCCGTCGCGGCGCTCACGTTCGTCAGTTCCTGGAACAACTTTCTCTGGCCGCTGATCGCGACCAGCAGCGACCGCGCGCGCACGCTGCCGGTGGGGATCGCGCAGTACATGGGCGCCCAGGCCGGCACGAGCGGCTCGGCACCCGCGTTCGGGCCGCCGCTGGCCTCGGCGGTCATGGCGACGGCGCCGGCGCTGATTGCGTTCTTCCTGCTGCAGCGCTACTTCACGCAGGGCATCACGATGACCGGCATCAAGGGTTAGATCGGCGGCCGCCGGACAACGGCGCCGCCGCATGGGGGGAGCGACATGAAACGCCCGAAAGTGGGGATCCTGACCTTCTCCGACGGCCGGCCGCACATGCACCAAAGCCTGCTGCCCCTGACCCGGCAGTTTCAGCAGCGGCTCGTCGGACGGCTGGAGGAGGCCGGCTGGGACGTCGTGGCCGGCCGCGAGATCGTGTGGACGACCGACCTCGCGCAACAGGAGGGCCGCTACCTCGCCGCGCAGGGCGTCGAGGCGGTGATCTTCAATTACGGCATCTGGGCGTTCCCGCACTTTTCCGCGATCGCGTCGGAATTCGTGCCGCAGCCGATCCTCCTGCTCAGCAACGTAAACCCGCAGTACCCGGGTCTCGTCGCCATGTTGGCCGCGGCCGGCAGCCTCGATCAGGTCGGCGTGTTCTGCGGCCGCATCTCCGGCGATATCGCCGAGGACGCCGTCTTCGCGCGGGTGCTGCGGTTCCTGCGCCCGGCGATGGCGAAGAACCGCCTGCGCGGCGAGGTCTACGGGCTGATCGGGGGACGCTCGATGGGCATGTACACGGCCGTCCCCGCGCTCGACCAGTGGCGGCGGCAGTTCGGCATCGACATCGAGCACATCGACCAGTACGAGATCGTCCGGCGCAGCGAGGCGATGCCGGACGCCCGGGTGGCCGACGGCGTGGCCTGGCTTGAGCGGCACGGCGCGACCATCCACTACGACGGCAAACTGCTGACGCCGGCGCTGCTCCGCCGGCAGCTGAAGTCCTATCTCGCCGTGCGCGAGCTGCTCGACGAGTGGCGGTGCGCCTTCTGCGGCATCAAGGGACAGCCCGAGATGACGAACCACTTCGCGACGATGGACGTGGCGGAGGCGCTGCTCAACGATCCCTACGACTGGGAAGGGCCGCACGATCCGATCGTCTGCGCGACGGAGGCGGACAGCGACGGGGCCTTGACGATGGAGATCTTCAAGCACATCGCGGAGACGCCGGTGCTGTTCGCCGACGTACGCCACTACGACTCCGCCGACGACGTCTGGGACCTCTGCAATTCCGGCGAGCACGCGACGTATTTCGCCGGCCGGTCGTTCGACCCGGCCGTGAATCTGCGCCGCGTGCACCTGTACCCCGCGGACGTGTACTTCCCCGCCGGCGGCGCCTCGGTGATGCACATTGCCGCCCCGGGGCCGGTGACCTTGGCGCGGCTCGCGCGGCGCCAGGGCAAGTACTGGCTCGCGATCGTGCCGGGCGAGTTCGTCGAATTTCCCGCCGAGGTCGCCCAGGCCAAGGCTGCGGCGACGACGCCGGTGTGGCCGCACGCGTTCGCGCGGTTCCGGGTGGCGCCCGACGTGTTCCTGTCCGAGTACGACAGCAACCACATTCACGGCGTGTACGGCGATTACGTCGAGGAACTCGTCTGGGCGGCGAAGATGTTCGGGATCGACTATCGCGTGTTCGCCTGAGCCCTCCCGATGGGACGCTGCGCGATCGGGCTCGACTTCGGCACCGAATCGGCGCGCGCGGTGCTGGTAGATACGGGCACCGGACGCGTCATCGCCGCTTCCACCGCTCCGTACCCGCACGGTGTGCTCGACCGCGCGCTTCCCGACGGCGGTACGCGCCTCCCGCCGGACTGGGCGCTGCAGCATCCCGCGGACTGGCTCGCCGCCGCCGAGACGCTGCTGCGGGCGATGGCCGGCGCCGCGGGCGCCCCCGCGGACGTCGCCGCGATCGGGATCGACTTCACGTCCTGCACGGTGCTGCCGTCGACGGCCGACGGCACCCCGTTGTGCCTGCTCCCGGACTTCGCCCGCGAGCCGCACGCGTGGCCGAAGCTCTGGAAGCACCACGCCGCGCAGCCCTACGCCGATCGCATCAATGCGCACGCCGCGGAGCCGGGCGGCGAGTTCCTGGCGCTCTACGGCGGCAAGACGTCGTCGGAGTGGATGTGGGCGAAAGGGTGGCAGCTGCTGGCGGAGGCGCCGGGGGCGCTCTCCCGTGCCGCGGCCCGCTGGATCGAGGGCGGCGATTGGCTGGTGTGGCAGTTGACCGGCGCGGAAGTGCGCAGCGCCGGTCAAGCCGGGTACAAGGCGCACTGGCAGAAGGACAGCGGCTATCCTCCTCGTGAGTTCTGGCGCCGGCTCGATCCGGCGCTGCCGGAACTACTGGACCGTCTGGCGGAGGCCCCGCGTCCGGTGGGCACACAGGCGGGCGGGCTCGTTCCGGCCTGGGCGTCGCGCACCGGGTTGCGGGCCGGCACCCCGGTCGCCGTCGCAGTGATCGACGCACACGCGGCCGTGCCGGCGCTGGGCGTGCACGACGCCGGCCAGCTTGTCATGATTATGGGGACCTCGACCTGCCATATGCTCATGGATCCCCGCCGCCTGCCGCTGCGGGGGATCTCGGGCGTGGTGGCGGACGGCATTCTTCCGGGGTCGTTCGGGTACGAGGCCGGCCAGGCGTCGGTCGGCGACATCTTCCTGTGGTTCGTGCGCACCGCGGTTCCCGCGCGATACGTGGAGGGCGTCGCGTTCGAGCGGTTGGGGGAGGAGGCCGCCCGGATCGCCCCAGGCGCGTCGGGCCTGCTCGCCCTCGATTGGTGGAACGGATGCCGGACGCCGCTGGTTGACGGCCAGCTGTCGGGAGCCGTGCTGGGCCTCACGCTGACCACGGAGCCGTCCGAGATCTACCGGGCGCTGCTCGAGGCCACGGCCTACGGCACCCGCCGGGTCATCGACACGTTCGAGGCCGGGGGCGTCCCGGTGACGGGTATCCACGCCTGCGGCGGTCTGGCCGAACGCAATGCACTGCTGCTGCAGATCACCGCGGACGTGACCGGGCGGCCGATCGCGGCGGCGCGTGTGCCGGACGCATCGGCCGTCGGCGCGGCGATCTACGCCGTCGCCGCGGCGGATGCGGCGCCCGATATGACGGACATCATCCGCCGGATGGGCAGCGCCGAGCGCGTCGTCTACCGGCCGGACGGCGCGGCACGCCGCGTTTATAACGGCCTGTACGCGGACTACCTCGAGTTGGCGCGGCATTTCGGCGAGGGCGGCAGCGGCGTCATGCGCCGCCTGCACGCGATGCACCGGGGCGGTCCCGCCTGACGGTGCTCTAAGATATATAAAAGGCGACGGCGGCCGGCAAAGCCGGCCGCCGTTACTGCAGACGCGCGACCTCAGGTCGTCAGGCCGCCGCCTGCACCTTCACCGGGATCGGCTTCACGTGCTCGGCCTTGGGGATCTTCACCTCCAGCACACCGTCCTTGTAGACGGCCTTGGCTTCCGTGCCTTTCACCTCCGCAGGCAGCTTCAGGGTGCGGGTGAACGCCCCGTACAGCAGCTCACGGTAGTAGTAGTTGCGTTCCTTCTGCTCTTCCTCGTGCTTCGTCTCGCCCCGCAGCGTCACCGTGTCTTCGGTCACGGTGATATCGACCTTCTTCGGGTCGATGTTGGGCAGTTCAGCCCGGACAATCACCTCGGTGTTCGTCTCGAACATCTCGATCGACGGCTCCCACTCCTTTGGGGTCGCCCGCCTCGGCGTGCGCATCAGCAGCTCGTCAAAGACCCGGTCCATCGACCGGCGAAGACCGCCCAGATCCTCGAACTCCCACCTGAAGAACGGATCCCACCGCATCATGCTCATCGTCGCCCCTCCTTGCCATGCCGTACCAACGACGGGTACATCCCATCGTCAAATTCACCGTACACCCGTCCCGAGCGGCGCGCATCGGTCCGGCGGCCGACGGGAATCGGGTCTGGACCCGATGGTCGAACGGGCGGGACTTTCTCTTACATTTCGTTGCTCTACGAGTTCCGCAGGCAGGCGAAGAGGGTCCGTCCGTAGTTCTGGCGGTAAGGTCCGGCGTAGTCGGCGTCGGTGCCGAGGGGGATGATCCGTGTAAACGAAGTGTGCCGGCGGATGTACTCGATGACAAAGTCGTTGTCCCAGTCCGCGAGCGCGCCGCGCCACCACCGTTCGTGTGCCTGGCCCGTGTCGATGAACAGGCACGTCCCGGTCACCCGATCGATCCTGCGCAGCAGTTCGTCCGGCCTTCCCCGCTTGGGGTGCAAGACGAAGTGATGCAGCACGCTGAGCAGCAGCACGACGTCCCACGTCCGATCGCAGGTGGAGAGAAAGGCATGCAGATCGCTGTGCACCGTCTGCTCGGCGCGCAGCCCGTACGCGATCCGCCCGACCTTCAACGCGGCCAGATCCGCGTCGACGCCGATCGCGGCCCCGCCTCGCTTTGAGAACTCGTTGACAAACCAACCGTAGGAGCATGCGGTGTCGAGCACCGAGAGCGCCGCGACCGGAAGGCCCGCCGCCGCCAGGAAGTTGAGCATCATCCCGAGGCGGTCGTCGCACCGGCGCACGACGTTCCAGGCGCCGTCAAATTCGAGCCCCTCGATCGGCTGGTACAGTTCCCGGCGGCCCCGCGTTTGGGCGCAGGCCAGCACGAGGGACTGCAGCGCCGTGGGGGCCCGCGGCGGGACCGCCGTCGCCGCCACCTCGCGGCGGCCCAGGAGCCACGCGACCGCAAGGCGGTGGTGCCCGTCGCTGACCTGAAAGGTATTGGGCGTCAGCGTTTCGCGGACGACCGGCAGCGAGGCGGGCGCCGAATGCCGGCGCCGGTACGTGAACTCCACCTCGGTCGCGTCTCCGCGCGCGGTCCGGTCGTAGAGGCGAATGAACGAGCGGGCCTGTTCGGCGATCCCCTCGCGCGTTCGGTGGCCGAAGTAACTGCCGCAGATCCGCACGGCGTGTGCCGCGTTCGTGAAGTAAGGCGTGTGCTCAAACGTCGCCCGTTCGAACAGCCGCTCGCCGAGCCGGCGGTGCTGCTGGAGTAGTTTCACGTGCGGGGAATCGCTCAGCGGCATCGAGGCTCTGCGCAGGTCGCCGGTGGCTTCGGCCCAACGGCCCGCGTCGTAGGGCCCCTCGCCGCCGATCACGATTTTTCGCAGGTCGACGGTTCTCAGGCCGGCCGGAATGAATCGCTCAAGAACGTGACCGATAATAATTGGCGTTCGCTCCCCGCCCGATATCTTCTCCGCGCCCCCCCACCGATTCTAAACATACCCATCGGGAAACGCAGGTAGCAATCACCCGGGCGGCGCTGCCGGCCGCCCGAGAGGTCTTGCCGCCCGGGCGATGATCGGGAGCGCCGCCGTAAGCAGTAGCGCGCCGGTCACGAAGCCGGTTCCCAAGCCGTATGCCGCGATGACGGCGCCGAAGACCATCGGGCTGATGACCGTTGCCACGCGCTGGACGGCTTGGCGGACGCCGAACGCCACCCCCTGGAGCTCGGGGGGCACGGGCGCGGTCATGAGGTTCATCGTCAGGGGGAAGGCGAGGCCGGTGCCGGCGCCCATGAGGGCGCCGGCACCGGCCAGGAGCCAGAATTCCCGCAGCAGCGGCGTGACCGCCAGCGAGAGCGCCATAAGCCCTGCCGCCGCCAGCACGAGCCCCGCCGTGCCGAGCCGCTCGGCGCCGGGCGCGAGGAGCGACCGGACCAGCATCGAGCTCAAGCTGATCGCCGCGAACACGACCCCGATCAGGCTCCGCGACAGCCCGGCGCGGCTCAGGTAGATGGGATAGAACGACTGCTGCAGCGTCTGGCCGGCCACAACGATGAACGAGATGAGCAGCACCGCCGGAACGCCCGGGCAGCGCAGAATGGGTCCCACCAGATGGTAGGCTTTCGCCAGCGACACCACCGGCCGCGGCGCCGGGGCGACGGCGCGCAGCGCTTTCGCCAGCGCGAAGCACGGCGCCATGAGCGCGCCCGCGAGCGCAAATGCCGCGACGTAGCCGAACTGGCCCGTCACGACGCCCCCGACGATCGGGCCGACGACGGCGCCGCCGGAGCTCCACACCGAGTAGTAGCCGAAGTTGGCGAGCCGGTCCCGGGGCGGGCTGACCGACGCGACCACGCCCTGCGCCGAGACGGCGAAGCCGATGTTGGCGGCGCCGAGCAGCGTGTAGGCGAGCGTAACGGCCCAGATGCTGTGGAAGACGGCGAGCGCTGCGCCGGCGATCACGTAGGCTGTCACCGACCCCGCGGCCACCACCGCCGGGCCGTACGCGTCGACGATGGCGCCCGACGGCACCGCGATCAGCAGGGGCACGATGCCGCCCGCGCCGATGACCAGCCCGACGACCGCGGCGGACGCGCCGAGGGTCCCGAGGTAGAGCGGAATGAACGGACCGACGACGTACCACGCGCCGTTGGTGATCGCCGACAGCACGTTGTTGAACAGGAGGAGGCGGCGCGACGGGATGCCGGTCCCGGGCTCGTTGGATATCGCCGTCATGCGCCGTCCGGCGCCGTCGTCGTCATGTCATCGGGTGCCCGCCCGATGCACCTTTTCGCCGCCGCCCGATGTGCCTCCCCGACGCGGCCGCCTATGCTGGGAGGAGGGACAGGGGCGCAGGCGGCCGCCGCTTGAGCGGCGCCGCGCCGTGATGGAGAATCGGGGTGCGGGGGTTTGGAGGCGGTCATGAAGACATTGGCCATCGTCGTCGGCGGCGGTCCGTCGCCGGGCATCAACGCGGTGATCGCCGCGGCCACGATCGAGGCGCGCAATCACGGACTGCGCGTCGTCGGCGTGCAGACCGGGTTCCAGGCGCTCGTGGCGGGCGATCTGAGCCGCGCACGCGCCCTCGACATCAACGACGTCTCGCGCATCCATTTCGAGGGCGGCTCGATCCTCGGCACCTCGCGGGTGAACCCGGCGAAGACGCCGGACGACCTGCGGCGCGTCACCGAATCGCTGAGCCGCCTCGAGATCTCGTACCTCGTCACGATCGGCGGCGACGACACCGCCTTCGGCGCCTCCCAGGTGGCGGCGGCGATGAAGGGCCGGCTGGCCACGGTGCACGTGCCGAAGACGATCGACAACGACCTGCCGCTGCCGCCCGGTATTCCGACGTTCGGGTTCACCACCGCGGTGAACGTCGGAAAGGACCTGGTGCACAATCTCATGCAGGACGCGGCGACGGGCGGGCGGTGGTTCTTCGTCACGGTGATGGGCCGGCATGCCGGGCATCTCGCGCTCGGCGTGGCGGGAGCCGCGGGGGCTACGCTCGCGATCATTCCGGAGGAGTTCCGTGCGGAAGAGTTTCCCGCGTCGCACCTGCCGCTCGATCGCGTCGCCGACATCCTCGAGGGCGCGATCATCAAGCGCCTGGCCGACGGCCGCGAGCACGGCGTTGCGCTCTTGGCCGAAGGACTCCTGGAAAATCTGGATCCCGCGACGCTCGGTCCGGTGGAGCGCGACAGCTACGGAAACCTGCGCCTCGCCGAACTGGACCTCGGACGCCTGCTCAGGGCCCGCGTTGCCGAGAGCCTCGCGTCGCGCGGGCTTCGCGTACAGATCCAACCGTTGGATCTCGGGTACGAACTGCGCTGCGCGCCGCCGGACGGCTTTGACATCCAGTACTGCCGCGGCCTCGGGTACTCGGCGATCCGCTTCCTCCTGCAGGGCGGCAGCGGTGCGATGGTCACGGTGCAGGGTGATCGGCTGGTGCCCATCCCGTTTGCCGAGATCATGGATCCGGCGACCGGCCGCATCCGGGTGCGCCGCGTCGACGTGGAATCGGAAATGTATGGCGTGCACCTGTCCTACATGATCCGGCTGCGCCCGGAGGACTTCGCCGATCTCGCGAGGATCCGGACGCTGGCGGCGGCGGGGCGTCTTGCCGAGGACGAGTTCGTGCGGCGGTTCCGCCCGGTGGCTGAGGGGCTGCCCCGGGCGGCGGCCCGTGTGGGCTGAGCGCGGGTGACCGGAAACTGCGAAGACCCGAGGCCGGCGAGCGCCGGCCGCCGGGACGACGATCAAGGCGGTGACGGCAGATGAACCTGGACGCGATGGTGGAGACGACGCGGGCGCTCACGGCGCGCGGCAAGGGCATCCTGGCCGCGGACGAGAGTCACGGTACGATCGGGAAGCGCTTCGGCGCGATCGGTGTGGAGAATACGCCGGAGAACCGCCGGCGGTACCGGCAGCTGCTCTTCACCACGCCCGGTATCGCCGAGATCCTGAGCGGCGTGATCCTCTACGACGAGACGGTCCGTCAGCGGTCGGACGACGGCACGCCGTTTCCGGAGCTTCTCGTCCGAGCCGGGATCGTCCCCGGCATCAAGGTCGACGCCGGAGCGAAGCCGCTCGCCGGCGCCGCCGAAGAGCTCGTTACGGAAGGCCTCGACGGACTCCGCGACCGCCTGGCGGACTACCGCGGGCTCGGCGCGCGGTTTGCGAAGTGGCGGGCCGTGATCCAGATCGGGGAGGGGCGGCCGAGCCGGTACTGCCTGGATGCAAACGCGCATGCGCTCGCGCGGTACGCGGCGTTGTGCCAGGAGGCCGACATCGTCCCGATCGTCGAGCCGGAGGTGCTGATGGACGGCAGCCACACGATCGAGCAGTGCTTCGACGCGACCGAAGCGGCGCTCGACGGGCTGTTCCGGTCGCTGCGGGACCAGCGCGTCGTGCTCGAGGCGGTGCTGCTGAAGCCCAACATGGTGGTCTCGGGAGCGAAGTGCCCGCGGCAGGCGGGTGTCGAGGAGGTCGCGGAGGCGACGGTGCGCTGCCTGCGCCGCACGGTGCCGGCGGCGGTGCCCGGCGTGATGTTCCTTTCGGGCGGTCAGACTCCGGAGCGCGCGACGCAGCACCTGAACGCGATGAACGCGGTGCCGGGGCCCCGTCCGTGGGCGTTGAGCTTCTCGTTCGCGCGCGCGCTGCAGCAGCCCGCGATGGACGCGTGGCGGGGGTCCCCGGCCGCGGTCCAGGCGGCGCAGCAGGCGTTCCTCCATCGCGCGCGGCTCGTCTCGGCCGCCCGCGAGGGGCGGTATACGCCGGCGATGGAAGAGGCCGGCACGGCGACGGGTCAGGCGCGCCGCTAGCGAGGTCTCGCGCCGAACCGTCCCGCGGGCGCCCAGCCCTGCAGAAGCCGGATGTACTGGCCGCGCTCGAACGCGGCGGGGTCGGGGCAGCGCGCCAGATTCATGCTGCCCTGCATCTGGCGCAGCGAGATGTACTCGTGGGATTCCATCCAGACTTCCATCTGCTGGCGGACGGTGCGCAGGTACCGCGGCCCACGCAGCAGCAGCGCCGAGACCATCTGCACCGCGTGCGCGCCGGCCATCACCGCCTTGATCGCGTCGAGCGCCGTGTGCACGCCGCCGCTGACCGCGAGCGACGCCCGTACCTGGTGCGAGAGCACCGGCAGCCACGTCAGCCGCTGGCGCAGCTCCGCGCTCGTCGACAGCTCGATCGTCGGCACGATCTCCAGCGCGGCGGCGTCGATATCGGGCTGGTAGAACCGGTTGAAGAGCACGAACCCGTCGGCGCCCGCCGCGTCGAGCGCGCCGGCGAGGTGCGCCAGCGCCGAGTAAAACGGCGACAGCTTGACGGCCACCGGAATGGCGACGGACCGCTTCACGGCGCGAAGAATATCGACGAGACGGCCCTCGACCACCGCCGCGGTCTCGTTCGGGTCCGCCGAAACGTGATAGACGTTGAGCTCCAGCGCGTCCGCCCCGGCCTCCTCGATCCGGCGGGCATACTCGATCCAGCCGCCCGTGGTGGTGCCGTTGAGGGACGCGATCACGGGCAGGCGGACCGCCGCCTTGATGCGGGCAATCTGCTCGAGGTACTGGCCGGGGCCGAGCGCGTAGTCGTGCGGCCGGGGGAAGTAGGAGCGGGCCTCGGCCGAGGACTCCGCGTGGACGTCGAAGTGGAGGGCCGCGACCTGCTCCTCCACGATCTGCTCCTCGAACAGCGAGTGCATGACGATGGCGGCGGCCCCTGCCTCCTCGAGCCGCTTCACCGTGTCGAGGTCGTCGGCCATCGGCGACGCGCCGGGCATCAGCGGATGCGGCAGCGGCATTCCGAGGTACGTCGTAGAAAGGTCCATCGCCCGCTCCTTAGTCGTCGGCGGCGCCGGCGGCGGATGCCGCCTCCGGCTTCTCGCCGGCTGGGGTGGCCGACGCCCCGACCGATGACGCCCCGTCCGCCGGCCGGACGTGGAGTCCCGCGAGCTGTTCGTACAGCCGGTAGCGCCGCTGCACGTCTTGTGTCGCCAGGGCCAGCAGCTCCCGCGCCCGCCCGCGGTTCATGCCGTCCACCATGCGGAAGCGCGCCTCGTTGTAGAGAAAGCGTGGCAGGTCGATCTTCGGCGGCGGCGAGTCGAGGACCAGCGGGTTGAGCCCCGCGGCGATCCGGCGCGGATCGTAGCGGAACAGCGGCCAGTACCCGGACTCGACCGCGAGCTTCTGCTGTTCCAGGCCGTGCACGAGGTCGTAGCCGTGCGCGATGCACGGCGAGTAGGCGATGACGAGCGACGGCCCGGGGTAGGTGTCCGCCTCGACGAGCGCCCGGACCGTCTGGGTGTCCTTGGCGCCGAAGGCGACGGAGGCGACGTAGACGTTGCCGTAGGTCATGGCGAGGAGCGCGAGGTCCTTCTTCGCCGTAGCCTTGCCGGCGGAGGCGAACTTGGCCGCGGCCCCGCGGGGCGTGGCTTTGGACTGCTGTCCCCCGGTGTTCGAGTACACTTCCGTGTCGAGCACGAGGACGTTGACGTCGCGGCCCGTCGCCAGCACGTGGTCGAGGCCGCCGTAGCCGATGTCGTACGCCCAGCCGTCTCCGCCCACGACCCAGACGCTCTTGCGCACGAGATAGTCGGCGAGGTCGAGGAGCCGGTGCGCCTCGGGCGTGTCGAGATCTGCCAGACGCTCGCGCACCCGCGTGACCCGCGCGCGCTGCGCCGCGACGCCGGCGTCGTCCGGCTGGTCCGCCGCGAGCAGCTCCGCGGCGAGGTCGGACCCCAGCCGCGGGGCGAGGCGCTCCACCAGACCGCGGGCCTCCCGGACGAACTGGTCCACCGCGAGGCGGAACCCCAGGCCGAACTCCGCGTCGTCTTCGAACAGGGAGTTGGACCACGCCGGCCCGCGGCCGTCGCGGTTGACGGTATAGGGTGTGGTCGGCAGGTTGGCGCCGTAGATCGACGAGCATCCGGTCGCGTTCGCGATGAGCACGCGGTCGCCGACGAGCTGGGTCAGCAGCCGGATGTAGGGCGTCTCGCCGCAGCCTGCGCACGCCCCGGAAAACTCAAAGAGCGGCGTGCGGAACTGCGATTCCTTGACGTCGTGCTTGAGGCGCCGGGGATCGGGCGCCGGCAGGGTGAGGAAGAACGCCCAGTTCTCGCGCTCCGTCTCGCGCAGCGGCGCCTGCGGCGCCATGTCGAGAGCCCGGTGCTTGGGGTTGGCCTTGTCCTTGACCGGGCACACCGCGGCGCAGAGGCCGCAGCCGGTGCAGTCCTCCGGGGCGACCTGGAGGGTGTATTGGTGATTCTTGAAGTCGAGCCCGCGATAGCCGGTGGCCTTGAACGACGCGGGCGCCCCGTCGAGGTGCCGCGGCTCGTAGACCGCGGCGCGGATGACCGCGTGCGGGCAGACGAACACGCACTTGTTGCACTGGATGCAGATCGCGGGATCCCAGACCGGAATGTCCTGCGCGAGGTTGCGCTTTTCCCACTTCGCCGTTCCGACCGGCCAGGCGCCGTCCGGCGGGAAGGCGCTGACCGGCAGCAGGTCGCCGTTCTGACTCAGCATCGCCGCCGTGACGCGTCTGACGAACTCGGGCGCATCCGGCGGCACCGTCTCCGGCCGCGCCCGGCCCGCCGAAGCACCCTGCGGCACGCGCACCTCGTACAGATGGGCGAGCGTGTCGTCCACGGCCTCCCAGTTTCGCCGGACGATCTCGTCGCCGAGGCGCCCGTAGGTCTCCTGGATCGCCGTCTTGATCCTGGCGATCGCTTCGTCCGGCGGCAGCACGCCGGAAATAGCGAAGAAGCAGGTCTGCATGACGGTGTTGATGCGGCCGCCCATGCCGGCCCGGCGCGCCACGTCGAGCGCGTCGATGGCGTACAGCCGAAGGCGCCGGTCCACCACCTCGGCCTGCACTTCGCGCGGCAGCCGGCTCCAGATCTCGTCGGGTCCGTACGGCGCGTTGAGCAGCACGACGGCCCCCGGCGCGGCGTACCGCAGCACGTCGTAGCGATCGAGAAACGCGAACTGGTGGCACGCCACGAAGTTCGCCCGGCGGATGAGGTACGCGGACCGGATCGGCCGGGGTCCGAAGCGCAGGTGCGAGACGGTCACGGCCCCCGACTTCTTGGAGTCGTAGACGAAGTAGCCCTGCGCGTAGTGAGGCGTCTCCTCACCGATGATCTTGATGGAGTTCTTGTTCGCTCCGACGGTGCCGTCGGCGCCGAGCCCGAAGAAGACCGCGCGGGTCACGTCGCCGGGCTCGATGTCCGCGTCCGGGTCGAACGGCAGCGACAGGCCCGTCACGTCGTCCGTGATGCCGATCGTGAAGTGGCGGCGCGGGGCCGGCGCGGCGAGCTCCCTGTACACCGCGGCGACCATCGCCGGCGTGAACTCCTTGGAGGCGAGGCCGTACCGCCCGCCGACGACCGTGGGGTGGGCGGCGAGGGGGACCTCGTTGAGCGCGGCGAGCACGTCGAGGTAGAGCGGTTCGCCGAGCGCGCCGGGCTCCTTGGTTCGATCGAGCACCGCGACGGCGCGGACCGTACGGGGGAGGGCGGCGACGAAGTCGCTCGCCGAAAACGGCCGGAACAGCCGTACCTTGACGACACCGACCTTCTCCCCGGACGCCGCCAGCCAGTCGACCGTCTCGTGGACCGTCTCGGCCGCCGACCCCATCACCACGATCACGCGCTCGGCCTCGGGATGTCCCGCGTAGTCGAACAGGTGATACGACCGTCCCGTCAGCGCGGCGATCCGGTCCATCGCGTCCTGCACGTGGCCCGGGCAGTCGCGGTAGAACGGGTTGGCCGCTTCGCGCGCCTGGAAGAACGTGTCGGGGTTCTGGGCGGTCCCGCGCAGCACGGGCCGGTCGGGCGTGAGCGCCCGGGCGCGGTGCGCGCGGAGGAGCTCCTCGGGCAGCATCGCGCGGAGATCGTCGTCGGTGAGCAGCTCGATCTTGGCGATCTCGTGCGACGTGCGAAACCCGTCGCAGAAATGCAGGAACGGCACGCGCGAGCGCAGCGTCGCCGCGTGCGCGACGCAGGCGAGGTCGTGGGCTTCCTGCACCGATCCGGAGCACAGCATGGCGAAGCCGGCTTGGCGGCAGGCCATGACGTCCGAGTGATCGCCGAAGATGGACAGGGCGTGCGTGGCCACGGTCCGCGCGGCGACGTGCATCGTGAACGCGGTGAGCTCGCCGGCGATCCTGTACATGTTGGGGAGCATCAACAGCAGGCCCTGAGACGCCGTGAACGTCGTCGTGAGGGCCCCGGCCTGCAGCCCCCCGTGGACCGTGCCGGCCGCGCCGCCCTCCGACTGCATCTCGATTACCTGCGGCACGGTCCCCCAGATGTTGGGCCGGCTCTGCGCCGACCACTCATCGGCGAGCTCGCCCATCGGCGACGCCGGGGTGATCGGGTAGATCGCGACGAGCTGGTTGACCCGGTAGGCGACCGAGGCGACCGCTTCGTTTCCGTCAATCGTGACCATCGGCCGCGGCATGCTCCCACTATGCCGGATGGAGCCGCGCCGACACATCGGGCGCCCGGACGATTGGGTGTCCGCTCCCGGCCCGATACCCGCTCCGGCTGAGCGCCGGACCTAGCGGCCGGACCGCGCGCCCGCGTCCGCGAGCAGCGCGCGAACGGCGCGCGCGCTGTCGAGCGCGAGTGCCCGCCGGGCGACGTCCCGCGCGTCCGCGATGGTCCACCGGCGGATCTCGGCCTTCACCGCGGCGATCGCCGGGGGATTCATGCTCAGCTCGACGACGCCCAGGCCGATCAGGACCGGGACTGCCGCGGTGTCCCCCGCCAGCTCGCCGCAGACGCCGACCCACTTGCCGGCGGCGGCGCCGGCTTCCGCCGTCATCTGGATCAGGCGCAGGACCGCCGGCTCGAGTCCGTCGGCGAGGGCGGCGACCGCGGCGTTCGTGCGGTCCGCGGCCATCGTGTACTGCGCGAGATCGTTGGTGCCGAGACTGAAGAAATCGACCCACGGCGCGAAGCGGTCGGCCAGAAGCGCCGCGGACGGCACCTCCACCATCATGCCGATCTGGAGATCGGTGCGGTCCTGACGATCGTCCCGCGCGAGACCGCGGCGCACGTCGTCCACAACCCCGCGCAGCGCCCGCATCTCCTCGACTGCGCCGACCATCGGGAACATGATCCGGATCGCCCGGCCGGCGCCCGCGCGTAAGATCGCGCGCAGCTGTCGGCGCAGAAGGTCGGGGTGGCGCTGCGCGACGCGCGCGCCGCGCAGCCCGAGGAACGGATTGGCTTCGGACGGCAGCGGCACGTAAGGCAGGGGCTTGTCGCCCCCGACGTCGAGGGTTCGCACCACCACCGGTTTGCCGGGCAGCGCGTCGAGGATGGCGCGATACGCCGCCACCTGCTCGTCCTCGTCGGGCGCGGTCTCGCGGTCGAGATAGAGAAACTCCGTGCGCACCAGGCCGGCGCCGTCGGCGGCGGCCCGGGCCGCCGCCTCCGCGTCGGCGACGCTTCCTACGTTGGCGGCGACTTCGATGCGCGCGCCGTCGCGTGTGACGGCCGGCTCGGCGGCCCGCTCGTCCGCACGGGCGCGGGCGGCCGCGCGGGCGGCCCGCTCGGTGTCCGCGGCGGCGATCTCGGCCGGATCGGGCGTCACGACGACCACGCCCCGGTCCCCATCGACGAGCAGCGTCGCGCCGGTCTCGACCGCGGCAAGAGCGGCGCCGAGGCCGACCACGGCCGGCACGCCGAGCCGCCGCGCCAGGATCGCGACGTGCGAGGTCGGACCGCCGCCCGACGTGCACAGCGCCAGCAACCGGCCCGCCGCGAGGCCGACCGTGTCCGACGGCGTAAGATCCTCCGCGACGATGACCGCCGGCCCGCCGGGCGCCGGCGCGGGCTCGGCGATTCCGAGGAGCAGCCGCAGCACCCGGTCGCCGACGTCGCGGACGTCGCCGGCGCGCGCGCGAAACACCGCGCCCGGCAGGGCTTCCAGCGCGGCCGCGGCGTGTTCGATTCCTGCCCGCCACGCGGCCTCCGCCGACGCGCCTCCGGCGATCTCCCGGCGGCTGCGCGCCAGGAGGTCCGGATCCGCCAGCATCAGGCGCTGCGCCTCGAAGATCGCGGCCACTTCGGGGGTCAAGCGCGTCCGCTGTTCTTCGACCACCGCATCCAGATCCGCCGCCGCGGCCGACAGGGCGGCGTCGAGGCGCCGCTGTTCGGCACCGGTCCCGTCCCCGGTGCGCCGCGTGATCTCGAGGCGCCGGCGCTCGTACCGCCAGGCCGGGCCGGTGACGATGCCGGGCGAGGCGGGCAGCCCCGTCAGCCGGGAGGCTGTCACGAATCTTCTCCGAAATCCGACTCGACGAGCCTGCGCAGGGCCGCGAGGCTCTCCGCCTCGTCCGGCCCGGCGGCCGAGACTTCGATCAGGTGTCCATGCTCGGCGCCGAGGCCCAGCACGCCGAGGATGCCTTTGGCATCCGCCGGTGGCCCGTTCCGCGTGGCGTTGCGGACCGTGATCGCGGAGGCGAACCGGACGGCGGTCTGCACGAATTTCGCCGCCGGGCGGGCATGGAGTCCCACGGCGTTCGTCAGCGTCAAGACCGCCTGCTGCACGTGGCGTCCTCCCGGGCCGTGACCGCGGCCCCGTTCATCGTAGACGCGGCGGGGAACAGGTGCCATCAGGCAGGCAGCGTAATTCCTGCTCGGATCATATCCCGACGGGCCGACGCCCATCAGGGGGAGGAACCAGGGCCATGTATCACCGCATCCTGATGCCGATCGACGGCAGCGCCTCAAGCGACGCCGCGCTCGCCCACGGCCTCCAACTGGCCAAGGAGCAGGGTGCGGAGGTGAAGATTCTGCACGTGCTCGACACCCAGGCGCTCTATCTTCTGTACGAGGGGATGTACGTGGAAGAGATCGCGGAGCGCTGGCGCAGGGAAGGGCAGGCGTTCGTCGCCCGCGCCGCCGAGCAGGCGCGCGCGGCGGGAATTACCGCGGCGACCGAGCTCATCGACGAGGGCGGACGCATCCCCGACGTGATCGTGAACCAGGCGAAGGCGTGGTCCGCCGACCTCATCGTCATGGGCACCCACGGGCGGCACGGGTTCGACCACCTGCTGCTCGGCAGCGCCGCGGAAGGCGTGGTGCGCACGACGCCCGCGCCGGTGCTGCTGATCCGCAAAGAGTAAGGCTGCCGGCCGACCGCCTAGACGCCGGCGGTCTTCTGCACGCTGATCTCCGACGGCTCGAAGCCCGCCTCACGCAGCGCGCGCACGAGATCCCGCGGGTCCTGCTCGTCCGCGGTCAGCACCGCCGCCGGGCCGTGCCGGTCGACGTATGTCGCCAGGCCGCTGAGCGGCGCCTTCGCGCGGGTCAGCGCGTCGAGCACGGACCGCACGCCGGTCGCCACGTTGGCGATCGGTACGACCAGATGCGTTCCGGTGCGCCCCGCGCCGAGCAGTTCGAGAAACGCGTCGAAGATATCGCTTTCGGTGATGATGCCGACGAGCCGGCCGTGATCGAGTACCGGCAGCGCGCCGAATCCGAGGGCGCGCATCTTGGCGGCCGCCTCCACGATCGGTGATTCAGGCGCCGTCGTGTACGGGGACGCGGTCATCAGGCCCGCCACCGGAGTCGACGCCTTGCCGCGCTCGTAGAGCGTCCGTTGGGTCACGATGCCGATCAAGGTACCCCGTTCATCGACGACCGGCAGCCGCCGGACCTTGTGGACGTACATAGTCTTGAGCGCCGCGCTGGTCTCCGTGTCGGGTCGCGTCGTAATCGCCGGACTCGTCATCCGATCGCGCACGAGCATGCCCATCACCCCGGTCCCCACTGTGTCATCCCGTTCGTCTTTAGGGTACCGCCGGCGCGGCCGCGGCGCCATGAGACGCGCGCCTGATCCTGAATCGGCTGCGCAACGGATGGGCCCCGCGAGGAGGCGGGGCTATCGTGTAAGGGGGGACTGTCCCCCGGGAACTTCGAGGAGGTGAGCCGCATGACCGAGATCGAGTCGAGAGGTCTCGCCACGCTCGGTGCGCCCTGCCTGCACCGCCTGAGGGAGTACCTCGACATGGCGGGGGTGGCGTATCAGGTCGCCCGCCACGCCCCACGGTACACGGCGCAGGAGCTCGCGCAGGAAGAGCACGTGCCCGGGAATCTGGTGGCCAAGGTGGTGCTCGTCACCGCCGACGACCATCTGCTGATGGTGGTCGTCCCCGCCACCTCGCGGGTCAACGTGCCGTGGGTGCGGCGCGCCGTGGGTGCGAAGCACGCGCGGCTGGCGACGGAGAGCGAGTTTTTGCGCGCGTTCCCGGATTGCGAAGCGGGCGCGATGCCGCCGTTCGGCAACCTCTATCATCTCCCGGTCCTGGTGGATCGCGGCTTGACGCGCGATCCCGTGATCATCTTCAACGGGGGCACGCACGACCTCGTCGTGACGATGACATACGAGGACTTCGCCCGGCTCGTGCAGCCGAAGGTGGGGATCTTCGCGGTCCAGCCGTAGCTCGCCGCGACGTAAGGAAGGGCCGGGTGGGCCGGCCTCGCCGGCGCCGCCGCGGCCGGTTCGGCCCGCCGGGCGTCTTCCGGAGGAGGTCGCCGGCGCTGCACGGTACCAGCAGGTATCGTGCGGGTCGTCCGTCCGCCTTACCACCTGATCCGGGCGTTGTTTCGCCGTGCGCTGCGGAGCCACCGGCCGTCCAGTCTTTCACTGCGCGACGTCGCGGACGGCCGGACGTGGGCGTGCGTGGATCTCGGGGCGTTCCCGCGGCCGCTGCCCCGCCTGGAGGGTCTCGAGGGTCTTGTCATCATGGAAGACCGCGACCCGCAATTCGTGTTGTCCTTCAGCGGGTACGACCCGCGCCGCCCCGCGGGTCTCGACCGCCACGGTCCGCTGCGCAGTTGGACGACGCACGAGGACGTGCGAGCCGTGGTCGCGGGGCTGCACGCGCAGGGGATCAAGGTCGCGATCGGCTTCTGGAACTACGGGGGCTGGCGATTCCACCACCGGCCGGCCTGGGTTCGCGCGCACCCTGAGCTACGGCACATGCCGTTCGGCAGCCAGCTCTATCCGTTCGTCCGGCTCCGGCGCGAAGGCATCACCTACGCCGAGTACATCGCGAGGCAGTACGAGCGCGTGCGGGAGGCTTTCGGCTTCGACGGGTTGATGCTGGGCGACGGCTTCTGCGGTTTCAGCAGCATTTGGGACCCCGATCTCTACGACGATCTCGCCGGCACGATTCCGGAGTGGACGGCGTTCTACCGGACGGTCGCCGGCGCCGTCCACGCGGGCGGGGGCGTGCTTTTGGCCTACGATCAGATGGGGATGTCCGCGGCCGAGTCGCGCGGCCACGGCATCGACTACGGGGAGCTGGCCCGCGCGGGGCTGGACGTGCTCGTGTACCAGTCGTACCCGCAGGCGTGGGCGGGGTTCTGGCTGGAGTCGTACGCGGACCGCTTTGACCTCGCGGCGAACGTCCGCAACATATCGACCGTGACGTCGGCCGTGGCCGGCTCCGGGACACGCGTGCTGTATACGCTCGAATTGGGCGATTCCGTGGAGCGGTGGTGGGCCGACCCGGCGCGTACGAGAGGGCAGATGACACGCCTCGACCCGCTGGCCGGAGGGCGGTTTTTGGTTTGGGCCAACGATCTGGTGGCCCGATTCGGGCAACCGGAGCGTCGCCCGATGGGGAATAAGATGCCGGCCCGATAGGACTGGCGCCGGCCGCCGGCCTACGATTGGGGTGACAACTCGAGACGGCGCCGGGGGTGCCGGATCATGTTGGACTCGTGGCTGGGTCAGGCGGGGTTCGGCGAGCAGATTCAGCTGTACGGCGACACGTTTTGGCGGCAGCTCGGGTCCACGCTGTTGTGGACCTTTCTCGTCATCTGGGGCGTGCTGGTGGTCGTTGCGATCGGGGTGGCGTTGTTCCGGCGTGTGGACGTGACGGAGGATATAAGGAGCGCGCGCGAACTCGACGAGGTTCTCCTTGCCCGGCGAACAGGCCCGCCGACAAGACACAAGGCCGCATAGGCTGGGTTCGGCGCACGGTCGTGCGTGAACAGCACGCGTCGCAGGTTCCGCAGCCGCTTCACCATCGGAATCACATCGACCATCGGTTGATTATGTGAGATTGTTCACGTTCTCTCAGACGCTTGCCGGCGCAATCGTCGCCGTCCTCGCCATCGGCGGCGCTGCGATCGCGCCTCCGCTCGGGGGCCGCCTTGCGTTTACGTCGAACCGAGACGGATCCACGCAGATCTACGTGATGAACGGCGACGGAACCGGCGTTGTCCGTCTCACCAGGACGGGATCGAACGCGGCGCCCGCGTTCAGCCCCGACGGCCGGCAGATTGCGTTTCCGGCGCTGCGGGACGGCACCTGGCAGGTCTACCTGATGAACGCCGACGGCACCGGCACCGTGCCTCTGACGAGCCCTCCGGGAAACAGCGCGGAGCCGGCGTTCAGCCCCGACGGCCGCCGCATCGCGTTCGACTCCAACCGCTCCGGGATCTGGCAGATCTACGTCATGAACCGGGATGGGGCGGGTGTGACGCCGCTTATGATGTCGCGGACCCACGCGTTTTCGCCGGCCTATAGCCCGGACGGGCGGACAATTGTCTTCGTGTCGGTCCGGGACGGCGGCAGCGTGCTCGCGACGATCCGCGCCGATGGGACCCGGGAGAGGGTACTTGCCGGGCCGCTGGGTGGGCGCCACGGGCCGACGTTCAGTCCCGACGGCCGCCGCATCGCCTTCTCTGCGGGCGGTCGAGGGGATGAGCAAATCTATGTTGCCGCCGCGGACGGCAGTCACCGCACCCAGTTGACGAAAGGGCCGCGGATCAGCTTCGGTCCCGCCTTCAGTTCTGACGGCCGGTGGATCGCCTTCACGTCCGACCGCGACGGCCAGGACCAGATCTGCATCATGAAGCCGGACGGATCAGAGGTCGTTCGCATCACGGGGCCGCCGGGCGCGAGCTTCTTCCCCACATTTCAGCCCGAAGTCCCGCTGGCGGCAGGCCACCGCTAGAGCTTACGCTCCGCGTCGGAGATTCACCGAGCCGGCGGACGGATGGCGCAGCAGGCCGCCGATGCCGTCGGCGAGCGGGGCAGCGGCGTCCGCGCTCACAAGTTCCAGGGCCGCTCCATGTTGCCGGGTCAGCATCGGAAGCGCCTGCGGCAGCGTGAGGCGCCGGACGTCTCCGCTACACGCGGCACACGGGCCCGGTTTCACGCCGAGGGCGCCGCAACTCACGCACGCCCGTGCCGTGGCGCGCATGTCCCGGTTCGCGACCACGGTGCGGAGGTTGCCGTCGGCGAGGGCTTCGAGGGTTGCCGCTGTTCCGTCGATCGCCGTGCCTCCCACGCGCCGTTCCTGGACGACCGATCGGACGAGCCGGCGGTCGCGGGCGTGGCGATCCGCCAGTGCGAGGGGGAGCGTGCGGGCTTGAATCTCGGCGAGCGAAGCGTGAGGACGGATTGCCACGGTGCCGATCACCGTTTCCCGGAGCGGCCGGGGAAGCGCCGCGGACACCGCGCCGGCGGCCTCTTGATCTCCGCCGATAATAACCCGGTCAATCCCGCGCGCCGCGAGCGTGCGCGCGGCCGCCACGGCAACGTTGCGCCAAAACCGGTGGTACTGCGCGAGGACGCGTGCCTCGAACGCGCTGGATTGTATGCCGCGGCCGACGCCGACACCGCTGCGACGGGTCGACGTCGCCATCCGGCCGGTTTTGAACCGCCACTTTTCGGTGTCCAGCTCGAGATCGATCTCGTCGATCGCGGTGGTCTGTCCGAGATACGCGACCAGCACGCGGGCGTGGTCGTGGAACGCGAGCACGACCGCGTACGGCGCGTACTCGTGCATCGCCCAGAGCAGCGGGATCGTGTCCGGCGCTCCGTACGTCAGGTGGTTGGGCAGTGGAAACGGCAGCGTGTAATCTTGCCACAGGTCCGGGCCGGCGAAAATCGCCAGCCCGCGGCCCTCCTGGGGCATGGCGTCCAGATGCGCGAGGATCCGCTGCGCGGCGGGTTCCGCGGTCCGGCGCACGTCGGGCGCCAGCCGGCGGACCAGCCGCTGGACGGCGTTGTGCGTCCACACCCGGTAGGCGGGCTTCGGACGCTGATGCTCGACCAGACTGGGGTCCGTGTTCAGCGAGAGCGAGAACACGTCATCGCGGTCCAGTTTCACGATCTCGTTCAACCGCTGCGTATCGAGCACGGCTTCGCCTCCGGAATGTTCCGCGAGCGCCGACCGGCATTCTCCCCTTGTACAGTACGCACCGGCCCGCCCGGGTGCCATCCGGCACCCGCCGGACGGCAAATCGGACGGCGGTCCTATATCCGTCCCCTGACGGTACGGATACAGTCACAGGTAAGAAGGCGTATTGTACCCGCCGCGCTGGGCAAGCGCCTGTGCCGTGTCCAAGGGGGAACCGATCATGTCGATCGGAACGGCTGTTATTCTTGCGTGCTTGGCCGGATTTGCGTACTTCTCGCGTCGATTTTTCGGGGACTGGTTCCTGGAACGTCCGATCGTCGTCGCGCCCATCACCGGCCTCATCATGGGCGACTTTCACACCGGGCTGATCGTCGGCGGCACGCTTGAGCTCGTGTTCATGGGGGCTTCCGATATCGGCGGCTCGGTGCCGCCCAACTATAACATCGGCAGCATCCTCGGCACCGCCTTCGGCATCGCCGCCCACCAGGGGATCGGGGCGGCGATTCTGATCGCGGTCCCGGCGGCGCTGCTCGGTTCGTTCTTCGAGCTGCTGGCAAAGACCGTGAGTGTGTTCTTCGTGAACGCCGCGGAGCGCTACGCGGACAAGGCCCAGGACCGGGGCATCGCGCTGATGGTACACCTCGGCAACGCGGTGCACTTCCTCGCCGACGCGGTGCCGACGTTCGTCGCGCTCGCGATCGGCGTGGAGGCGGTGCGGGCCCTCGCAGCGTCGATTCCGCACTGGCTGACCGCCGGCATCAACCTCGCGGGGAACATGCTGCCGGCTCTCGGGTTCGCGCTGCTGCTGAACTCGCTCGTCACCCCGGCGCTCTTCCCGTTCTTCTTCCTGGGCTTCCTGCTGGCGGCGTACACGCAGTTTAACATCCTCGGCGTGGCGGCCCTCGCCGTCGTCATGGCGGCCATAATGCAGACGCGCCGCGCCGCGGAAGGTCCGGCGCGGGTTCCCGTGCCGGCTGCGCAGCCCGCGCGTCCGGTGCCGGCGATCGCCGGCGGCAGCGTGGACATCGCCGTGCGGCCGGCGGTGACGCCCGCCGACATCCGCCAGATCTTCTGGCGCGGCTTCGCCCTGCAGTCGGCGTTCAGCTTCGACCGGATGCAGGCGCTGGGGTTCACGTGGGCGCTGATTCCATTTCTGAAGAGGATCTATAAGGGACAGCCGCAGCGGTACGTGGAAGCGCTCAAGCGGCATCTCGTCTTCTTCAACACGCACCCGTGGATCCACGGCTCGATCCTCGCGCTGACGGCCGACATGGAGGCCCGGCGCGCGGCCGGGGAGGACATCGAGCCCCAGGCGATCCAGGGCATGAAGTCCGGGCTCATGGGCCCGCTGGCCGGCATCGGGGACTCGATGTTCCACGGTACCGCGCGGCCGCTGATGGGTGGGATTTGCGCATCCCTGGCCCTCACCGGCAACCCCGTCGCGCCGTTCCTGTTCATCGCGGTTCTCGGCGTGCTGCACCTCTACGTCTACTGGACCACGCTCGACTCCGCCTATCGTCTCGGCCAGCGTGCGCTGAACATGTTCAGCTCGGCGGGGCTGCGCCGCGTGATGGAGAGCGCCGCGATGGTCGGACTGATGACGGTCGGCGCGCTGACCGCGGTCTGGATCTCCGTGGGAACGCCGCTCACCTACACCGTCGGCAAGACCTCCGTGTCTCTGCAGGCGATGCTGGACGGCATCATGCCGAAGATGCTGCCGCTGGCGCTCGTGCTGGTAGTGTTCTGGCTGGTGCGGCGGCGCACCAAGACCACGACGCTCATGCTCAGCCTGATCGCCGCGTCCCTGATCCTCGGCGGCTTCCAAATTCTGAAGTAGGAGCGACACACGTGATACCCACTGCACTGGGCGGGGGGCACGCGCAGCCGGCGGGGGACATGCTCACCTCCGCGCTCGAGCGGACCACCCATCCGTTTCTGATGTGGGAGGGCGTGGCCAGCGTTCCGGCGACGCTGCGCGGCACGCTGAGGCCGGAACGGCGGGGGGAGGTCGGACGCGCCGCGGAAGCGCTCGACGGCGTCCAAGCGGTGCATCTCGTCGGCTGCGGGACCTCCTATTTCTCCGCGATCGCTGCGACCTACGTCTTCCCGAAGATCGCCGGCGTCCCGGCAGTGGCGCACGACGCGTTCGAGTTTGCGGCATATCCTCCGGCGGCCCTCGACCGGGCCGGCCTCATCGCCATCTCGCACACCGGGGGGACCGAGTCCGTCATGGCCGCGCTGTCGACGGCGCGACAGCGCGGCGCGGTCACGATCGGCCTGACCGACGTGCCGTGGTCGCCGATCGCGGAGGCCGCGACGTGCACGATTCTGGGGGAGGGCGGGCGCGAGCCCGCCCTCCCGAAGACCCGCAGTTACGTCGCCTCCTTGTTGAAGCACTACCTGCTGGCCGTGGAGATGGCGGCCCGCCGGGAACGCAACGCCGACGCGTACCGGCGGGCCCTCGACGTGTCGCCCGAGACGGCCCGGCAGATCCTCGACGAGTCCGCGGCGCAGGCCCAGCGGCTCGGCGCGGGCGCGCGGGAGTGGCCTCGGGTGTTCGTCATCGGGGCCGGACCGAACCTCGCGACCGCGTACGAGGGCGCGTTGAAGCTGCAGGAGACGGCGCACGTCCCGGCGCACGCGTGGGAGCTCGAAGAGGCGATGCACGGGCCCTGGGTCTCGATCGATTCCGGCGACCTGGTCATCCTGCTCGCGCTGCAGGGGCCGGCCTACTCGAAGGCCACCGGGTTCGCCGCGGCGCTCGGGGAAATCGGCGCGCAGGTCTGGGTGATCACGGACGCGGCCGACGGCCTTCCCCGCGTGGCGCACGTCACGCGGCTCGCGCTCGCGGTGCCGGAGTGCCTGACGCCGCTGTACGCCGTGCTGCCGCTCTACCAGTTCGCATACCACGCGGCGCTCACCCGCGGCGTCCGGCCCGACGCGATGCGGCTCGACGACAAGCGCTATCTTGCGGCGCGCCTCGCGCTGCCCAGGTAGCGCACCGCCGCGCCGCGGGGTGCGACCGTGAAGATCGCGCTCGTGCGGGTGGACGACCGGCTGATTCACGGGCAGGTCGTGCTGGGATGGGTCCGCATGGTCGGTGCGACGCGCATCGTCGTGGCGGACGATGACGTGGCGAAAGACGAGATGCAGAAGACCCTGATGCAGTTCGCGGCGCCCCCGGGCGTGCAGACGTCCATTCTGCCGGTGGACGAGGCGGGGGCGGCGCTGGCGCACGACGGGTTTCCGGACGACACCGTGATGGTGCTCGCGCGCGGCCCCCGGGAATTGCTGCGGCTCATGGCGGCGGGCGTGCCGCTGACCAAGGTCAACGTGGGGAACGTGCGGGCGGCCCCGGGCCGGGAGCGGCTGACGAAGGAGGTCGCCGCGGACCCCGACGATCTCGCCGCATGGCAGGCGCTGGACGCGGCGGGCGCGGCGCTCGAGGCCGTATGGATCCCCGGCGGCGCCGTAACGGACTTTAATCGCGTCGTCCGGGCCCGCGCCAAGGTATGAGTATGCCGCCGCCCGCGGAGGCGCCGCGCATCGGGGTGCTCGTGATCTGCCACGGCGGGCTCGGCCAGGCACTGCTCGAGACGGTCGCGATGCTCGTCGGCCCGCCCGCCAAGGCGTGGGCCGTCGGATTGATGCCGGGCGAGGGCGTGGAGGATCTCGAGGCCAACGTGCGCGCCGCGCTCGGGCGTCTCGACCCCGGCGACGGTGCCTTGTGTCTCGTGGATATCCCGGGCGGTGTCCCCGCGCGCGTGGCGGGGGCGCTGACCGTCGGCACGGCACGCGCAGTGGAGACGGTCAGCGGTGTGAACCTGCCCATGCTGGCCGAGGTGATGTTGCGCCGCGACGACGCGGATCTCGCCGCGCTCGCGGAGCTCGCGGCACGCGCGGGTCGCGACGGGGTCGTCGACCTCGGGGCCGCGCTGCGCGCGGCCGCCGCCCGCGCCTCGGCTCGATCGTCGCGCGCATGAGCGCCGTCCGGACGGGCGACCGGCTGTCGCGGATCGTCGCGGAGCACAAAGCCGGCGCCGCGCGCGGGATCGTCTCGATCTGCTCGAGCCATCCCGCCGTGTTGGACGCGGCCGCGCGCCATGCCGCCGCGATCGGCGCGCCGCTGCTCGTCGAATCCACGTCCAACCAGGTCAATCAGGACGGCGGCTATACCGGCATGACGCCGGCCGCGTTCGCGGCGTTTCTGACGGGCATCGGACGATCCGCCGGCCTCAGCGGTGACCGGATCCTGCTCGGCGCCGACCACCTCGGGCCGTACCCGTGGCGATCCCTGGCGGCGGAGGAGGCGATGCGCCGCGCGCGCATCCTCGCGGCTGGCTGCGTCGAGACCGGCTACACGAAGCTCCACCTCGACGCCAGCATGGCGTGCGCCGGGGACCGTGACGATCGGCCGTCCAACACCCTCGTCGCGGAGCGCACGGCCGATCTCTGCGCCGCGGCCGAGGACGCGCACCGCCGCCTGCCGGAGCCGGCCGGCGCCCTCCACTACGTGATCGGATCCGACGTTCCGGCGCCCGGCGGCGAGACGGACGGCACGGCGCCGCCCGCGGTCACGGCGCCCGAGGACGTGGAGGAGATGCTCGAGATCACCCGCCGCGCCTTCGTCCGGCGCGGCCTGGACGCGGCATGGGAGCGCGTGATCGCGGTGGTGGTGCTGCCCGGCGTGGACTTCGGCGCCGGCGCCGTGCACGAGTACGAGCCCGGCGCGGCCGCGCGACTCTCGCGCTGCATCGCCGTCCACGCGCGGCTCGTGTTCGAGGCGCATTCCACCGATTACCAGCGGCCGGGGTCGCTGCGGCGGCTGGTCGAGGACCATTTCGCCATCCTGAAGGTCGGTCCGGCGCTGACGTTTGCGTTCCGGGAGGCGGTGTTCGCCCTGGCGTGGATGGAGCGGGAATGGCTGGGGGGCCGTCCCGGTGCCGTGCTGTCCGATCTGCCGGCGGTCGTGGACCGTGCGATGGTCGCCGATCCGCGGCACTGGGCCGGCTACTATCACGGAACGCCCGACGAGATCGCCTGCGCCCGCCGTTATGCGTATGCCGACCGCATGCGCTACTATTGGCCGCGACCCGACGTGCAGGCGGCCCTCGATCGTCTCTTCGAAAACCTCATTCGCCGCCCGCCGCCGCTTTCGCTGCTCAGCCAGTTCTTGCCGGAGCAGTATGCCGGCGTCCGCGACGGCCGGTTGGGCCGCGACCCGCGGGAGTGGGTCGCCGACCGCATCACCGCCGTGTTGGCCCCGTACACACAGGCCTGCGGCATGGAAAGGGAGTGGCCGAACGCGTGAGCGCCGCCAGCGAGTACCATGCCGGCATCTCCGCGATCGTCGCCCGCGTCGGCGCGGAACAGCGTCCCGCGATCGAGCGGGTGGGGGCCGCGATCGCGGGCACGGTAGCCCGGGGCGCCCTCCTGCACATCTTCGGCTCCGGGCACTCGCACATGGCCGCGGAGGAGATCTTTCACCGGGCCGGCGGCCTCTGCTGCATCAACGCGATCATCGACCCCGCGCTCTCCGGCCACGGGCCCTTCAGCATGTATCTGGAGCGGCTCGAAGGCTACGTGCCGACCGTGCTCGCGCAGTACGACCTTCGGGCCGGCGAGCACCTCATCGTGGTCTCGAATTCGGGCATCAACGCCGCCCCGGTCGAGGCCGCGATCTACGGGAAGACGCGCAGGCTCGTCGTGACCGCGCTGACGTCGCTCGAGCACTCCCGCGACGTGCCGTCGCGCCACTCCAGCGGGAAGCGGCTCTTCGAGGTCGCCGACCACGTCATCGACACCTGCGGGCCGCGCGGGGACGCGCTGCTGGCGATCGACGGGGTGCCCGAGCGCGTGGGCGGCACGTCGACGGTCACGACCGCGATCATCGTGAACATGCTGGTTGCGACCGTGATCGAACGGCTGGTCGCCGCGGGCGTGCATCCGCCGGTGCGCGTCAGCGCCAACGTCCCCGAGGGCGCCGGCGGCAACGAGGCCCGCTGCGCGGCGTTGGAGGAGCGAATCAAGCGGCAGCCGGCCTACGCGTCCCGCTGAGGGCGCCGTCTAGGCGACGGCGGGCGACGCGCTCCGGTATGGTGCGGTCAGGCGCCCCCGGGTGCCGTCAACGGGAGCTCCGCCACGACCTCGGTGCCGTGTCCCTCGTTCGACCGGATCGAGACCGTCCCGCCGATCAGCGCGGCCCGCTCGCGCATGCCCCCGAGGCCGAGGCCGCCGCGGAGCGGCTCGAACGTCCGTTGGCCATCGAGCCGAAAGCCGCGGCCGTTGTCCCACACCCTGAGGCGCACCCGGTCTGCCGCGAGACTCAGTTCGAGCTCGGTGCGCGTTGCGCCGGAGTGCTTGACGATGTTCCACATCGCCTCCTGCGCGATGCGGAACAGGGTCGTCTCGACGACCGTGTCGAGCCGGGCTTCGCCGAGCTCAATCTTGAACGTGACCTCCACCCCGCGGGGCTCGAGCTGCGCGTGCGCGTACCACCGCAGGGCCGAGGCGAGCCCGAGATCGTCCAGCACCGTGGGCCGCAGGTCGTAGATCAGCTTGCGCACCTCTTCCAGCGCCCCTTCCGCCAGGCCCTTGAGCCGGTCGAGCGCCTCCGCCGTCTGCGGCTGGTCCTCGACGGTGGCCCGGGTGATGTCGAGGTTCAGGATGAGCGCCGACAGTGACTGGCCGGTCTCGTCGTGCAGCTCCCGCGCGATCCGGCGGCGCTCGTCTTCCTGCACGGTGAGCACCCGTTTGATGAGCTCGGCGCGGATGCGCTCCTTGACGGCCAATTCCTCGAGCAGATGCGTCTTCTCAATTGCCAGGCCGACTTCGCCGCCCACCGTGGCCAGCAGCGCGAGCTCGCGGTGGCCGAAGAGCCGGCCGGCCGGCAGGACCAGGTTCATCAGCCCGGCGATCCCGCTGGACGTCCGCAGCGGGACGCTGGCGTGCTGGGCGCTCGTCCCGGCCCGCTCGAGTCGCATGCAGTTCACGATATTGACAGGGTCGGTGAGCTGATGTGCCGCGAGCAGATCGAGACACCGGCACGACCCGCGCATCCCCTCCCGCTCGTCCGCCTCGAGCACGCGGGGGAGATGATACGTGGCCGCGAGCTCATACACGTCAGTGTCCGGCCGTCTTAAGAATACCCAGCCGCTGTGGAGTTGAAGGAGCTCACCCGCGCGTTCGAGCACGTCCCGCAGCAGTTCGTGGACTGTGGTCGACCGGTGCAGCGCGGCGCTGATCTGGCTGAGCACGACGAGCCGCCGCGCCCGCTGCACGGACCGCGCGAGCACCCCCGCGCCGAACACCAGCACGAACAGCCCGCCCAGCAGCTCGAACGTGGTCTCCAGGCCGACGGTCTTCGGCACCCACGCCCAGGCGAGGTAGTTTACACCCGCGATCGCCAGCCCGCCGAAGATCAACCGCGTCCCGAGGTCGTCGAGCAGCTGCTCGGCGCGCCGGTAGCCTTCGGCCGCCAGCAGGAAGGCGACCCCGGTCGCGGTGTCCGCGATGCCGTCCGCCAGCATCACCTGACCGGTGGTCAGGAGCAGCACCGCGATCACCGCCGCCATCAGCGCGCCGAAGCCGAGGGTGCCCACGACGGCGATGCCGCGCGAGCGCGGATCGCGGGAGACGGAGGCGGTGAGGAAAAAGCCGGCGCCGGCAAGTTGCAGGGTGGTCTCGACGAGCATCAGCGGGAGTGGCACCGCCGCGGTGAGCGCGGCGAGATCGGCGAGGGCGCGCGCCGCGAGGGCCAAGGCCCCCGCCGCCCACCAGAGCGCATACGCCGCGCGCAGCTCGACGTACTGCGCGATAAGCAGAAGCGCGACCGCGAGGTAGAGGCCGATCGCGATCGCATGAATCGTGGTCAGCGCCTGCATGATTCTTTCGCCGGGTGTTCGTCCAGAAGGGGGGCCGTCCCTCCGGCCGCCGGCGAATCGGTTCTCCGCGGCGGTCGAATACGACTTCGATCCGATAGGCGAGGCCGCGCGCCGGTGCTACCTTGCAAACGGAGCGCACGCGGCGAGTCGCCGAATCAAACGCCGGCGCCCGGGAATCGACGGTCGGCCACGTTCACTTCGAGGAGCGCGCCTCTTCGGAGAGCACCGGACGACAGTAGACCCGGGAGGCACGGCTGAAGACGGTGCGGTGCCGCTCAACAAGTGCGCTCCTTTTTGCGTTTCGCTACCGGGAGTTCCTCCGGTTCCGCCTCTCCCCCGCCAGACGCAGGATCGGGTTGTGGAAGGAGCCGGAATCAGATAATCGCCGGATGGGCCGGCCGCCGGGGCGATGGTACCGTAGGACAAAGGCCCGGGGCGCCGACGGACCGGTCCGCAGGAGGGCAGCGATGAAACCACTCTACACGGCGTGTGAAAAGTGCGGCCTGCGTGAGGTCCGCCACGAACTGGAGCGGCATGGCGTCGTGATCAAGTTCTGCGACGAGTGCTACTGGGGCGAGATCTCCGAGCCCGAATCTGCGGCCGCGGCGCCGCCGCAGAAGCGGACCACCGAGCCGGCGGCCTCCGGCTCCGATCCGAAGTAGATCGTGCGATCCCATCCCTAGAGGACCGTGTCATGTGGCCGATGCTGTTTGGATCGGGTTGGGTCTGGAGCGCGCTGGTCGCGGCAGCGTTGGTGTGCTTCATCGTGGGCGTGCTGGGATTCTTGTTCCTCATCACCGTGAAGCCGGCCCGGCAGACGTCCGACGAGTTCAACGAGTTGTGGCATCGGTATGAGGAAGGCGACCTCACCCGTCCGGAGTTCGAGCGGACTCTCGGCGGACCCGCCGCCGGAGTGCGCGAAATCAGGTGAACAGCGCGGCGGGCGGTTTGTAACGGGCCGCGAACGGCGCCGCCGCAGCCCCGGTTACGACGTGGCGACCTCCACCTGCTGGCCGCGGACCGGCACGTCCGCGGCGTAGCCCCGGGCCCGGAGCGAGGCGGCGAGCGCGAGCGACCCGGCTTCTTCACCGTGCACGCAGTAGATCCGTCCCACGCGCGGCACCCGCGCCACCCACGCCGTTAGCTCGTCCCCGTCCGCGTGCGCGCTGAACTCTGCCAGTTGATGCACTTGAAGGCGCACGTCGTGCGGCTCCCCGAAGATCCGCACCGTGGCGGCGCCGCCGGCGAGGCTGCGGCCGAGCGTGTGCTCCGCCTGGAACGACACGATCACGAGCGAACAGCGGACGTCGTCGATCCGGTGAGCCAGATGGTATAAGATCCGTCCCGACTCGCACATCCCGGACGTCGCGATCACGATGAAGGGATCGGTCAGGCCGTTGAGGGTCTTGGAGTCTTCCACCTCGCGGACGTACCGCAGCCCCTTGAAGCCAAATGGATCTTCGTGCGCCAGCATGGTCCGGGTCTCGTCGTCGAAGCACTCGGGATGCCGCCGGAAGATTTCCGTCGCGTCCACCGCCATCGGGCTGTCGACGATCGTCGGGATCGATGGGATGGAGCCGGCGTTCCGCAGGCGGTGGAGCGCGTAGGTGATGTCCTGCGCCCGGCCGATCGCGAACGATGGGATCAGCACGGCGCCGCCGCGCGCGGCGGTCTCGCGGACAATCACCCCGAGGCGCTCATCCGCCCCGTCGAGCGGTTTGTGCGCCCGGTCGCCGTACGTCGACTCCATCACGAGCACGTCGAGGCCGGGCGGGGTCTCCGGATCGCGCAGGATGGCCTCGCCGGGCCGTCCCAGATCGCCGGTAAACCCGAGCGTCCGTCCATCGGCCTCGACCGTCGTGACGGCGGAGCCGAGGATGTGTCCCGCGTCGTAGAAGGTGACCCGCGCCGGACCGAGCCGGAACGGCTCATGGTACGGGACGGTCCGGAACCGGCCGATCGTGCGGTCTACCTCGCTCGCGGTATAAAGCGGCGTCACGGGCGGCAGTCCCGTGCGCGCGCGGATCTTGTTGACGTGGCGGGCGTCCTGGTGCTGCACCTTGGCGCTGTCGTGCAGCACGAGGGCCGCCAGGTCGCGCGTCGCGGGGGTGCAGTAGATCGGGCCCCGGAAGCCGCTCCGGACCAGCGTGGGCAGGTTGCCGCAGTGGTCCAGGTGGGCGTGCGAGAGCACGGCCGCCTCGAGGCTCGACGCGTCGAAGGGCAGGGTGCCGTTGATGCGGGCCGCCTCCTCGCGGTGGCCCTGGAACAGCCCGCAGTCGAGCAGGAGGCGGCTTCCGCCGGCCGACCCGCGGCCGGCAACAATGTCATTCAAGCCCGTCTCGACGAGATGCATCGAGCCGGTGACGGTGCGTACCGCGCCGAGGAACGTGATCCGCATGCCGGACTTCCGCTTCGACGCCGATGGCCGCCGGACCCCGAATCAGGCGCAGGTCCGATCCCCGGCCTCGGCGCCGCCGGTCATGATAGTGGTGCGGGCAAGGGCGATACCCGGAGGTGGTTCATGGCGCAGGAGCATGAAAGCTACTGGGCCCTGATCGAGGTGGAGCGCCAGCTGCGCAACGCGCTGAGCCAGGTGCGCGAGGCCGAGCGCCTGTCGGCGACGCCGAACACCGTTCGGACCGACATTTCGAAGATCGCGGAAGATCTCGCGGACGCCGTCTCGTTGGCGGCCGCGACCCGCCGCCGGCTGCTGGAGGCCGACAGGGCTACGCTCCGGGCGGCGTAGCACAGGCTCGGCGCGGTACTCCGGCCCGGCCGAGATCCGTCCGGGACGCCGGGTCAGATTGTGACCCGACCCGAGGATCAGCCCAGGGTCTGACGATATTTTGTTGCCCGCTCCGTATTCTCGACACGTTGGTCCAAAAAGGGACCGCCGTCCGAACACCGTAGTGGAAGTCCGGGAAATAGAGGGACCGGCACGTCGCGGGTACACGGGCCCAGGAGCGGGAGGGGAGATGGGCGGACAGCGCGCGCAGGCGCCGGCGGTAGACCGCCGCACGTTTTTCAGCCGCATGTTCTGGACGTTGAGCGCCGTGCTCGGCGCGCTGGTCGGGATACCTGTCATCGGGGCGTTCCTGTCGCCGGCCTTCAAGCCGGTCGAGAAGGCGGAGTGGGTGGCGATCGGACCGGTCACCACGTTCGGGCCGGAGCCGACGCTCGCGCATCACATGCACCCGGCCAACGAGGGATGGGTGAACGCGACGGCCGAGATGCAGGTTTGGATCGAGCGCGACGCCCAAGGCAAGTACCTGGTGTTTGACAACCACTGCACCCACCTCGGCTGCCCGTATCACTGGGAGGCGTCCGAACACAAGTTCATCTGCCCGTGCCACGGCGGCCAGTTCGACGCGACCGGCAAAGTGCTGGGCGGACCGCCGCCGCGGCCGCTCGATCACTACGAGACCAAGGTCGAAAACGGGACGCTCTACATGGGCGCGCTCGTGCGGGGTGGCGCGTGAGCGCACCCGCAGGCGCCCCGCGGGGCGGACCGGCCGCCTGGCTCGATGCCCGGATTCCCGGAGGGCTGTTCGGCGGGTTCTTGAACCGCAGCGTCCCCGACGAGACCGGGCTGCCCCACACGCTCGGCAGCGCCACGCTCTTTCTGCTCGTCGTGCAGGTCGTGACCGGGATCATCCTGGCGATGAACTACTCGCCCGCCCCCGAGCACGCCTACGACAGCATCACGTTCATCATGTCGCAGGTGGTCTTCGGTCCGGCCTTGCGCGGCCTGCACCATTGGGGCTCGAGCGCGCTCGTGATCCTCGTCGGGCTGCACATGCTCCGGACGTTCGTGTGGGGATCGTACAAGGCGCCGCGTGAAGTCACATGGATGGCCGGCGTCGTGCTGCTCTTGATTGTGATGGGCTTTGCGTTCACCGGCTACCTGCTGCCGTGGACGCAGCGGTCGTACTGGGCCACCGTCGTCGGCACGAAGATCGTCGGCACGGTGCCGGTCATCGGCGGCTGGCTGCTCCAACTGGTCCGCGGCGAGGCCGGCGTGGGGCCCGTGACCCTGGCCCGCTTCTACGCGATCCACGTGCTGTTGCTGCCGGCGCTGCTCGTGCCGGTGGTGATCTTTCACCTGTACCTCGTCTACCGGCACGGCATCGCGCCCGCCCCGGGCAACGAGGCGACGGTCGCGAAGAACAAGCGGTTCTACCCCGAGCAGCTGGCGGAAGACCTGGGCGTCTCGCTGCTCATTTTGTTGGTCTTGTTCGCGCTGACGGCGTGGAAGGGGGTGCCGACGGAGGTCCGGGCCGATCCGGCGTCGACCACGTACGTGCCGCGGCCGGAGTGGTACTTCCTGTTCTTCTTCCAGCTGCTCAAGTACTTCGAGGGGCCGTTGTGGGAGCCGGTCGGGGTGGTGGTGCTGCCGCTCGCGGCGACCCTGCTGCTCTTTCTCGTCCCCCTGCTCGACCGGCGTCCCGAGCGCCGCCCGGCCAGGCGGCCGTTCGCGATGGCGGTGGCCGCCGGCACCGTGGTGCTGGTCGGAGGGTTGACGCTCTTCGGCGCGGTGCAGGTGCCGCCCGGGACCCGGCTGGCGCCGGCCGGGTCGCCGCAGGCGCTCGTCGGTCGCGGGCACGAGGTGTTCGTCGAGAACCACTGCGACAGCTGCCACGTCGTCGCCGGGCAGGGCAACACCGTCGGTCCCGAACTGACGCACGCCGGGAGCCGCCTCTCGGCCGACCGGCTCGCCGCGCAGATCCGCAGCCCCGAGAAGGTCAACCCGAAGACGAACATGCCGGCGTTCGACAAGATATCGAACGACGACCTCAAGGCGCTGGTCGCGTATCTGCAGACGCTCAAGTAAAAAACGCCGCTCGTACCTCCGCCCTATACCGAATCCGACCGGCGTCCGATGGGCGTGGCGGGCCTCTGCCGGTAGACTCAGCCCAGTACCAAGATACGCACCAAACCCGGTAGGGAGGGGATATCGATGGCGAAGAATGTGAGCCGGCGTGAGGCTCTGGCGGTCGCTGCGAGCGGCCTGGCCGGCGCGGCGTTGATGGCAGGACCGTTTGCGCGGATGGCCGCCGCGCAAACGCAAAAGGTTACGGTCTACGTCTTCCGCGGCAAGACCGGCATTCTCGGCCCGGACGGCAAAGGGCATGACGCGTTTGTCCCGCCGAACTTCGTCGTGAAGGCGGGCGTTCCGGTGACGGTCGATTTCATCAACTACGACGAGGGCGCGCACACGCTCACGGCCCCCAAGGCGAAGCTCAACATCCAGATCAAGGGCGGCAAAGAGGTCGGCAGCGACGTGGAGCCGGTCACGACGACCGCGACCTTCACGATCGCGCAGAAGGGCACCTACCGGTGGTACTGCGCGCTGACCTGCGACGCCGGCGGCCACGGCTGGGCGATGGAGCAGGGCTACGCCGGACCCGGCAAAGAGGGCTACATGGCGGGCTTCATCGTCGCGATGTAAGAACGCTTCCCGTCCCTACCACGGCACTACGCGCGCCCGCGGCCCCGCCGCGGGCGCGCTCGTGTCTCGCCGCGCCGGCCGGCAAGTGCGGCATTTGCTTCATGCAAATGAGCCGGATTCTCCATTGGCGGCCGCCTCCGCGGCCGATACGCTGGTGTCTAGGTGATCGAGCGCTCGAACGAGGCTGCGATGGCATACGATGCCCGACGAGAGACGATCCTCGAGACCGCCGCGTCGCTGTTCGCGTCGCAGGGGTACGAACGGACGACGATCCGCGATGTCGCCCGCGCCGCCGGCATCAGCGTCGCCGGCCTGTATTATTACGTGCGCGGCAAAGACGAGCTGCTGTACCGCATCTGCGAGCGCAGCTTCACGATGGTCCTGGACTCCCTGACCGAGAAGCTGGCCGCGACCTCGGAGCCCCGGGGCCGCGTCCGCGTGGTGATCCGCAATCACTTCGAGCACTTCCTGCGGCACATGAACGAGATGAAGGTGTTGACCCGCGAGCTCGATGCGCTCGAGGGCGCCCAGGCCGCGCAGATCTACGCGCTGCGCCATCGCTACTATACGATCTGCCGCAACGTGGTGTCCGAGGTGGCCGTGGCTTCGGTGCCGCCGCGCCTTGCGACCATGGCGCTGTTCGGGATGCTCAACTGGATCCATATGTGGTACCGGCCGGAAGCGGACGGCAACGCCGATACGCTCGCCGACGGCATGACCCGGATCTTCCTCGATGGCTACGCCTCCTCCGCGGAGACACGCGCCCCATGGACGAGACCGACGGCCGCATCGCGCTGAACATCGACGGCCGGGCGGCCCGGATCGTGATCGACCGGCCTCCGCTCGGGATTCTCACGCTGCCGATGCTGCTCGGCCTGACGTCCGCCTGCGCGCGGCTCGCCCGGACCCCCGAGGTCGCCGCCGTCACGATCACGTCGACCGGCACGCGGGCCTTCTGCGCCGGCGTGGACGTCGCGGCACACGCGCCCGAGCGCGCGCGCCCGATGCTCGAGGCGTTCGAGGCGCTGGCCGTGGAGATGCTGGCGCTGCCCCAGGCCGTCATCGCCTCGGTGCAGGGTCCCGCGCTCGGGGGAGGGTGGGAGCTTGCGCTGTTGTGCGATCTCGTGGTGGCGGCGGACGGCGTCCGGTTCGGTCTGCCGGAGATCACGCTGGCCGCGTTCCCGCCCGTGGCCGCGGCGCTGCTGCCGCGCCTCGTCGGCGACGCGCGGGCGCTGGCGCTCGTGCTGACCGGCGCGCCGATCTCCGCGGCGGAGGCGCACGCGATGGGACTGGTGGCGCGCGTGGTGCCGGCGGGGGAGCTGGACCGAGCGACCCGCGAGCTGGAAGCGAGGCTCCTGGCCCACAGCGGGGCCGCGGTGCGCCTCGCCAAGCGCGCGGTGGTCGCGGACGGCCGCGACGCCCTGCGGCGCGCGCTGCGGGACGCGACGAAGCTGTACACGTCGGAGCTGGTCGCGACCGCGGACGCGGCCGAAGGCATCGCGGCGTTTCTCGGGAAGCGCACGCCGGTTTGGAAGCACGCGTAGCGGCGGCCGCGCCGATGCGACAGATGCGCGGGCCGGATGGGGGGAGGAGCATGGCGGTGTCGGGCGAGCGGGTGCAGGGCCGGGTCAAATGGTTCAACGTCAACGGCGGGTTCGGGTTTATCGGCGGTCCGGACGGCAGCAAGATTTTCGTGCACTACACGGCGGTCGCAGCCCCCGGTCCGTCGTTCCTCCGTGAAGGCGAAACGGTGGAGTTCACCATCTTCGAGGGCCTGGAAGGTTTGCAGGCGTCCGACGTGCGGCGGGTGGCCTAAGCGTGATGCAGGAGGCCGAGGCCGTCGTTATCGGGGGAGGCGTCCACGGCGCGAGCGTCGCGTATCACCTTGCCAAGGCCGGCAGGCAGGTCGCGCTGTTGGAACGGCGCACCATCGGGGCGGGGTCATCCGGGGCGTCGGGGGGCATCATTCGCTGCCACTACTCCAACCCGTCGATGGTCCGGCTGGCGCACCGGGCGGCCCAGCTGTGGCCGCGGCTCGCGGATGAACTGGGATCGCCGGTCGACTACGTGTGCAACGGGTTCGTCGCGGTCGTCGGCGCCGCCGACGCGGCGAACATGCGGCGGGTCGTGGAGATGCAGCGGCACGCCGGCGTGGACGCCGAGCTGATCGGTCCCGACGAGGTCCACCGCTGGATCCCCGGGTTCGCCCGCGACGGCCTGGCGCTCGCCGCCTACGAGGGGGAGGCCGGGTACGCCGATCCCTACGCGACCGCCACGGCGTTTGCGAACAAGGCGCGGGAACTCGGCGCGGCGATCTATTCGGGGGTCGCGGTGCTCGACATCATCAGCAACGGCGCGGTCTCCGCAGTCGCAACCGACCACGGCTCGATTCGCACGCCGCTCGTAGTCAATTGCGCGGGCGCGTGGGCGCCGCGGATCGCCCGGATGGTCGGAGTGACACTGCCCGTCAGGCCGGGCCTGCTCCAGATGGTCGCGTTCAACCCGCAGTACGGCGGGTGGACGCGGACCAGTCCCACGTGGATCGACGTCACCACCATGACATATTGCCGGCCGGACGCGATGGGCCTCATGCTCGCCGGCGGGGGTTCGGCCGAGAACACCGAGTTGGAGACAGAGGCGCCCGATCTGGACGCCGACCCGCCTCGGCCGTCCATGATGTTCGAGGCGGAGATCCACGATAATCTCGTCCGCCGCTGCCCGTGGGCGGAGCGGATGTCCCGCGTCCGCTCGTGGTCCGGACCGGACGGCATCAGCCCGGACTTCCACCT
>Ga0209579_10000301_pt1 | contig 58852 bp, 54 predicted proteins | sample Coa_R1_2_FD_187152 | JGI IMG/M metagenome (GOLD analysis project Ga0209579, IMG submission 187152) | Surface soil microbial communities from Centralia Pennsylvania, which are recovering from an underground coalmine fire - Coalmine... | ecosystem: Environmental > Terrestrial > Soil >...
TCCTGATCGAGCGCGGCACGAGGCCGGTCATCCCCAACAATCCGACCCGCAAGCACCGCTATCCCTTCGATCCGCAGGCCTACAAACTGCGCAACCTGATCGAGCGCATGTTCTGCCGCCTCAAAGATTGGCGGCGCATCGCCACCCGCTACGACAAGCTCGCCGCCAACTTCGCCGCCGCGGTGACCCTCGCCGCCATCGTTATCTGGTGGTTATGATTGAGTCTGGAACCTACAGCGCGCGCTCAATACCCCGCCGAAGCCGCGACCAAAGCCAACACCAAAGGCGAAGAAGCGGCCGGCGAGCATAGGCTGCGTTCGTTCGTAAGGGTAAGGCCAGGAGCAAAAGCAGAAACTAGCCGCCCTGACTTGCCTCTCTCGGCTCTGCCAACTGCGCTTGTAGTAGCTCTGCAAGATAGGCCGCCATAGCCGTCACGTCCAAATGTCCTGCCTCCCAAGCCGCGTCCGAAGCTCTGAGAGCAGCAACATACGGATCAGCGCTTCCATCTGGGGGACTGCGGCTCTCTCGAATTCGCTCTGGAACGATCTTCTTCCCACCAAAAAGAACGCCAGACCGAACGCACAAAATATAATAACAAGCTGCCCTAGCCGTCCTTCCGTTCCCTTCTATAAATGGGTGTATCCAGTTTAACCTCCACAACACATATGCCGCCAAATAGGCAGGAGGCGCGAGATACCAGTTTTCATGGACAAATGACACAAGACGATCCATTAAATCTGGCACTTCACGGAAATGTGGAGGTGTATGATTCCCCACATAGATCGGTTCATTTCTAAATCTGCCACCAAACTGAGATATGCCAGCCACGGCTATGTGATTCAAAGACCACAGAAGGTATTTATCGAATGCAGCCGGGCCTTGGACGAGTCCAATTTCGATAAATGTAGTTAGTAAATCATATTGCCGCACAAGATTTTTTTCTTGTAGTCGATCATAAAGTTCTTGGTTTTCGTGTCGTAATACGATCATTCAAGAAAAAGAAGGCCCAACGATTTACATCGCCGGGCCTCTTCCTTTCAACTGAGTTTAGCTGTTCAGCGAACGATTCTGATATGCTCGGCTGCTTCCCGTGCCGTCGCTTTCGTAGTGCTTGACGACTCAGGCGCGCAACCATACGCAAAACTAACGCGCTGCTCCCGAAGCTCCACTTCGGTAGCCGGCGCCGATTTCGCCTGCTCAATCAGCTTGTCCAACTCTGGATGGCTCGGCATAGAGCCGTAAAAAGCCTTGCGATCCGCCATCTTCCCTCTCCCAAGCGACCACGCGCCGAGCAGATTAGCGCTTGACACCACACTTGACCATTGATCCTTGATGGGTGCGTCAAGGGAGCCAAATCGAGTACACCAGCGCTATGCGCCAAGCGGTGATCCACGCGCCTAGTCAACACAGGTCGGATTTGTCAAGCTATTTGTCAAGTGGCCGATCCTGTCGCGAATCATCCCAGTTATCCAGAGGGAGTTCCAAATTGCACTGGGTCCGCGCGAGATTGCAGCGCTGGCAGCGGCGGTCGGCGTTTCTCCTTACGAGGCTTTCGGAGCAGTCCGCCGATAGGTGAGGCGCTGCCCCAGATTGAAAAGTAGCCTTCGATTCGTGTTGGTGTGGGTCGTGTCGCGCGCCAATTCCTCGACGCTATGGTTGACCGTCTCATGGCTGGCGAATGCGCGGCCGGGGGCGCTTGTAGGCGCTCCACTCGTCGGTCATCAATGTGCTGTCGCGGGGAGGCGTTTAGCCGCCAGGACGCGATGCAGGGGTTCGCAGAGTGGCACCTTCAATAACCTCTAGGCCCTGGCCTTGAGGGCCGCGCTCGGCCAACGCCATGACAGCAATCGAGCGGCGATCCGTCTCTTTCCTCCGGTCCGTCTCGTTGGAAAAGCTCGAGGCCGGTGGCGCCGTCTCGTTGGTGACGTAGGTTTCCGTCAGCCTCCACGACCTTGCCCTTGCGGCCCATCGGCTCCAGTCATTCTCAGCCATAGCCTCGCCGATGCTAATCGCCAGGAAGGCCGGAATCCTTGAAAATCAGCCGCGGTTTGGAGGCGGGCCGCCAGAATTTAAGGCTCGCGCTTGTCGGCCTTGATTTCCCCGAATGTGCCGAAGTCGCCAATTTGCCACCCGTCGAGGTCGAGGAGCGGCGCCTTGCTGGAGCGAGGGCGTCGATGTTGAGCTTGCTTCATGGGCGATCCCCAGCCGCGTCATCGCGGCTCCACGGGGTGTCGGCAAGCCTTTAGCGATGCATCGGCGGTACCCCGATGGTACCCCATCCGAATATCAGAGAGACAAGGGGTTAGGCTAATCTCACCTAACCCCTTGTTCCCATTGTGGCTCCCCGGGACGGATTCGAACCATCGACCCAGCGGTTAACAGCCGCTTGCTCTACCACTGAGCTACCGGGGATCAGAGCCCGCACGGGCCGCAGCCCTCGTCCCCCGCAGGCAGGAGGTGATATAGGGTACCCGGGCGCCGCTTCGCAAGTCGCCTCGTCGCCGTGGCGGGCCAGAGCCTCAGGATTGCCTCAGCACTGCATCAGCTCGATGCTAACCCCGTCGGGCGCCGCGATGTAGCACAACAGGCTGCCGCCCACACCCTCTTTCAGCTCGACCGGGAAGCGCACGCCCTTGCCGCGCAGTTCGGCGCAGAAGGCGGCGAGATCGCCCCGGTACATAAAGCCGAAATGGTCTGTGCCCCAGGCATTGTGGCTGGAAAAGTCGGCGTACGGCCGGATCGGCCGCGCCGCTTCCGGCGCCTCGCCCGGCCGCCTGCCGCGGATCAGGATTGTCATGCCGCCGAGCTCGACGAAAATCTGCGGCGCGCCGCGCGCCACCGTGTCGCGCGCGATCGTCGCGCCGAGCATCTCGACATACCATTGCGCCGAGGCGTGCGGATTTTCGCTGATGATGTGGACGTGGTCGAAGCTGAATGCCGGATTGCTCATCGCCCTCTTCTCCAGCTGTCATTGCGAGCGTAGCGAAGCAATCTCGCTGATGTGGGACTCGCGGGTCGAGATTGCTTCGTCGCTACGCTCCTCGCAATGACGACGGTTCAGTGGTGATGCAGCACGACGCGGCCGCGCACTTTGCCGCCGCTCTTCAAGTCGCTGAGCGCCGCGCTGGCTTCGCCCGCCGGCCGCGTCTCGATCGGGATCGGGGGCACCTTGCCGGCCTGGACCAGCGCGAGCAGTTCGCGCAGATCCTCGAGCGTCCCGACATAGGAGCCCTCGATCGTCATCATCTTGAAAGGGAAGAGGACGGTCGAGATCGGGTTGGCGCCGCCATAAAGCCCGACCATCACGAGCTTGCCGCCCTTGCGCAGGATGTTGACGCCGAACTGCATCGTCTGCGGCGAGCCGACGAAATCGATCGCCGCCGCGGCGCCGCCGCTGGTCGCCTGCATGACCTGCTTCACCGCATCGGGCGCCGCGTTGTCGATCGTCGCGACGGCGCCCATCTGGCGGGCGTGCGCGCGTTTTTGCGCGTCGATGTCGGCGACGACGATCTGGCCCGCGACCGCGGCCGGCGCGATGTGCACCGCGCTGCCGCCGACCCCGCCAGCGCCGATGATCACGAGATGGTCGTCGGCGCCGAGGTAGTCGCGCGTCTTCTTCAGCGCCGAGTAGGCGGTGATGCCGGAGCAGGTGTAGGTCGCGGCGAGGCCCTGCGGGATGCCGTCATAGGGCAAGAGATAGCGGCCGTGCGGCACGATGACGTGGGTGCCGTAGCCGCCAGCGCGCCGCGTGCCGAGGGTGCGCGGGTTGAGGCACAGGAGCTCCTCGCCCTTTTTGCACACCGCGCACTCGCCGCAGCCGATCCAGGGGTAGGCCACGACCTTGTCGCCGACCTTGACCCCGGACGCCTGCGGCCCCAGCGCCGCGACCTCGCCGGCGATCTCGTGCCCCATCGTGAACGGCAGATTGACGCCGCGCGATTCGAGCGAGATCTGCTTGCCGTCGCCGAGATCGAAATGCCCGTCCCAGATGTGCACGTCGCTGTGGCACACCCCGGCAGCCTCGACCCGCACGAGCACCTCCTCGCCCGTGGGCTCGGGGTCGGCGTATTCCCGCATCTCCAGCGGCTTGCCCCATTCGATGATCTGCATCGCACGCATGCTGGGTTCCTCAGGTGCTCAGTTTGTCGCCAAGTTTTCCTGGATGGGCGGGAACCGCCAATTTCATCTGCCACCCGCGCCGGCGCTACGGATCGCTTGCCAGACGCGCTCGGGCGTCGCGGGCATGTCGATGTGGCGGATGCCGTATTCGGCGAGGGCGTCGACCAGCGCGTTGATCACCGACGGCAGGGCGCCGGCGCAGCCGGCTTCGCCGCAGCCCTTGGCGCCCAACGGGTTGGTGGTCGCCGGCACCGAATGGAAATCGTGGACGAACAGCGGCGCGTCGTCGGCCCGCGGCATCGCGTAATCCATGTAGGAGCCGGTCAGCAGCTGCCCGTCGTCGTCGTAAACGACGCGCTCGCGCAACGCCTGGCCGATCCCCTGGACGATCCCGCCATGCGCCTGGCCGTTGACCAAGAGCGGGTTGATGACGACGCCGAAATCGTTGACGAAGGTGTATTTGACGACTTCGACCATGCCGGTGTCGGGGTCGACTTCGACTTCGGCGATGTGGCAGCCGTTGGGGAAGGCCGAGGGCGGGCCGTCGTAGACATCGGCGACGTCAAGGCTCTGCGGCAGCTCCGGCGGCAGGTCGAGGCCGGCGCGGATGCGCGCCGCCAATTCCAGGAGGCCGACCGAGCGGTCGGTGCCGGCGATGACAAAGCGGCCGGCGCGGAACTCGATATCGGCGGCGGATGCCTCCAGAACATGCGCCGCGATCTGCCTTCCCGCTGCAACGACTTTGTCGGCTGCCCCGACGATGGCGTTGCCGCTGACGATCATCGATTTGGAGCCGCCGGTGCCGCCGCCGGCGATGAGTTCGTCGCTGTCGCCCTGCAGGAGCCGGACGCGGCCGAAGGGGATGCCGAGCCGCATCGCCAGCACCTGCGCGAACGGCGAGGCATGCCCCTGGCCGTAATCGAGCGTGCCGGTGATGATCGTTACGTCGCCGTTTTCCTCGAAGCGGATGCCGCCCATCTCGCGGCCGGGCGGCCCGGTCAGTTCGAGATAATCGCTGATCCCGCGGCCGCGCAGTTTGCCGCGCGCCCGGCTTGCGGCCCGACGCACCGGAAACCCGTCCCAATCGGCGAGCGCCACCGCCTTGTCCAGGAGGCCGGTGAAATCGCCGCTGTCGTAGGTCGTGCCGTTGGGGCTCTTGTACGGCATCGCCTCCGGCGGAATGTGGTTTCGGCGGCGCAATTCGACCTGGTCGATACCCATTTCGCGCGCCGCGGTATCGACCAGGCGCTCCATGTAGTAATTCGCTTCCGGGCGGCCGGCGCCGCGATAGGCCCCGACCGGCGTCGTCGTGGTGAACATGCATTTGGTGTTCACGTCAATCAGCGGCGTCTTGTAGACGCCCAGCGTGTTGCGCTGCGCGTTGCGGGTCGCGGGGCCGGGCGCGCCGTAGGCGGCACCGAGATTGCCGTAGCCGGTGAGGCGCACCGCCAGGAAATTGCCGTCAGAATCGAGCGCCAGTTCGGCGGTCATCTCGGCGTCGCGGCCATGCGTGTCGGAGACGAAGCTGCCGGAGCGGTCGTCGGTCCACTTGACCGGGCGGCCGAGTTCGCGCGCCGCGAGCATGATGCAGTGATGCTCGGGGTAGGTTGCCTGCTTCATGCCGAACGAGCCGCCGACCCGGTCGGTCAGCACCCGCACGTGATCGCGCCCGACCCCGAAAACCCCGGCGATGTAGTTGCGGAACCCGAAGACGCCCTGGCAGCCGATATGCAGCGTCCAATGCTGCTCTGCGCTGTCGTAGTGCGCGATCGCGGAGCGCGGCTCCATCGCGTTGACGACGATGCGGTTGTTGCGCAATTGGAGGCGCGTGACGTGGGCGGCGGCGGCGAAGGCGGCGGCCACCTTCTCGCTGTCGCCATAATGGAAATCGAGCCCGACATTGCCCGGCACGTCGTCATAAAGGAGCGGAGCATCGGGCGCCGCCGCGGCCGCCGGCTCGCTGACCGCCGGCAATGGGTCGATGTCGACGACGACCGCGTCGGCAGCGTCCTTCGCCTCGGCGAGCGTCCCGGCGATGACGGCGGCCACCGCGTCGCCGACATGGCGCACCTTGTCGGTGGCGAGCACATGCTTGACCGGGGTCAGCATCGGCGTGCCGTCGCGGTTGTTCATGACCTGGCGCGGCGGCAGCGGGCCGATCCCGCCCTTCTCCAGCTCGGCTGCGGTATAGACCGCCAGCACCCCGGGCATCCCACGCGCCGCTGTGGTGTCGATCCGGCGGATCACGCCATGCGCATAGGGGCTGCGCACCATCACGCAGTAGGCTTGCCCGGGCAGGCTGATGTCGTCGGAATAATGCCCTTCGCCGCGCAGCAGCACCGGGTCTTCCGAGCGCGGCACCGGCTGCCCGACCGCGAAGCGGTCGTCAAACCCGAGATCGGCCGGATCGATGGAGTCGTTCATGCGGGGTGCCTTTTCTTGAAACTCGTCGGCGTTTTGGAGCGATCGGATTACCCCCACCCTAACCCTCCCCCGCCTGCGGGGGAGGGGATTGTTGCAGCGGCGGTCAAGAACCTCTCCCCCTCCCCCGCAAGCGGGGGAGGGCCGGGGTGGGGGTAATGGGCCGCAAAAGTAACTCGGCGACGGTCAGTGCTCGAAGCCGAACAGTTTCTGCGCGTTGTGGTGCAGGATCTTGTCGGTGTCTTCCTTGGGCAGGCCGAGCCGCTCGATATAGGCGAAGGTCTCCCGATAGACCTCCCAATCCTGCAGCACCGGATAGTCGCTGCCGGTCACCAGATGGTCGGCGCCGAAGGCTTCGAGCGCGCAGAGGAACGCTGGCTTCGAGCCGTAGCACACCGTGTCGTAATAGAACCGCCGGGCGGTGACGCTCGGAGCCTCGGCGAGGTTGGGATGGCCGCGCGGTCCCTGGCCCTGCTTGTCGAGGCGGTTCATCAGCATCGGGATCGGGCCGCCCAGATGCGGCACGATGAACTTGATCCTTGGATAGCGGTAGGGGATTTGCTTCGCGATCATGTGCAGGACAAACGTCGCGTCCTCGAGCGAGGTGCCGACCGATCCGCCGTAATTGTAATCGATGATGAACGGCGAGCAGATGGCGCTGCCGGCCGGGTGCACGAAGAGGACGGCGCCGCGCCGGTTCATCTCGGCATAGAGCGGTTCGAACTCCGTTTCGGCGATCGAGCGGCCGAGGCAGACGATATTCATGTTGACGCCGACGCAGCCGAGCTGGTCGAAGCCGCGCTCCATCTCCTTCAAGGACGCGTCGATATGCGGCAAGGGCAGCATCACGTAGGAGCTGATGCGGTCGGGGAAGCGATGGGCGAACTCGGCATAAGCGTCGTTCAGCATCCTGACCGCGGTGACGCACTCCGCCTCGTCCGGCAGATAGGGCGGATGGTTCGGCGACAGCACCTGGCGGCCGACCCCGGCATCCTCCATCAGCCGGAAGCGGGCTTCGATGTCCTCCTGCGTATCCGAGAACGGGTGCAGCGCCATGCCGCGCTTCACCGGCAGATGGGTGGGCGAGGCAAACCGGTCGCCCATGAAGGCGCTGAAATTCTTCGGCGTGTAGTGCGCGTGAACGTCGCAGATCATCGGGCGTTTCCTTCTTGTCTGTAATCCTGTAGGGCGGAAAAGCGCAGCGCCTTCCGCCGAGTTACTGATCGCTCAAATGACGCCTTCTTCGGCGAGGCGCTCGACCTCGCTTGGGGTGCGGCCGAGGAGTTCTGTCAGCACATACATGTTGTCTTCGCCGTAGCATGGTGCGCCGCGGTTGATCGGGCCGCCAATATAGGCCGGGGTCTTGCTGAGCTTCATCGGGATTTCATAGACCGGCCAGGTGCCGATCTTGGTGCCGGTGACCTCGGTCAACCAGTGAAGGTGGCGCAGCTGCGGGTCGTAATCGACCCGGTCTTCGGCGTTCTGGCAGACGCCGGCCGGCACGCCGGCGCGCTGCAATTTCATCATCAGTTCGTACCGGTCTTGTGTGCGGGTCCAGGCCCCGATCGCGGCGTCGAGCGAATCCTGGTGGTGCACGCGGTGCTCCAAAGTGTTGAAGCGCGGGTCTTCGAGCCAGCCTTCGTGCTCGGCAACCTGCGCCAGCGCCTGAAATTCGAGTTCGGTAAAGCAGGCGATCGCGATCCAGCGGTCCTTGCCCGCGCAGCGATAGGCGCCGTGCGGCGCCGCCTGCTTGTACGGCGAGCGGTTGCCGTAGCGCTGGAAGACGCGCTCGTTGGCCGACCAATCGAGGATCGTCGCGCCGGTCAGGAAGATGCCGCTCTCGCATTGCGAGGCGTCGATCCACTGGCCTTCGCCGGTCCGCTCGCGGTGGTAGATCGCACCCAAGAGCGCCAGTGCATAACCGTAGGCGCCCATCCAGTCGAGAAAGGAATAGCCCCAGCTGACCGGCATCGCAGGCTCCGGCAGTCCCGACATCTCGGCCTGCCCGCCGAACGCCGCCGCCACCGGGCCGACCGTTCGCATGCGCCCGTAGGTGCCGTGCGCCCCCATGCCCGATTGTTGGATGTAGATGATGTCGGGGCGGATCGACTTCATCACGTCGTACCCGAGCCCGAGGCGCTTCAAGACGCCGGGGGAAAACCCCTCGGCGACGACATCGCAGACGCGGATCATGTCCTTGGCGATTTCGAGGCCCTTGGGGTGGCGGATGTTCAGCGAGATGCCGCGCTTGCCCGAATTCTTGTTGAGGAAATTGCCGCCCATATCGGGGTCCTTGACCCCGGGGAGCGGCCCGGTCGCTTTGTCGCGCGCGGCGCGCCCGCCGACCGGCGCCATCCCGGCTAAACGCGTGTCGGGGTTGTCCTTCCATTCAACCTTGTAGCTTTCGGCACCCATCGCGGCGAGAAAGCGGGTGCCCCCAGCCGACGCGAGGAACCAGGCGAAATCGAAGATCTTGATGCCCTGCAGCGGAAACGGCTTGTGGTGCAGCGCCGAGAGGCGCGGGCTCTCCACCCGTCGCGGCCGGGCCGGAACACTTGGGCGCCGCGCCGCCTCCCCTAGCACCGCCTGGGTGTCTTCGCCGAGCAATGGCGCGCGCCGGCCAACCTGCCAGCTCGTCTTGCTGCTGAGCCATTTGCTGGTCGGGTAGCGGAACGAGCGGCCGAGCTCGGGATGCTCGACCTCGGCAAAGGTCTTACGCGCGAGCCAATGCTCGTCGAGGGCGTTTTCGTGCGGCTTGCGGAGCGGCGCCCATAAAAGGCCGGCGTTCTGCGCTTCGAGCCACGGCATGTCCTTGTAGGTCCAGGCGCGGACAAAGCGCTGCACGACGTCGAGCATGTGCGAGCGCGCCTCGTCGCTGCCGGCGGTGCCGGGCACTTGACGTGCCCGCAGATTGATTTCGGGGGCCGGCGGCTGCAGATCGGCCTCCGCGCCATACTTGGCCAAGAGCGGCACGAGGTTCTTCAGATCGCGCGCCCCCATGCCGTGGGTGATGAACCAGCGGCCGTCCTTGGTGTGGCAGATGCTGGGGCTGTGGTTGGGCCCCTCGGAGGCGTGGCGGCAGGTCAGCCGCCACAGCGGCACCCTGCGGCAGACCCAGTACATCAAGTCCTGCTCGGGGTTTTTCGAGACCGCCTCGTGGATCGCCAGCGATACGTCCTGCCCCTGGCCGCTGCGCTCGCGGTGGATCAACGCGGCGATGATGCCGGTCGCCATCTGCTCGCCGGCGATGTGGTAGGCGTGCCAGATCTGCGGCGCGATCGGCGGCGTGTCGTATTCGAAATTAGGATCCGGGTCGTACCCGCAATTCATCATCGGCCCGCCGAGCGCGAGGTGGATCAGGTCCGACCCCTTGAAGTCCTTCCACGGCCCGTCGTCGCCGAACGGGGTCATCCGCGCCGTAATAAGTTGCGGAAAGCGGGCGTTGAGCGCGGCATGATCGAGCCCGAGCACTTCGTTGAGCGCGCCGCAGCTGGCGTCGAGCAGAATGTCGGCGCCGCCGAGCAGGCGCAGCATGTGTTCGCGCCCCTCTGCCGACTGGAGGTCGAGCACGACCGATTTCTTGTTGCGGTTGTAGTTCCAGAAAAACAGCGAGCGCTCGAGCCCCGGCTGGTCCTCCAGGAAGGGGCCGATGCGACGCGTCGCGTTGCCCTCCGAGGGTTCGATCTTGATCACCTCGGCGCCGAGCCCGGCGAGCAGGAGGCCGGTATATTCGGCGCGTTCGTCGGCGACCTCGACGACGCGCAGCCCGGCCAGCATGCCGGGACCGGCATTGCCGATCATCTCGCCGGGTCCATGCCCGATGGCGGCTTTATCCGACACGGCGCCCTTCCTCCGATCAGCGGTTTCTCCCAGCGATTGGAGGCGGACGCGGCGAGGATGTCAACGCGACCGCCCGCATGCCTGGGTCGGCGCGTGCAGGCTTCCGGCTATCTCGGCGGCAGCAGCGGCGGCTGCTCCGGGTCGAGCTGCATGTCGAACGCGGTCAACAGCGCCGCGGTCGCCGCGTAATTGCCCATCAGCGCCACCAGATCGACCAGCTTGGGCCGGCCGAACTGCGCGAGCGCGCGGGCAAAGGTTTCTGAACCCACCCGCCGCGCGCCGAAGATCTCGCGGCCCAATTCGATGACGACCGCGTCGGCGGGGTCGAGAGCGCCGGTATCCTTGCGGTATTTGACCGCGTCGATGATGTCGGGCGCGAGACCCTCGCGTAGCGCCTCAGGTTCATGCGCGGTCCATTCGAACTGGCTGTCGAGCTCGCGCGCGGTCACCAGGATCGCCAATTCGCGTAACCGCCCGCCCAATCCCGCCTCGTGGCGCAGGTAATGGTTGAGCGGCCGCGAATGGCGCGAAAGCTCGGGGCTATGCAGCTGGATGCCGCCGGGGCCGCGCAGCCCGCGGAGCGAGCCGCCACCGGGGTCGGCGAGGCTGTCGTAGACGGCGACGGCCGCGCCGCTGAGATCCTCGCGGCGCGGCAGCGGCAAGCGGCAGCCGGACTGTGGGTCGATGTCCTCGGGACGCATGATCCTTCCCCTCGGAGCCCGAGATTGACCCTTCGAATGCCCGGCCGCAACCCGCTCAGGCAACGAAGAACAGGTTGCCGGTGGCGCCGGCGCTCAGCGTCGCGTGGTCGGTCAGCAACGCGACGGCCGTCTTGCCGAAGCTCGTGCCGCTGCCGTCCGGGTCGTAGAACAGTCCGCCGCCCGTTGTGTTGTAGGCAAAGCGCTGGCTCGTCGTGGTGAATGTGCCGGTCGTGTTGGCGACAAAGAGGCTGGCGTCGAGAAACCCCGAGCCCTGGCCGTTGTCGATGCCGAGGTCGAAGCCTGCGTTGCGGAACACGATGGCGTTGCTGGCGCTCGTCGCGAAATCGGTGATCGTATGGGTGCCAACGGCCGAGAAGATGAACTGGTTGGCGCCGCCGCCGCCGGTCATCGTGGCGGTGGTGCCGGCCTTGATGATGTCGGCGCCGCCGCCGCCGGCAAACACCAGCTTGTTGGCGCCGGTGACCGCCGAATCGTCGACCGTGTCGCCGACGCTGCCGCCGTTGACCGTGATCGTCGCGCTGTTGACATTGAGGAAGTTGGCGTTGGTCAGCGTCAGGCTGTTGGCGCCGGTGCTGGCGAGCGTGTAGGTCTCAACCGCCCTGACGCCGCTGACGTTGATCGTCCCGGCGGTGGTCAGCGTCAGCTGGTCGGCGCCACTGCCGCCGGCCACGACGTCGCTCGCGGTCAGGCTGGCGGCCGAGAAGGTGAACGCATCGTTGCCGGTGCCGCCGTTGAGGACGACGCTGTTGGCGGGCGACAGTGCGGAGGCGTCCTCGGTGTTGCCGGCGTTGCCGCCCAAGACCGTGATTTTGCTGCCGCTGACCCCGGCGAAGTTGCTGTCGGCCAGCGTCAGCGTATTGGCCCCGGTGCTGGCCAGCGCGTAGGTCTCGACCCCGCTGACGCCGCTGGCGTTGATTGTCCCGGCGGTGGTCAGCGTCAGCCGGTCGGCGATGCCGCCGCCGCCGGCCACCAGGTCGGCCGCCGTCAGGCTGGCGGCGGAGAAGATGAACGTGTCGTTGCCGGCGCCGCCATTGAGGATGACGCTGTTCGCGGCCAAAAGCGCCGCGGCGTTCAGCGTGTTGCCGGCGCTGCCGCCGTTGACCGTGATCGTCGCGCCGGTCACGCTGGTGAAGTTGCCGTTTGCCAGCGTCAGCGTGTTGGCGCCGGTGCTGGCGAGCGCGTAAGTCTCGATCCCGCGGACGCCGATGGTGTTGATCGTCCCGCTGGAGGTCAGCGTCAGCTGGTCGGCGCCGCCGCCGCCGGCCGCGACATCGCTCGCCGTCAGGCTTGCCGCCGAGAAGACGAACACATCGTTGCCGGTGCCGCCGTCAAGGACGACGCTGTTCGTGGTCGCCAGCGCGGCGGCATTCTCGGTGTTGCCGGCGTTGCCGCCCAAGACCGTGATCTTGCTGCCGGTCACGCCGGTGAAGTTGCCGTTTGCCAGGACCAGCGTATTGGCGCCAGTGCTGGCGAGCGCGTAGGTCTCAACCCCCCTGACGCCGCCGACGGCGAGGGTCCCCGAGGTGGTCAGCGTCAGCTGGTCGGTGCCGGCGCCGCCGGCCACGACGTCGGCTGCCGTCAGGCTGGAAGCCGAGAAGATGAATGTGTCATTGCCGTTGCCGCCGTTGAGGACGACGCTGTGCGCTGGCGACAGCGTGGCGGCGTTTAGCGTGCTGCCGGCGCTGCCGCCGGCGACGGTGATCGTGCTGCCGGTGATTCCGGTGAAGTTGCCGTCGGCCAGAACCAGCGCGTTGGCGCCGGTGCTGGCGAGCGTGTAGGTCTCGATCCCGCTGACCCCGGAAACCGTCACCACCCCGGCGCTCGTCATCAGGAGTTGGTCGACCCCGAGCCCGCCCTGGACGGTGTCGGTTGCGGTCAGAGCGGCGGCGGCGAATTTGAAGACATCGTTGCCGGCGCCGCCGGTCAGCACGTCACGGCCGGCGCCGCCGGCCACGATCACGCGGTTCGCGCCGGTGACCTGGGAGGCGTCGATCGTGTTGCCGGCGTTGCCGCCGTTGACCGTGATCGTCGTGCTGCTGACATTGACGAAGTTGGCGTTGGTCAGCGTCAGGGTGTTGGCGCCACCGCCCGCCAGCGCATAAGTCTCGATCGCCCTGACGCCGCTGACGTTGATCGTCCCGGCGGTGGTCAGCGTCAGCTGGTCGGCGCCGCCCGCACCGGCCACAACATCGCTCGCCGTCAAGCTGGCCGCCGAGAAGATGAACACGTCGTTGCCGGTGCCGCCATTGAGGACGACGCTGTTGGCGGCCAACAGCACGGTGGCGTTCAGCGTGTTGCCGGCGCTGCCGCCGTTGACCGTGATCGTCGTCCCGGTGATGCCGGTGAAGTTGCCGTTGAACAGCGTCAGCGTGTTGGCCGCGGTGCTGGCGAGCGCGTAGGTTTCGATCCCCTTGACGCCGACGGTGTTGATCGTCCCACCGGTGGTTAGCGTCACCTGGTCGGCGCCGCCACCGCCTGACACGATATCACTCGCCGTCAGGCTGGCCGCCGCGAAGACGAAGACGTCGTTGCCGGTGCCGCCGTTGAAGACGACGCTGTTGGTGGGCGACAGCGCGGCGGCGTTCAGCGTGTTGCCAGTGTTGCCTCCGTTGACTGTGATCGTCGTGCCGCTGATGCCGGCGAAGTTGCTGTCTGCCAGAACCAGCGTGTTGGCGCCGCCGCTGGCGAGCGTGTAGGTCTCGACGCCGCTGACCCCGGAAACCGTCACGAGCCCGGCGCTCGTCATCAGGAGTTGGTCGACCCCGAGCCCGCCGTGGACGATGTCGGTTGCCGCCAGAGTCGCCGCGGCAAACTGGAAAACATCGTTGCCGGCGCCGCCCGTCAGCATGTCCTGCCCGGAGGCGCCGACCAGCACCACGCGGTTCGCGCCGGTCACCGCGGAGGCGTCGACCGTATTGCCGCCGGCGCCGCCGGTGACCGTGATCGTCGCGCCGGTCACCCCGGTGAAGTTGGCATTTGTCAGCGTCAGCGTGTTGGCGGCGTTGCTGGCGAGCGTGTAGGTTTCGACGCCGCTGACGCCAAGAACGGCGACGGTCCCCGCGCTCGTCATTAACAGCTGGTCGGTTCCGAGCCCGCCCTCGACGGTGTCGGTCGCTGCCAGAGTCGCTGCCGAAAACTGGAAAATATCGTTGCCGGCGCCGCCCTTCAACACGTCATGCCCGGAAGCGCCGACCAGCACAACGCTGTTCGCGCCGGTCACCTGGGAGGCGTCGACCGTGTTGCCACCGGCGCCGCCGGTGACCGTGATCGTCGTGCCGGTGATGCCGCTAAAGTTGCTGTTTGTCAGTGTCAACGTATTGGAGCCGCCGCCGGCCAGCGCGTAGGTTTCGACCCCGCTTACTCCGCTGGCATCGACGATCCCGGCGGTCGTCATCAGCAGTTCGTCCACCCCCGGCCCGCCGGTGACCAAATCAGCCGCGTTGAGGTTGACGGCGGTGAATAGGAAGACATCGTTGCCGGCGCCGCCCGCGAACACGTTGGCTTCCGCCGGCCCGAGAAAAGTGACGGCGTTCGGGGTGCCAAGGTGGACCGCGAATTGCAGGCCATCGGAATGAGCACTGATTGTGGCCAGCGAATTGGTTTCGGTCACCGAGAGTGAGTGGCTGTTGCCCGACGCAAACGGCGACGCAGGGGTGATGGTCCAGGTTCCGTCGGATCCTACGATCGCGGTCCCGACCACGGCGGCGCCGTCGTATAGGGTCACAGTGTCGCCAACGTCGCCGCTGCCGCTGGCGATCATGCCCTCTCCCTGGGAGGCCTGATCCGAGCCGACCGTCAATCCCAGCAGCAGCGGCACTGGCGGCGGTCCGTTGCTGAAGGAGATCGCAGTCGTCGTGGAAGTGATCGCGGCGGCCTGGAAGGTGGTGCCGGTATAATTGCCGCTCAGCGTCAGGGTGGCAACGGCGGTGGTGCCGCTGCGCAGCGTCAGGGTGCCGGAACTCGCGGTGCCGCTGTAGGAGGCGCCATTGACCGCCAGGTCAGGGACGCTGGCGGTGTAATCGATGATGTCGCTCGACCCAAACCCGGAGATCACGGGGTCGAAGTGACCCGCGCCGTCGAGCGAGGCCGAGCCGATGCCAAGCGCCGCGTTCGCGCCGATGAAGGCGATCGTGTTTTTGGTGGCGGTGCCGAACGATCCGTTGGCGTTGAGCGTCGCATTGCCGCCGATCTCGATCCTGCCGGTGCCGCCGATGCCGCCGGAACCCGGCGATAGGGTGAGAGTTCCGTTATCGACGATCGCGCCGTTATTGACGATCGACGGCGCGATCAGCGTCAGCAAGACGGGGCTCGCCGGCGCGACGCCGGCCGGTACGGTTACGGCGATCCCGCTGTCGATTGTCAGCGTGCCGGAAGCCGCGGCGCCGGCCGTGCCGATCTCGATTGCCGAGGTGCCGTCGACCAAGATGATATCGGACGCATTGCCGACAATACCGTTTTCCAGCACCAGCCCGGAGATCGTGATCGAGCCGCCGGCTTGCGCCGAAACGGTGCTGGAGCCGCCGCCCATCGCCATCGCGGTCGCTTGGACCGAGCCGTCGTTTTCGGCGAGCAGGCCGGCGTTTTCGCTCAGCGTGCCGCCGACGGCAAGCGTTCCGCCGTTGACCGCGAGTGAGGCGTTCCCGGTCGCGTCGCCGGAAACCGTCAGGCTGCCGCCCGAGCCGATCGTCAGCGCGCCGTTGGCGGCGAGCGCCCCGGTCGAGAACTTGCCAGCCAGATCGGCGCCGCCGCCGATCGTCAGGGTCAACGAATTGCCGGTTCCCGTGATCGCCGACACCGCGTTGCTGGCCGCCGGGATGTTCACTGCATCGTTTGCCCCCGGCGGCACGCTCGCCGGGGTCGCGCCGGTCGTGGTGTCCGACCAATTGGCGGCCAGATCCCAGCTGCCGGCGATCGGCCCGTTCCAGGTGTAATTATCGCGCGTGCTGGTGCCGGCTGGTGGCGTGGTAGTATCGCCCTGCCCACCAACAACGATCTCGCTGGTCGAGCCGGTGGTCGAAATGGCAAAAAAGGTGGCGCCGGTATAGTCGCCGAGCAGCGTGAGGGTGGCGACGGTGGTGGCGCCGCTGAGCAACGTGAGCGTGCCGGAACTCGTGGTGCCGCTGTAGGAGGTGCCGTTGACCGGCGTCGCGCCAAAGGCGCTGACGGTAAAATCGATGACATCGTTCGCGCCGAACCCGGAGATCGCGGGGTCGAAGTGGCTCGCGTTGTCGAGCGAGACACCTCCTAAGTTGAGGGCCGCGTTCGAGCCGGTGAAAGCGATCGTGTTGTTGGTGCCGGCGCCGAACGATCCGTTGGCGTTGAGGCTCGCGTTGGCGCCGATCTGAAAAATCCCGGTGCCGCCGACGCCGCCTGAACCGACGGACAAATTGATGATTCCGTTATCAACAATCGTACCGTTGTTAACAATCGCCGAGGCGGACAGCGACAGTGCTACGCCGCCGGTTCCGGGCGTGGCGGCCGGCACGGTCACGGTTTTGCCGCTGTCGATCACCAACTGGCCGGCCGTGGCCGCCCCGGCCGTGCCGATCTCGATCGACGAGGTGGCATCGACCGTCAGGGAATCAAACGCGCGGGTGGAAGAGGTGTTCGACAGGGTCAGGCCGGAGAGCTTGATCGATCCGCCACTCTGGGCCGTGACGCTGGTGGTGAAACCGTTCAAGGCCAGGATAGTCGCGTTGACCGAGCCGCCGTTCTCGGCCAGCAGCGCGCTGGTATCGGTCAGCGTGCCGCCGACGGTAAGCGCGCCGCCGTTGACAATCAGCGAGGTGTTCTCCACCGCGTTGCCGGAAACCGCCAGGCTGTTGCCCGAGCCGAGCGTCAGCACCCCATTTTCGATCAGTGCGCCGGTTGAGAACGTGCCCGCCAGCGTGGTCGGCCCGTTGAGCGTCAGGCTGAGCGAAGTGCCTGTCCCGGTGATGGTTTGCGTCGCGTTGTTCGCGGCCGCCGGGATCGTCACCGCGTCGTTGGCCCCGGGCGGCACGCTCGCCGGGCTTTGACCGGTCGTTACGTCCTTCCAGTTCGCCGCGGTGCTCCAGCTTCCGGTCGCCGCCCCGATCCAGACGTACTGGTCGTCCTGCAACGTGCTCGTCATCCACTTCTCCTATCGGCGCGCCATGCTGCGCTGCCCGAGCCGGCGGCCGATCGCCAACAAAGCGCCATGCCGACGATGATCGTCAGCTGCGTCCTTCAGCGCATCGGGTCGATGCGAACGATCAAAGCCGAGACGACCGGCAGGTTCAATGACTATTTAGACACTTTCGACGGGAGTTTTTGGTTAACGCGGCGTTAACCAAGTTGCAGTTCGCCAGTCGGTTGGCGGAACCGCGATATCGTAGTGTCGACAATCGCGACCTGAAGCCCGTTGCCTGAGCGGCAACCGGTCCTGTCAGAAGTGCGTGACGGTCGAATTTGCGACGCCGTCTGCAACCATCGGCGCTGGCCCACCAGCTGCACGAAAGAGCGACACGCGCGTTAACCGGTTATTTGTGAAGCGAGGTTATTCTGCAGAAATGGATACGCAATCGTTACCACCCGAAGAACGTGTTGCGCTCTATCAGGAGCGGGCACGCAAGCTGCGCCAGATGGCGAACGCCGAGCCGGACCGTACGGCCCGCGATCGGATGCTCGCTCTCGCCATGCAATATCAACGGCTGGCGGGCGAACTGAAGCGGCTGCCGCGACACGACAGCGCCGCCGCCTAAGCATTGCCCGCGCGCGCAAATCGGCAGCGCCGATCGCTGGTGCTCGCGTCATGAGTTTGCGTGAGTGGAGGCCGGAAGCGGAATCGAACCGCTGTACACGGATTTGCAGTCCGTTGCATAGCCACTCTGCCATCCGGCCGGGCGCGCGCGTCATATAGGCGCCCGGAATAGGCTGGGTCAAGACAGCCGGCCCGCGATGCGCCGCGACGAAGCGCGGCCTACCGCGCCCCTTTTACGCGGCCGCCGCTGTTGCCGGGCCGCCGCCCTCTCCATATATTCCATACTTTCCGCAAGCGGATAAGGATCCGAGGATGGCGCGCGTTACCGTCGAAGATTGCGTCGTGAAGGTGCCGAACCGGTTCGAGCTGGTGCTGCTCGCCGCCCAGCGGGCCCGCGAGATCACCTCGGGTGCGCCGCTCTCGCTCGATCGCGACGACGACAAGAACCCGGTCGTCGCGCTGCGCGAGATCGCCGACGAGACGGTGGGGCTCGATCACCTCAAGGATTCGCTGGTGCGCGGCATGCAGAAGCATGTCGAGATGGACGAACCAGAGGAGGCGCCCGAGCTCGATCAGGCCCTGTTCGCGGTCGTCGATGCGGTCGGCGCCGTCATCACCGAGGACGAAATCGACGAGGAAGCGGTCGAGGACGAGCTCGAAGAAGATCTGCTCTCGGTCGAGGACGAGGCGACGGAGCTTGGCGACGAGCCGCTTGGCCAGGACGAAAGCGCCGAGGAGGAAACCGCCGAGGATGAAACGGAGGACGAAATCGCCGGCGACGAAACCGTTGAGGACGAGCCCTGAGCCGGGCGCGCTGCGGTCGCTGCCGATGACCACCCGCTTGCGCCAGGCTCGCTAGTGCTTGACCCCCGGCTCGACACGATTCCGGCGCCGCCGCGCAGCGGCAGCCGCGCGGTGATGCGGCAATTCGAGCTCGTCGAGCTCGTCAAGTCGTATGACCCAAAGGCGGACGAGGCGGCGCTGAACCGCGCCTACGTCTACTCGATGAAGGCGCATGGCGGCCAGCTGCGCGCCTCGGGGGATCCCTATTTCTCGCACCCGGTCGAGGTCGCCGGGCTGCTCGCCCAGATGAAGCTCGACACTGCCTCGATCGTTACCGGGCTCTTGCATGACACGGTCGAGGACACCGTCGCGACGCTCGACGACATCGAGCGCGTGTTCGGGCCGGAGATCGCGCGGCTGGTCGACGGCGTCACCAAATTGTCGCGGATCGAGCTGCAGTCGGATCGCACCAAGCAGGCCGAGAACTTCCGCAAGCTGGTTCTCGCGATGTCCGAGGACATCCGAGTCCTGCTCGTCAAGCTGGCCGACCGGCTGCACAACATGCGCACGCTGCGCTTCATCAAGGACGAGGAGAGGCGCCGCCGCATCGCGCGCGAGACGATGGACATCTATGTCCCGCTGGCCGAGCGCATCGGCATGCACCGCATGAAGGACCAGCTCGAGGACCTCGCCTTTGCCGAGCTGCACCCCGACGCGCGGGCCGGCGTCAACGCGCGGCTCGGCTTTCTGCGCGAAAAAGGCGGCGACATCGTCTCGCGCATCGTCGCCGAGCTGACCCAGACCCTGAAGGAGGGCGGCCTCGCCGCCAGCGTCTCCGGCCGCGAAAAATCGCCCTATTCGATCTGGCGCAAGATGGAGCGCAAGAACATCTCGTTCGAGCAGCTCGCCGACGTCATGGCGTTCCGCGTGCTGGTCGACGAGGTCGGCGATTGCTACCACGCGCTCGGCATTATCCATTCCGCCTATCATGTGGTTCCCGGCCGCTTCAAGGACTTCGTCTCGACCCCGAAGCCCAATAATTACCGCTCGCTGCATACCGGCGTGATCGGCCCGCAGAAGCAGCGCATCGAGGTGCAGATCCGCACCCGCGACATGCACGAGGTAGCCGAGCTCGGCGTCGCGGCGCACTGGATCTACAAACAGCAGGCCGGCCGCATCGATGGGCGGCAGTACCGCTGGCTGCGCGAACTGCTGGAGATCCTCGAGCACGCCTCGAACCCCGAGGAATTTCTCGAACACACCAAGCTCGAGATGTTCCAGGACCAGGTCTTCGCCTTCACCCCGAAGGGCGATTTGATCGCGCTGCCGCGCGGCTCGACCCCGGTCGATTTCGCCTACGCCGTGCATTCGCAGATCGGCGACACCTGCGTCGGCGCCAAGATCAACGGCCGCCTCTTGCCGCTGCGCACCGAGCTGGCCAACGGCGACCAGGTCGAGATCGTCACCTCGAAGGCGCAAACCCCGTCGCCGACCTGGGAGCGCTTCGTCGTCACCGGCAAGGCGCGCGCCCGCATCCGCCGCTTCATCCGGACGCAGCAGCGCGCCCAGTATCTCGATCTCGGCCGCGCCATCGTGCAGAAGGCGTTTCGCCAGCAGGGCCAGGATTTTTCCGAGCGGCCGCTCGAGGCGGTGCTGAGCCAATTTCATTGCGCCGCGGTCGAGGATCTTTACGTCGCGGTCGGCGAGGGGCTGGCGACCGGCCGCGAAGTCACCAACGCCGCTTTCCCGCAGCCGCCCGAGGACCGCAACAAGGTCGTGCCGCTGGCGCGCGCTCGCCGCAAGGGGCAGTCGCGCGACAACGCCGTGCCGATCCGCGGCCTGATCCCCGGCATGGCCATGCATTTCGCCGGCTGCTGCCATCCGCTGCCGGGCGACCGCATCGTCGGCATCGTCACGACCGGCAAGGGCGTGACGATCCACACGATCGACTGCGACACGCTGGAAAGCTTCGCCGACGAGCCGGAACGCTGGCTCGACGTCGCGTGGACGAGCGAGGAGGCCGATGCCGCGCATGTCGGTCGGATCCACGTCACGATCGCCAACGAGCCGGGCAATCTCGGCTCTTTGACGACGACGATCGGCAAGCAGGGCGGCAATATCAGCAATCTGAAGATCACCAACCGCTCGACCGATTTCTTCGAGATCCTGGTCGATATCGAGGTCGCCGACGTCAAGCAATTGTCGACCATCATCGCGGCGCTGCGCGCGACGCCGGTCATCAATTCGGTCGAGCGGGCGCGCGGCTAGATATGCCGGGCCCGCGACGCCGAGATTGCTTCGCTGCGCTCGCAATGACAAAAAGCGGTGTCATTGCGAGGAGCGAAGCGACGACGAAATCGCGCTCGGCTGGATGAACGGCCGATGATCCTCGGCGTCGGCAGCGACCTCATCGACATCCGCCGCATCGAAAGCGCGATCGAGCGCTTCGGCGACCGCTTTCTCGACCGCATCTTCACTGAAGCCGAGCGCCGCCGCTGCGACCGCCGCGGCTTGACCCGCGGTGCCAGCTACGCCCGCCGCTTCGCGGCCAAGGAAGCCGCCGCGAAGGCGCTCGGCACCGGGTTTCGTTCGGGCGTCTTCTGGCGCGATCTCGGCGTCGTCAACCTGCCGTCGGGGCAGCCGGGCATGCGGCTGACCGGCGGCGCGGCGCGCCGCCTCGAGGCGATCACCCCGGCGGGGATGCAGGCGCGGCTCGATGTCAGCCTGACCGACGAGCCGCCGCTGGCGCAGGCCGTCGTGATCATCACCGCGCTCCCGGGCGCCTGATCACCTCGCCTGATGAAATCGAAATCCGTTTCCACCAAAAAAGCCTCGGGCGGCATCGTCGAGACCGTCAAGACCATCGTTTACGCGGTGTTGATCGCGCTGGTCGTGCGCACGGTCGCCTACGAGCCCTTCAACATACCGTCGGGCTCGATGATCCCGACGCTGCTGGTCGGCGATTATCTGTTCGTGGCGAAATTCTCCTACGGCTACAGCCGCTTTTCGCTGCCGTTCGGGCTGCCGCTGTTTGCCGGGCGCCTGCCGGTGCCGGGCCTGTCGCACAAGCCGCAGCGCGGCGACGTCGTGGTGTTCAAATTGCCGACCGATACCTCGACCGACTACATCAAGCGCCTGGTCGGCCTGCCGGGCGATCGCATCCAGATGCGCCACGGCGAGCTTTACATCAACGACCAGCTGGTGCCGCGCCGGCCGGACCCGACCTGCCGCAGCGCGGACGCCGGCGTGCCCCCGGCGCTGCAGCAGGGTTACCGCGAGAGCCTGCCGCGGCTGCCGGGCGAGGCGCCGGTCGAGCACTGCATCATCAAGGTCGGCGACGACGGGCCGCTCGACAACACGCCGGTCTACGACGTGCCGCAAGGCGATTACTTCATGATGGGCGACAACCGCGACAATTCGGAAGACAGCCGCGTGCTCTCGGCGGTCGGCTACGTTCCGGCGGAAAACCTGGTCGGCAAGGCGCAATTCCTGTTCTTCTCGACCGACGGCTCGGCGCGCTGGTGGGAAATCTGGCGCTGGCCGTTCGCGATCCGCTACAGCCGCCTGCTGCATGGCGTGCACTGATGCGGCGGCGCGCCCCGGATCGGCATTGACCAAAGCGCACCCGAGCGACGATCCCGCCCGGCTGATCGGTCATTCTTTTGCCCGCCCCGAGCTCTTGGCCGAGGCGCTGACCCACCCGAGCGCGCTGGCACCGCTGCGCCAGGGCCGCCGGCGCATGCGCCGCGCCGCGCCGCCGCGAAATTACGAGCGGCTCGAATTTCTTGGCGACCGAGTGCTCGGCCTGGTCATCGCCGATGTGCTGTGGCGCCGCTTCGCGCGCGAGCCCGAGGGCGATCTGACCCGGCGGCTGACCCATCTGGTGCGCCGCGACACGCTGGCGCAGGTCGCCGCCGCGATCGGGCTCGACGCACATCTGCTGCTGTCGCCGGCCGAGGCCGCGGCCGGGGCGGCGCGCAACCCCGGCATCCTCGCCGACGTGCTGGAAGCGGTGATCGCGGCGGTCTACCTCGACGGCGGGTTCAGCGCCGCCTCCGCGGTCATCGAGCGGCTGTGGGAGCCCCTGATCGACGCGATGGCGGGGCCGCCTTCCGACCCCAAGACCAGCCTTCAGGAATGGGTGCAGGCACGCGGCCTGAAGCTGCCCGCCTACCAGCTCACCGGGACGAGCGGTCCCGATCACGCGCCGCAATTCACCATCGCGGTGCAGGTCGAGGGGTTTGCCGAAGCGAGCGCCAGCGCCTCCTCGAAGCGCGCCGCCGAGACCGCCGCGGCGGCGGCGTTTCTGGAGCGGCTGAGCAATCCCGCATCGGATGCCAAGGAAGGCGCCAAAAGTGCCTGCGGCTGAGCCCGGTCCCGCTGCGGGGGAGGAGGCGGCGACCCGCCGCTGCGGCTATGTCGCGCTGGTTGGCGCGCCGAACGCGGGGAAATCGACGCTGCTCAACCAGCTGGTCGGCCGCAAGCTGGCGATCGTCTCACCGAAGGTGCAGACGACGCGCAGCCGGCTTCTCGGCATCGCCATCGCCGGCGCGACGCAGCTGGTCTTTGTCGATACGCCGGGGATTTTCGCGCCGCGCCGCCGCCTCGACCGCGCGATGGTGGCGGCGGCCTGGGCGGGCGCCGCCGACGCCGACGAGGTCGTGCTGCTGATCGACGCCTCGCACCCCGCCGACCCTGACGCGCGCCACATCGTCGAGCGCCTGAAGGCCGGCGGTCGCCGCGCGATCCTGGCGCTCAACAAGATCGATTTGGTGCCGCGCGAGCGGCTCCTCGGCATCGCCGACACGCTCTTTCGCGCCGGCCCATTCGCGGATGTTTTCATGATCTCGGGGCTGACCGGCGACGGGGTCGAGGATTTGAAGCGGCACCTCGCCGCGGCGATGCCGCCGGGGCCGTGGCTCTTTCCCGAGGACCAGCTGTCGGACGCACCCGAGCGCTGGCTGGCCGCCGAGATGACCCGCGAGCAGGTCTTTCTGCAATTGCACGACGAATTGCCCTACATGATCGCGGTGGAGACCGAAAGCTGGGAGGAGCGCAAGGACGGCAGCGTGCGGATCGACCAAGTGGTCTATGTCCGCCGGCCCGGGCAGCGCGCCATCATGCTGGGCGACAAGGGCCGCCGCATCAAGGCAATCGGCGGCCGCGCGCGGGCCGAGCTGGAGCGCATGCTCGACCGCCGCGTTCACCTCTTCCTGTTCGTCAAGGTGCGCGACAACTGGGTCGAGGATCCCGAGCGCTACGCCGCGCTCGGCCTCGACTACAATGTCTGAATGGAGTGGCGCGACACCGGGTTTGTACTTGCCGCCAGGCGGCACGGCGAGGCCTCGCTGATCGTCGAGCTCTTGACCCGCGAGCACGGGCGCCACGCCGGGCTGGTGCGCGGCGGCCAGTCGCCGCGCCGGCGCGCGCTGCTGCAGCCGGGCAACCTCCTCGCCGCGAGCTGGCGCGGCCGGCTCGCCGAGCATCTGGGCAGCTTCGAGTGCGAACTCGTCGAGCCGCACGCCGCGCGCCTGCTCGACGATCCCGACCGTCTGGCGGCGCTCGGGGCGGCGACCCAATTGCTGCTGGCGGCCCTGCCCGAGCGCGAGCCGCATCCCGCGCTTTATGGGTCGTTAGCGGCGCTGCTTGGTGCGCTCGATTCGCCGGATGGCTGGGCCACAATCTATGTCGCGTGGGAATGCGGCCTGCTGGCGGCGCTCGGTTTCGGGCTCGATCTCGCGAGCTGCGCCGCGACCGGGACGAATCAGGACCTAGCCTATGTCTCGCCGCGCTCGGGCCGCGCGGTGTCGCGCGAGGCCGGCCGGCCCTACCATGACAAGCTGTTGCCGCTGCCCGAATTTCTCTGGCGCGAGGGCACCGCAAGCGCCGCCGATATCGTCGCCGGGCTGGCGTTGACCGGGCATTTCCTGCTGCATCATCTGCTGCAGCCGCACGGCGGTAGGTTACCCGAGGCGCGCGAGCGCCTGTCGCAGCGTATGCGGCGCCACGCTGTAGCTGGTATGTTGCCGGTCTAACGACGCAAGGTCTGGTGAGGATGTCCGATACCGTGCTGTCCGGCGAAATCCGCGAGGTTGATTTCGCCGACGCGCTCGGCGAGCGCTATCTGTCCTATGCGCTCTCGACGATCATGGCGCGCTCGCTGCCCGACGTGCGCGACGGGCTGAAGCCGGTGCACCGCCGCATCCTGCACGCGATGCACGAATTGCGGCTCGACCCCGGCTCCGGCTACAAGAAATGCGCCCGCGTCGTCGGCGACGTGATCGGTAAGTTCCACCCGCATGGCGAGCTCGCGGTCTACGATGCGCTGGTGCGCCTCGCGCAGGATTTCTCGCAGCGCTATCCGCTGGTCGACGGGCAGGGGAATTTCGGCAACATCGACGGCGATAACGCCGCGGCGATGCGCTACACCGAGAGCCGCCTCTCGGCCGTCGCCGGGGCGATGCTCGACGGGCTCGCCGCGGACGCGGTCGATTTCCGCGCGACCTACGACGGCGAGGACAAGGAGCCGGTGGTCCTGCCGGCGCGCTTCCCGAACCTCCTCGCCAACGGCGCCGCCGGCATCGCGGTCGGCATGGCGACCAGCATCCCGCCGCACAATGTCGGCGAATTGTGCGGCGCGCTGCTTCATCTGATCGACGCGCCGGACTGCAGCACCGCCGCGCTCGTCGCGCATGTCACCGGCCCCGATTTTCCCACCGGCGGCGTCCTCGTCGAGCCGCCCGAAAGCATCGCCGAGGCCTATGCCCTGGGGCGCGGCAGCTTTCGCCTGCGGGCGCGCTGGCAGAAGGAGCCGATGCCGCACGGGCTCTACCAGATCGTCGTTACGGAGATCCCCTATCAGGTCCCGAAAAGCCGGCTGATCGAGAAGATCGCGGCGCTGCTCGAGGAAAAAAAGCTGCCGCTGCTCGCCGACATCCGCGACGAATCGACCGAGGAGGTGCGCCTCATCCTCGAGCCGAAGACCCGCAATGTCGACGCCGACGTGCTGATGGAGCAGCTGTTTCGGCTGACCGAACTGGAAGTCCGCGTGCCGCTCAACCTCAATGTCATCGACCCCGCCGGGGTGCCGCGGGTGATGAACTTGAAGGAGGCGCTGCAGGCCTTTCTCGATCACCGCCGCGAGGTGCTGCTGCGCCAGAGCCGCCATCGCCTCGCGGCGGTGGCGCACCGCATGGAGGTGCTGCGCGGCTTTGTTATCGTTTACGTCAACCTCGACGAGGTTATCCGCATCATCCGGGAGTCGGACGATCCGAAGGCCGCGATGATGGCGCGCTGGGGCCTCAGCGAGGTGCAGGTCGAGGCGATCCTCAACATGCGGCTGCGCAGCCTGCATCGCCTCGAAGAAATCGCACTGAAAAAGGAGCTCGACGCGCTGTCGGCCGAGGCGTCGGGCATCGAGGCATTGCTCGCCAGCGACAAGCGGCAATGGCGGGCGCTCGCCAAGGAAGTCGCGGCGACGCAGCGGGAATTCGGCGGCGACACGCCGTTGGGCCGCCGCCGCACCTTGATCGCCAGTGCGCCCGAGCCGGTCGAGATCCCGCCGGCGGCGCTCGTCGAGCGCGAGCCTGTGACCGTGCTACTGTCGGTGAAAGGCTGGGTCCGCGCCGTCAAGGGCCACGGCGTTGCCGCGGCCGAGCAGAAATACAAGGAGGGCGACGGGCCGCGCTTCGCGGTGCCGGCGGAAACCACCGACCGGCTGGTGATTTTCGGCAGCAACGGCCGGTTTTACACGCTCGCCGCCGACCGCCTGCCCGGCGGGCGCGGCCAGGGCGAGCCGCTCAGGTTGATGATCGACCTGCCGAACGAGCACGAAATCGTCGCGCTCTTTCCCTACCGGCCGGGCATGCGCCTGCTGGTCGCGTCGACGGATGGGCGCGGCTTTGTCGTCGACGGCGAGGAAGGGATGGCGCAGACCCGCGCCGGCAAGCAGGTGCTAACCCCGGCGACCGGCGCGCTCGCCGCGGTGTGCCTTCCGGTCGAGGGCGATGCGGTGGCGTTTGTCGGCGACAACCGCCGCCTGCTGGTGGTCGACCTCGCCGAAATCCCGGAGATGGCGCGCGGTCGCGGCGTCATCCTGCAGCGCTACCGCTCGGGCGGCCTCGCCGACGCCAAGCTGTTCCGCCTGGCGGACGGGCTCTCGTGGCGGCAGGGCGAGAACCGCACTCGCACCGAACTCGACCTCGCGCCGTGGCGCGGGCCCCGCGGCGGCGCCGGCCGCGGCGTGCCGCAAGGCTTTCCCCGCTCCGGCCGCTTCGGCTAGGGCGCACCGGCTGCTTTACCAATGGCGTCGAACGGATTTCCGCTATTTGCGTTGATCGCGGCCGCATTGCTGTTGGCACCCCCTGGCGCGGCCAGTGCCACGCCGGCGTGCCCGGTCGAGCGGCAGGCGGAATTGCCGCTGACCGGCGGCGGCGGTGTGATGTTGGTCGCGGCGGAAATTAATGGCTCGCCGGTCACCATGATCGTCGACACCGGGGCGCAATGGACAACCATCACTCCGGAGACGGTGACGCGGCTGAACTTGCCCCGCGACTCGTGGAATGGCGGCCTCCACCAAGGCGTCGCGACCTATAGCAGCAACGTCAACGCGGTCGCCCGCAGCTTCAAGATCGGCGGCATCGAACTCGACAACCGCAGCCTGTCGGTGGCCCCGCTCGCGCCCGGCAATGCGGTCTCGCCGCAGTTCGCGGGATTGCTGGGGGCAGATTTCCTCTTTCAGTTCGATCTCGACATCGATCTGCCGCACCACACGCTGACGCTTTATCGAAACGGCGGATGCGGTGCCGGGGTGCCGCCGTGGGGCGTTCCGGTCGTGGCGATCCCGCTGGTCAAGTCGATGACGAACCGGCTGAACCTGGCGGCGACCGTCGACGGTCACCCGTTCCGGGCGATCCTCGACACGGGCGCCTCGGTGTCGCTGATCAGCCGCCCGAACGCCTTGCGCGCCGGCGTCGCCGCCGAGGCGCTGGAACAAGATCCCGCGGTGGCAAGCCGCGGCCTCGGGACCGCGGCGTTTGCGACGCGCCGTCACAAGTTCGCCGAGATGCAGGTTGGGCCGGAGCGCTTGAAAAACGTGAACTTGTTGGTCGCCGGGACGATGCTCGGCGGGGGCGACCTGCTGCTCGGCCTCGATTACCTCGGCAGCCGGCGGGTCTGGCTCTCCTATAAGCTGCGCCGGATGTTCATCGCCGCTCCGAGCGCGGAAAAAAGCAAGGCGCCGACCGCGCAATAAGCCGTCGCGGCAAGCCTCAATGCGTCGTCTTGAGGAGGCGCTCGGCGATGAAGCTGTCGAGGCAGGACAGCCAATAATCGCGAATCGCGTCGCGTTCGAGAAACGGGTCGTGCTTCGAATCGCGCAATTCAACCAGCCGGCAATCCGGCAGCAGGCGCGCCGCGCGGCGCTGCGCCTTGCGCGACACGACCACCTCGCGCCCGGCGCGGCCGAAGAGGATCGGCGTTTTTATGTCGGTGAGGAACTCCGGCTTCGAGATGCGGGCGACCAGCCCGAGCGCGCTGTCGACCCAGCCATAGGTTGCCTGGTCGAGGCGCAGCCCGGGATCGGCGGAAAACCACGCGTGCCGCAGCCGGCAGCGCTCGGCGTCGGTGGTGATGCGGCTGCGCTCCGGCGAGGGCAGATGGTCGGGCCGCCATTTGCGCGCCCCGGGGATGAAACAGGCGCCCAACCCCGCCGCGCGCGCGGTCCCGGTGATGCAGCGGATCAAAGTCGGCGGCACCCGCCCGGTGCGCAGGCCGACCATCGGCGACGACAGCACCGCCGCCGCGAACAGTCCCGGATGGCGCTTCAGGCAGAGCAGCGCGATCGCCCCGCCCATCGAATGCGCCACCAGGAGCGGCGGCAGCCGGCCAGTCAGCTTGGCCGCGGCAAAGGCCGCGAGGTCCTCGGCGTCGCGGTCGAAATTGCGGGCGCGCGGGCGGGTCGGCAGGCGGCGCGGTCGGGTTGAGCCGCCCTGGCCGCGCCAATCGAGGCACCACACCGCGATGCCGCGCGCCGCCAAATCGCGCACCGTCTCGAACTGCTTCTCGATGAATTCGCCGAAGCCGCCAACCAGGACGCATTCCGCGCGTGCGGCGCTGACCGGCAGATGCCCCCAGCGCAATACCGCGCCGTCGGCCGCGATGAAGCTGCCCCAGACAAAGCCGTCGGGCGGCAGAAAGCGCTCGGGCAATACCGGATGGCGCAGCCTCGCGCCGATCGGCGATTCGGGCGATGGCACGGGCGGAAGGGAAGGCGGCAGAACGGGCGACAGGCTGTCTGGCAACCGCAAATTCCTTTTTAACGAATCGCACACGCCGCCTGTGGCGGACCGGCAGGCGGAGGGTTTCTTATTATCGTCAAAAAAGGCTTACGTAGGGCGCTCTCAGCGTCAAATTGCCGCGAGCCCCGGCGACCGGGTCGCCGCAAGCCCTTCCGGCCGGCCGGGCGTTTCGCACCGTCGCTGATCGCATCCAGCCGCAAACTTGCCGAGCCGCATCGTTAGCAACGAACCCAGCCGGCTCCATGCCCTTAAACGACGTGCTCCGGGGTCAGCGCGCAGGCTTCCTCGCTGTCGCCGAGCTCGATCTGCAGTGTCGCGTGGTGGATGTGGAAGCGCTCCGCCAGCTCGTGGCCGAGGCCGGCGAGCGCGGCGTCGCCCGGGTGGCCGCCTGGCATCACCAGGTGGCAGGTCAGCGCGGTCTCGGTCGTGCTCATGCCCCAGATGTGCAGATCGTGGATCGCCGCGACCCCGGGCTGCGCCGCCAGATGGGCCCGCACCGCCGCCGCGTCGACCCCCTCGGGCACCGCGCCGAGGGCGAGCCCCATCGCGTCCCGGATCAGGTCCCAGGTGCCGTAAACGATGACTGCCGAGACGACGAGACTGACGGCCGGATCGAGCCACGGCAGGCCGGTCAGCACGATCAGGATGCCGGTGAGGACGACCCCGGCGGCGATCAGCGCGTCGGCCGCCATGTGCAGAAACGCACTCCTGACGTTGAGGTCGCGCGCGCGGTCGCGCATGAAGAGGAGCGCCGTCGCGCCGTTGACCAGGATGCCGGCCGCCGCGACCCAGGCGATCGTGCCGCCCGCCACCGGCACCGGATGCGCGAGGCGCCACAAGGCCTCCCAGGCAATCCCGCCGGTGACCACCAGAAGGATCATCGCGTTGGCCAGCGCCGCCAGGATCGAGCTCGACCGGAGACCATAGGTGAAGCGCGGGCTGGGCTGGCGCCGGCTCAGCACCGCCGCGCCCCACGATAGCGCGAGGCCGAGCACGTCGCCGAGATTGTGCCCGGCATCGGCCAAGAGGGCGAGCGACCCCGCGACAATGCCGAACCCCGCCTCGGCCGCGACATAGGCGAGGTTGAGCGCGATACCGATCGCGAAGGCGCGGCCGTAACCGGCGCGCCGGCCGGCAGGGTGCGCGGCGTGCCCGTCAGCATGGTCGTGGTGGGCGTGCGAGTGCGCCACGCGTTTTTCTCCGGCGCCGAACGTTGCGATCATAGCGGAAACGGCGGCGCCGCAGGAGCCTTGCCGGCAAATCTTGACAGGGGGGCGCCGGCGCGCGTCACTCCCCGCTCACGCCTGGAGGAAAAGGGGAGCCGCAAGATGCTCGACGCCTATCTCTACACCGGTCTGCGCAGCCCCTTTGGACGCCATGCCGGGGCGCTCGCCCGGCTGCGGCCCGACGACATGCTGGCCGCGGTCATTGCCAAGGTGGTCGCCGACAGCGGCTTCGCGACCGACAAAATCGAGGATGTCGTCGTCGGCTGCGCCAACCAGGGCGGCGAGGACAGCCGCTGCGTCGCGCGCCATGCGGCATTGGTCGCCGGCCTGCCGATCGAGATCCCGGGTTCGGTGTTGCAGCGCAATTGCGGCTCGGGCCTCAACGCGATCGCGGTGGCGGCGCAGGCCATTACCTGCGGCGAGGGCGAGGTTTTCGTCGCCGGTGGGGTCGAGAGCATGAGCCGTGCGCCCTTTGTGATGGGCAAGGCGGAGGCCGCGTATAGCCGCGACGCGCGGGTCTTCGATTCGACGATCGGGGCGCGCTTCCCCAACCCCAAGGTCGAGGGCCGCTACGGCGCCGACACGATGCCGGAGACCGCCGACAATCTGGCGCGCGACTACCAGATCACCCGCGAGGCGGCCGATACCTTTGCCGCCGGCTCGCAGGCGAAATACGCCGCCGCCAAGGCCGACGGGTTCTTCGGCGGCGAGATCATCGCGGTCGAGGTGCCGGGCGGCCGCGCCGGCCCGGTCACGGTCGCCGAGGACGAGCATCCGCGGCCCGGCACCGACATGGCGGCGCTGGCCAAGCTGCGCCCGCTCTTCAAGGACGGCGTGACGACCGCCGGCAACGCGTCGGGCATCAACGACGGCGCGGTCGCGATGATCGTCGCCAGCCGCAAGGCGGGGGATGCCGCCCACGCCCAGCCGATCGCCCGCATCGTCTCGACCGGCGTCGCCGGGGTCGAGCCGCGCATCATGGGATTCGGCCCGGTGCCGGCGGCGAAAAAGGCGCTGGAGCGCGCCGGTCTCTCGATCAACGACATCGATGTCATCGAGATCAACGAAGCTTTCGCCTCGCAGGTCTTGGCCTGCCTGCGCGGCCTCGAAGTCTCGTTCGACGACAGCCGGGTCAACCCTAATGGCGGGGCGATCGCGATCGGCCATCCGCTCGGCGCCTCGGGGCCGCGCATCGCGCTGACCGCGGCGCGGCAATTGCAGCGCACCGGCGGGCGCTATGCCCTCGTCGCGATGTGCGTCGGCGTCGGCCAGGGCATCGCCACGGTCATTGAGCGGGTGTAGGGGTCGGACGGCTGGGCCGCGGGCGGGCGCTTCCTATATTGGAGGGATGACCCACGTCCCGACTTTTGCGACGCGCCCGAGCTTTCTCGGGGTCGCGCGCAGCGATCCCGGCGCCGCGGTCTGCGTCGCCGGGATCCCCTACGATCTCGGCACCTCGAACCGGCCAGGCGCCCGCTTCGGCCCGGTGGCGATCCGCCAGGCGAGCCGCATGCTGGTCGACGGCGACCACCCCCTCACCGGCGACGCGCCGGCTCACGACATTGCCGATATCGGCGATTTCGTGATCGCGCACGGCGACATCCTCGCCTCGCTCGCGCTGATCGAGGAGCAGGCAAGGCCGCTCCGGCACCTCGTCGCGCTGGGCGGCGACCACACGGTTACGCTCGGCTTGCTGCGGGCGCTGGCGGCGCGCACCGGGCCGCTCGCGCTGGTGCATTTCGACGCGCATGTCGACACCTGGCCCGAGAGCTTTGGGCAGCGCTATGGGCACGGCTCCCCGTTCTACCACGCGATCGAGGAGGGGCTGATCGCGCCCGCCCGCACCGTGCAGATCGGCATCCGCTCGCCGATGGAGAAGGCCGTGCGCGATTGGACCCTAGAGAAGGGCGTCACGATCCTCCATGCCGAGGCGGTGCACGAAGAGGGGCCCCAGGCGATCGCCGGGCGCATCCGCCAGGTCGTTGGCGACGCGCCGGCCTATCTGACCTTCGACATCGACGCGCTCGACCCGGCTTTCGCGCCGGGCACCGGCACGCCCGAGATTGGCGGCCTCTTCACCTGGCAGGCGCAGGCGATCCTGCGGCGTCTCGCCGGGCTCGATTTCCGCGGCATGGATGTTGTCGAGGTCGCGCCGCCCTACGACCACGCCGAGATCACCGCCCTCGCCGCGGCGACCTTCGCCTGGGAATACCTCGCGCTCCTCGCGTCGCGCTCCGCACAGCGGGCGCCAGCAAATAATTCACCATAATCGTCGCTTGCATCGACGGCGCCGGTTCCCATCTAAGCCGTCCGACGCAATCGCACGTGCCTAGAACCCCGCCTGCGTCCCCAGGGGTGCTGCTACGACGTAACGCGTCTCTTTCGGCAGAGCCGGTCATCAATGGACCGGCATCCTTGAGGGATACGGCTATGGTCCGGCACGTGAAGCGAAAACCTCGCACGATGATCTGACGCGGCGGAGCGAGTTCGCTCCGCTCGCGCCATCACCCTGATCGGTCGCCACCGCCGCGCCACCCGCGCGGCGGCAGCGTCGCCTCCATTCCCCTGGAGGATCGTGCGATGGCGAAAGCCCCTGTTGTTTCGTCCCAGTCCAACAGGCTCTACGCGGGGCGCATCCCGCTGCCTACGGTCGACGGCCTTGTCGCGCGCGAGCGTCCGGCGGAGCCGCTGCTGATCCTGCGGCCCGTTGCGATCGCCCAGGCGTCGCGGGCCTTCACCGCCGCCTTTCCGGGCGACGTGCTCTACGCCGTCAAGTGCAACCCCGATCCCCGCGTGCTGCGCGCCGTCTGGGCCGGCGGGGTGCGTCATTTCGATTGCGCCTCGCTGCCCGAGATCGCGCTGGTGCGGCGGGTGCTGCCGGAAGCGGCGGTGCATTTCATGCACCCGGTCAAGGGCCGCGCCGCGATCAGCGCCGCGTTTCATCACCAGGGCGTCACCGACTTCGCCTTCGACAGCGCCGACGAACTGGAGAAGATCCTGCAGGAGACGGTGCCGGTCGGCCTTGTCGGCGAGCCGCCGATCCTCGGATTGTTTCTGCGCCTCGCGGTCGCACAAGGCGGCGCCTACGACCTCTCCGGCAAGTTCGGCGCAACCCTCGGCGAGGCGGCGGCTCTGCTGCGCGCCGCGCGGCCGCACGCGGCTCGGCTCGGCATCTGCTTCCATGTCGGCTCGCAATGCCTCGACCCAGCCGCCTATGCCGGCGCGATCGCGCTGGCCGCCGCGGCGGTGGGGCGTTCGGGGGTGGCGATCGATACCCTCGATGTCGGCGGCGGCTTCCCGGTCAGCTATCCCGACATCGTGCCGCCGCCGCTCGGGCGCTACATCGCGGCGATCGCCGATGCGGCGGCGGTGCAGTTCGCCGGCGCGGTGCGGTTGTGGGCCGAGCCGGGGCGGGCGCTGGTCGCCGGCGGCGGCTCGCTCGTCGTGCAGGTAGAACTGCGCCGCGGCGACGCGCTCCACGTCAACGACGGCATCTACGGCAGCCTGAGCGACGCCGGGCGGCCCGGCTTCCGCTTCCCGGCGCGGCGGATTCGCGGCGATGGCGGCGGCGAGGAAGCGGGTGCGCCGCTGCGCCCGTTCATCCTGTTCGGGCCGACCTGCGACAGCGCCGACCGGATGCCGGGGCCGTTCCTGCTGCCGGCCGACATCGACGAGGGCGACTGGATCGAATTGGGCCAGCTTGGCGCTTATGGCGCCTGCCTGCGCACCCGCTTCAACGGCTTCGACAGCACGCTCAGCGCCGAAGTCGCCGACCCGCCGATGCTGGCGACCCCGGGCTACGCCTGAGGCTACACCGTGTCGTCGGCGTAGAGGTCGGGCGGCAGCAACGGCGCGGCGCGGCCGCGCGCGTGGAGGTAGGATTGCCAAAAGAGGCAGGCCGCGACTGAGCGCCACGGTCGCCACGCCTCGCCGATTTCGCGCAGCGCCGGCTCCTTCGGGCGCGCCGCCAGCCCGAGGCACTCGGCGACCGCGAGCTGCAGCCCGAGATCGGCGGCCGGCCACACATCGGGTCGGCCGAGCGCGAAGATCAGGTAAATTTCGGCGCTCCACCGGCCAATTCCCTTGAGCGCGACGAGGGTGTCGAACGCGTCGTCGTCCGGCGCCGCGGCGAGCGCGGCGAAATCGAGGGTGCCGCCCGCCACCGCCATCGCCAGGCCGCGGGCGTACGCCGCCTTCTGCCGGCTGAAGCCGCATTGCCGCAAACTCGCGTCGTCGAGCGCCAGAAACGTCGCGGGCGCCAGCGGCCGGCACAGCCCGACCAGGCGGCGATGCATCGCCGCGGCGGCGTCGATCGACACCTGCTGCTCCAAAATGATGTGCACCAGCGTCGCGAAGCCGTTGCGCCGCCGGCGAAACCGCGGCGCGCCGGCGCGCTCGAGAATGGCGCGGAACACCGAATCGCCGGCGAGCGCCGCGATCCCTTCGTCGAGGCCCTGCGGCGCGTAGATTACCCCCACAGGATCGGGTCGGGCGGAAAGACCGTGCTGCCGTCGTAGCGCAGCCCGTTCGCCCGGTCGGCGGCGAGCAGCAAGGGCGCGTCGAGATCGACGAATTGGGCGCGCTGCGCCACCAACATCGCCGGCGCCATCGCCAGCGAGCTGCCGATCATGCAGCCGACCATGATCTTGAAGCCGCGCGCAGCCGCCGCCTCGGCGAGGGCGAGGGCCTCGGTCAGCCCACCGGTCTTGTCGAGCTTGATGTTGATCGCGTCGTATTTCCCGGCGAGGCGGTCGAGATCGGCGCGAGTGTGGCAGGATTCGTCGGCGCAGACCGGGATCGGGTGCGGCATTTGCGCGAGCGCGTCGTCGGCGCCGGCCGGCAGCGGCTGCTCGATCAATTCGACGCCCAATTCGGCGAACGCCGGCATCAGCTCTCTGAGGTGGCGCTCGTCCCAGCCCTCGTTGGCATCGACGATCAGCCGCGCCGCCGGCGCCGCGCGGCGCACCGCGCGCACCCGCGCGAGGTCGCCGTCGCCGGCCAGCTTGAGCTTGAGGAGCGGCCGGGCGCGCTGCGCTGTCGCCGCCTCGGCCATCCGCTCCGGCGTATCGAGGCTCAGCGTGTAGGCGGTCAGCAGCGGCCGCAGCTCGCCGACGCCCGCCATGTCGGCGACGCGGCGGTCATCGCGCTGGGCGTCGAGATGCCAGAACGCGCAGTCGAGCGCGTTGCGCGCCGCGCCGGGCGGCATCGCCGGCTGCAATTCGTTGCGGTCGAGGCCGGAAAAGACCGGCCCTTTCATCGCCTCGAGCGCCGCGACGACGCTGTCGACGCTCTCGCCATAGCGCGGATAGGGGACGCATTCGCCGCGGCCGCGGAATTCGCCGTCATAGACCTCGGCGATCACGACTTCGGCGGTGGTCTTGCTGCCGCGCGAGATCGCGAAGGGCTGCGCCAGCGCCCAGGCGCGGCGGGTGACGGTGAGACGCTGCGGGTGCGGTGCCATGCGAGGCCTACTACAGGCGGTCGACGATCGCGCCGACACCGGTGCGCACCGCATCGACACAGGGCAGCGCAAGTTCGTCCTCGGTGCGGCGCAGATAATCGCGCGCCGCGGCGGCGTCGAGCGCGGCGGTATTGACGCTGACCCCGATGCAGCGCGCCCGCGGGTTGGTCAGCTGCGCCGCCTCGACGTTGCGCGCGATGGACAGCTGCAGATCGGGCAATTTGTAGCCCGGCAGGCCGCGCATATGGCGGCGGGTCGGCTCGTGGCACATCACCAGCGCGTCGGGCTGCGCGCCGTGAATGAGGCCGAGCGTGACGCCGGCATAGGAAGCGTGAAACAGCGAACCCTGGCCCTCGATCACATCCCAATGGTCGGGGTCGGCCGCCGGGCACAGCCACTCGACCGCGCCCGAGACGAAATCGGAGACGACCGCGTCGATCGACACGCCGTCGCCGGCGATGAAGATGCCGGTCTGCCCGGTGGCGCGGAAATCGGCGGCGAGGCCGCGCCGCCGCATCTCTTTTTCGAGCGCCAGCGCGGCGAACATCTTGCCGATCGAGCAATCGGTGCCGACCGTCAAGAGGCGCTTGCCGGGGCGCTTCACGCCGTTGCCGACGGCAAATTCGCGGGTCGGGTGGCGGACGTCGGCGATCTGCCGGCCACAGCGCGCCGCGGCGTCGCGCAGCGCCGGGATGTCGGTCAGGCGATGGTGCAGGCCGCTCGCCAGATCCATGCCGAGTTCAAGGGCCCGCACCAGGAGCCCCTCCCAGCCGTTGCCGAGGACGCCGCCGCGATTGGTGGTGCCGACGATCAGAGTCTTGACGCCTGCGGCGGCGGCTTCCTCGAGCGTCATGTCGGGGATGCCGAGATCGGCCTTGCAACCGGGCAGGCGGAGCTGGCCCAGCGAGATTTCGGGGCGCCAGAAGGCGATGCCGGCGGCCGTCTTGGCGGCGAGCTGGTCGGCGGCGTCGCCGATGAACAACAGGTATGGCGTGCGCAGGCTCACCACCCAACCCCTTTGCCGGTATTGCAAGGCAGTGGATTTTAGGGAAGCGCGCCGGGTGGCGAAAGCCCTTCGCCAACACGGGCCCGGCTGGCGCGAGGCGTGGGCGTCCGCTGCAGCCATTCCGGTTCGGAATGCCGGCCATTCGACAACCGCACCTGCCGCGAATGGATTGGCACGCCGCGTGCGTCCTATAACCGTGAGTAGCACCGCATCCGAGGAGGTTCCTATGGGCCTGGGTGCATCCCTGTCCCAGTTGCCGCCGGAGCGCCAGCGCGGTCGCGGCGCGACGGCGTGGGCCGCGGTGATCGCGGTTTTGTTTGTTGCGGTCGCCGCGGTCAGCTTCGCGATCGATCAGACGGTGACGCTGTCGAGCCCGTCAGCGCCGCCAGTGGCGTCCAGCGCCGGGCGTTAGGCGCGGGGCGGTCGACAGGCGCCGCCGAAACCGGCACAGTCCCGCCACGGGAGCCTCGCCGGAAAGCATGCGCAAAACCACCACCGCCGCAATCTCGATCTTCGCGCTCGGCGCCGCGTCGCTTGCGCTGGCCGGGTGCACCCGGCCGCACCCCTACGTGCGCGAAGGCGACCGGCAGTCGGTGCAGGTCAACTTTTACGGCACGCCCGACAGCGCGTTGCCGGTGGCGCGGCAGCATTGCGCGGCCTATGACCGGGTTCCGCGGCTGACCGACGCCGGCCCCGACATCGCCTATTTCGATTGCGTTCCCCGCTAGCCTGCCCTCAAAACTGCACGCGCTGGGTCAGCGCGCCGTCGATGATCAGGTTGGTGCCGGTGATGAAGCTGGCGCGCGGGCTCGCCAGAAACACCACCGCGTTGGCGACCTCCTCGGGCGTGCCCATGCGGCCCGTTGGATTGCGCGCCAAGGTCGCCGCGAACATTTCCGGGTTGCGTTCCTCGACGACGTTCCACACGCCGCCCTTGAAATAGACGTTGCCGGGCGAGACCAAATTGGCCCGCACGTTTTTCGCGGCGAGGTTTCGCGCCAGGCCCTTGACGTAGGGGATGATCGCCGCCTTGACCGAGGCATAGGAACGGGGCGGGGCATAGATTTCCGCCATCGCGGTGCTGCCGACGACAACGATCGAGCCCGCCTGCGAGCGCTCGAGGAGCGGCAGCGCGGCCTCGATGCCGAACACGGTGCCCATGACGTCGATCTCGAAGCCGCGCCGCCACGATTCTTCGTCCATTCCCATTGCGAGAGCGCTGACATTGGCGACGAAGATGTCGAGGCCGCCCAGCGTATCGGCCGCTTCGGCGATCCAGCCGCGCAGCGCCGCGAGGTCGGCGACGTCGACGGCGCCGCCGGTCGCCTTGACGCCGGCCCGCCGCAAGGCCGCGACGGCGTCGTCGACGGGTCCGCGGTGGCGCGCGCAGATCGCGACGTCGCAGCCCTCGGCGGCGAGCAGGTTGGCGACCGCCCACCCGATTCCCCGGGTGCCGCCGGTGACAATCGCCTTCTTGCCATGCAAACCGAGATCCATCGCTGTCGCCGCCCCTTGTTACTGTGCCGGCGCTGCGCCGGTCGCGCGTCCATGCAAAAATCGGGACGTGGCGACCCGCGAAAGAGAGGGGCTGGCCGGTCCGTCACCCTGTAGATTACGCCGGCCGGCCGCCGGCCAACAATGCTGCCCTGGAACGCCCTGAAGCCTCAGCGAGTGATGCGCCTCGATCGATTGCGGTTTTCTGCGCGCGGCGGAGTGCGCGCCGCGGCGCTGCCCGCCGCCGGACTGTCCTCCTCTGGGCTACCCGCCGGCGCGCGCCGCAGCCTGCTGGCGATCCCCGATTTCCGCCGCCTGTGGCTGGTCGGCCTGGTGGTCTTTTCGGTGCGCTGGCTGGAGATGATCGTCGTCGGCGTGTTCGTCTATCGCCACACAGGATCGGCCTTCACCGTCGCGCTGATGACGATGCTGCGGATGCTGCCGATGGCGCTGTTCGGAGCGCTGATCGGCGCCCTCGCCGAGCGGCTCGAACGGCGCAGCGCGCTCATCGCGGTGGTGCTGGCGATGCTGGCGACTTCGGCCTCGCTCGCCGCGCTCGCCTATGCCGGCCGGCTCGCGGTCTGGCACCTCGCCCTGGCCAGCTTCGTCAACGGCATCGCCTGGGCGGCCGACAACCCGGTGCGGCGGGTGATGATCGGCGATGTCGTCGGGCACGAGCGGATGGGCGCGGCGATGTCGGTCGATGTCGGCGCCAACAACGCCAGCCGCATGCTGGGTCCGACGATCGGCGGCTTGCTGCTCGCCGGAGCCGGGATTTCCGGCGCCTTCACGGTCAGCGTGCTGTGTTACGCGATCGCGCTCGGCGTCGCGTTGCGCGTGCGTCACCGCAGCCGCCCGGCGCCGATCGCCGCCGGCGTGCTGGCTCGGATGATCGAGGGTTTTGTGCTGGTGCGGCGCGACCCCAAGCTGATCGCGACGCTGGTGGTCACCGTCATCTATAACGTCTTCGGCTGGCCGCTCACCGCGATGGTCCCGGTGATCGGGCAGGACAGCCTGCATCTCGGCGCGAGCGGCATCGGCATCCTCGCCAGCATGGACGGCGTCGGCGCGTTCTGCGGTGCATTGGTGATCGCGCTCTTTGCCAAGCCGGCGCATTACGCCCGGCTCTATATCGGCGGCGTCGCGGTCTATCTCGTCATGCTGATCGTTTTCGCCCTGGTTCCGATCGTCCCGCTCGCGGGCGCGGCGCTGTTGTGCACTGGGGTGTCGAACGCCGGTTTCAGCGTGATGCAGGCGACGCTGATTTACCTATCGGCGCCGGCCGAGATGCGCAGCCGCTTATATGGCGTGCTGTCCGTGTGCATCGGCGTTGGCCCGCTCGGTTTCCTTTATCTCGGCGTCCTCGCCGATACGATCGGCGCGCCGCGGGCGACCGCGCTTTCCGGGGTTCTCGGTCTCCTCGCCCTGGCGATGACGCGGCGCTGGTGGCGCCAGCTCGGCGCGGCCTGACCCTGCGGCGGCGGAACAGCGGCGCACGCGGCGGCGTTTGTCGATGATGGCAGATCCGCAGAAACTGCGCGAACTTGCCGCGTGGCACCGCGAATTCGCCGAGTGGGCGCCGAACCGCACGATCGAACAAGCGCGGCTGCGGATGGCGGAGGAACTCGAGCGCGCGGCGCGTCGGCTCGAACGGCCGCGGGCCAGGGTGCTCGAACCCACGTAGCGGGCCGCGACGCGTCAGCCGCCGCGCAGCCGGTTGACGAAATCGGCGAGCCCGGTCTGCCGGATGCGGCGCAAGCGCTCGGCCGCGACGATTGCCTCGACGTCGATGACGCTCGCCTCGATCTCGCGGTTGACGATGACGTATTCGTATTCCGACCAGTGGCTCATTTCCTCGGCCGATTTCGCCATGCGCTGGGCCACCACCGCGGCGCTGTCCTGGGCGCGCCGCCGCAGCCGCGCTTCGAGCGCCGCCACGCTCGGCGGCAGGACGAACACGGTCACGATGTCATCGCGCACGCTTTCGGCGAGCTGCTGCGTGCCCTGCCAGTCGATGTCGGTGACGATGTCGTGGCCGGCCGCGAGCGCCGCCTCGATCGGCTGGCGCGGCGTGCCGTAGCAGTGGCCGAAGACGCTGGCATGCTCAAGCAGCGCACCGCCGGCCACCATCGCGTCAAAGCGCGCCTGGTCGATGAAGTTATAGTCTCGGCCATCGATTTCGCTGGCCCGCGGCGGCCGCGTCGTGACCGAGATCGACAGCGACAGCGTGGCGTCGCGTTCCAGCAGCCGGCGGGTAATCGTCGTCTTGCCGGCACCCGAGGGCGACGACAGCACCAAGAGAAAGCCGCGGCGGGAGATCGTCGGCGAGGCGGCCGGCTCGCTCATTCGAGGTTCTGCACCTGCTCGCGGAACTGCTCGACCGCGGCCTTCAGCGCGAGGCCGGCGCGGGTCAATTCGATCTCGGCCGATTTGGAGCACAGCGTATTGGCTTCGCGGTTGAGCTCCTGGCAGAGGAAATCGAGCTGCCGCCCGACCGCCTCGCCGCGCTCCAAAAGCTCGCCAGCCTGGGCGATGTGGGCGCGCAGTCGGTCGAGCTCCTCGCGGACATCGGCGCGGCTGACGAGCATCGCCAATTCCTGCGCCACCCGCTCTTCCGGCATCGTCGGAGCCAGCCCGGCAAGTTCGCCGAGCAGCGTTTCGAGGCGCGCCCTGAGCGCCGCCGGCTGCGCCGCCGCGCAGCCCGCCGCGGCCTCGACGAGGGCGGCCAACTCGGTTCGTTGCGCCGAGAGGATCGCCTCCAGCCGCGCGCCCTCCTCGGCGCGGGACGCCGCCAGCCGCAGCAGCGCCTGCGACCAGCCGTCGAACACCGCGGCGCGGCGCGCTTCGATGACGCTCTCGGGCTCGTCCTCGACCGTCTCAATGACGCCGCGCAGGCCGATCAGCCCGTCGAGCCGCGGCGGTGCGGCCGCGATCTCGCCGGCCAGCTCGCGCAGCAGCGCGACGATATGCGCCAGCATCTCGCGGTTGATGCGGATGGCGGGCGGGGCCAGGCGGTTGACGCTCAGCGTGGCGGCGACGTTGCCGCGCCGGACATGGCGGGCGAGCGCGGCGCGTAGCTGCGGCTCGAGCGCATCGAAGCCGGGCGCGAGGCGTAGCCGCAGGTCGAGCGAGCGGCTGTTGACGCTCTTCAATTCCCAGGCCCAGGAGATGCCGTCGGCTTCGCCCTCGGCCCGGGCGAAGCCGGTCATGCTGGAGACCCCCACCGTCGCCCCTGTTCAGTGCCGCCGCGCTGCGGTTATAGCCGGGGCTCGCAGCGCCAACAATGCCGGGCGCAGGCTCAATGCGGGCAGGCGTGCCCGGGTTCGGGGCGGCAGTGGCGCACCCGCGACGCCTGCTGCACCAGCCGGTGGCGGTGCGGCGCGGCGGGCGGGCCGGAGGCGGCCACCGTGTGTGCCGGTTCGGGTTCGGGCGGGGGCGCCAGCGGGGCGAGGGGCGGGGAGATGGGCGGCGCGCCGGAATCGGACCCCGCCGCCATGGCGCGGCGATATTCGGCGATGTTGTGGGTCTGCTCGGCGAGCGTCTTGGCGAAAATATGGCCGCCGCCGCCATCCGCCACGAAATAGAGGTCTTCGGTGCGCTCCGGTCGTGTCGCGGCCTGCAGCGACGACCGGCTGGGGTTGGCGATCGGCCCCGGCGGCAGTCCCTTCACGACATAGGTGTTATAGGGCGAAGCGACCGCCAGGTCGGCGTGCGCCAGCGGCCGGTCCAGCTTGGGGTTGGCGGGGCTGAGGGCATAGAGCACGGTAGGGTCGGATTGCAGCGGCATGCCGAGGCGCAGGCGGTTGATGAAGACGCCCGCGACATGCGGGCGCTCTTCGCCGCGAGCCGTCTCTTTCTCGACGATCGAGGCGAGGGTCACTGCCTCCTGCGGCGTCGCGAGCGGCAGACCGGGGCGGCGCTCCTTCCAGATCTCGGCGACGATTCGGGTCATGTCGCGCTGCATGCGCTCGATCATGTCCTTGCGGCTTTCGCCGTAACTGTAGGTGTAGGTCTCGGGCAGCAGCGTGCCGTCGCCGGGCACCGGGCCGACGTCGCCGTCGAGTGCCGGCGCGTCGCGCACCAGCGCGACAACCTCGGCGCTGGTGAGGCCCTCGGGAATTGTCAGCCGGTGTTTGACCGTGCGGCCGGCGGCGACGATCTCGAAGGTCTGCATCGCGCTGGCTGCGGCCGGGAATTCGTATTCGCCGGCCTTGAGCTTGGCGCCGTGGCCGGACAAGCGGGCGATCGCCTCAAAGGTCAATTTGTGCCGAATGACCCCTGCCTCGGTCAGCAATTCTGCAATGCCGGCGATGCCGGTATGGGGCGGGATCACCAGAATGCGCGACGCCGCCAAGGGGCCCGCGTTTTGCGCGTCGCTGTAGAGCCAATAGCCGGCCCCGCCAAGCGCCGTAATGACCAGCGCGGCGGTAATGAAACTCCACGCCAGGAGGCGCAGAAACCTCAGCATCGCGCGCACCCGCAACCGGCGCCGCGATCGATCGCCGGATCGCGCCCGGACCGACCGCTCACCCGCCCGAACCCACGGCGCCGAAAATCAGCGAGGCGTTGGTGCCGCCGAAGCCGAACGAATTCGACAGCACGAAGTTGACGCGGCGCTCGCGCGCCTCTTTCGGCACCAGGTCGATGTCGCAGGAGGGCGAGGGGTTGTCGAGGTTGAGCGTCGGCGGGACGAGCTGGTCGCGCAGCGCCAGGATCGAGAAGATCGCTTCGACGCTGCCGGCGGCGCCGAGCAGGTGCCCGATCGCCGATTTGGTCGACGACATCGACAGCCGATAGGCGTGATCGCCGAACAGGCGCTTGACCGCCCCGAGTTCGATCTCGTCGCCGAGCGGGGTCGAGGTGCCGTGCGCGTTGATGTAGTCGATGCTCTCGGGGGACAGGTGCGCGCTTTTCAGTGCGTTGCGCATCGAGCGGAAGGCGCCGTTGCCGTCCTCGGCCGGCGCCGTCAGGTGGTAGGCGTCGCCCGACATGCCGTAGCCGAGCACCTCGGCGTAGATCCGGGCGCCGCGTCGCTGGGCGTGCTCCAGTTCCTCGAGCACCAGAATGCCGGCGCCCTCGCCCATCACAAAGCCGTCGCGGTCCTGGTCCCACGGCCGCGAGGCACGCGGCGGATCGTCGTTGAAGCCGGTCGACAGCGCGCGGGCCGCGGCGAAGCCGGCGAGCCCCAGGCGGCAGATTGCGGCCTCGGTGCCCCCGCACACCATGACGTCGGCGTCGTCCAGCATGATGAGGCGCGCGGCGTCGCCGATCGCGTGCGCCCCGGTCGAGCAGGCGGTCACCACCGCGTGGTTCGGCCCCTTGAAGCCGTAGCGGATCGAGACGTGACCGGCGGCAAGATTGATCAGACTGGCCGGGATGAAGAACGGTGTGATGCGGCGCGGTCCGCGTTCCTGCAGGGTGAGCGCGGCTTCGGTGATGCCGGGCAGCCCGCCGATGCCGGAGCCGATCATCACGCCGGTGCGTTCGTGCTCCTCCTCGCTGTCGGGCTGCCAGCCGGAATCCTCGACCGCCTGAACCGCCGCGGCCATCGCAAAGACGATGAACTCGTCCATGCGCCGCTGGTCTTTGGGCGGGATCCAGTCGTCGGCGTTGAACAGTCCCGCGGCGCGATCACCGCGCGGCACCTGGCCGGCGATGCGCGAGGGCAGGTCGGAGACGTCGAACGACTGGATCGCGCCGATCCCCGATTCGCCCGCCACGAGCCGGCGCCACACCCGCTCCAGCCCGATGCCGAGCGGCGTCACGAGCCCCATCCCGGTGACGACGATACGCCTCATGCGTGAAATGCTCCGCCGCTCGGCCGCCGCCGGCGGCAACGCAGCGGCCGGCCCGGCCGGCGCCGCACCGCGCAATCGCGGAACACGCTCAGCTGTGCGCCTCGATAAAGCTGACCGCATCCTTGACGGTGACGATCTTCTCGGCCGCATCGTCCGGGATTTCGCACCCGAACTCCTCCTCGAAGGCCATCACCAGCTCGACCGTGTCGAGGCTGTCAGCCCCCAGATCGTCGATGAAGCTGGCATTCTCGGTCACCTTGGCCTCGTCGACCCCGAGATGCTCGACGACGATCTTCTTGACCCGCTCGGCGACGTCGCTCATTCGCTCATATCCTCGATTTGCGTGCTGCTCATGGCTCGATTCACCGCGGTCCGGGCGCCCCTGTCGCGGGCTCGGCCTTGTCTCTCGCCATCGTGGACCCGTTGAAGGCGGGCTCACATAACACGAATTCCGCCGCCGTAAAAGTTCCCCCCGTGGCAAGGATCGCCCTACACCATGACCATGCCGCCATTGACGTGGAGCGTCTGGCCGGTCACGTAGGCTGCCTCGGTGCTGGCGAGATAGACCGCCGCCGCGGCGATGTCCGCGCCGGCGCCGAAGCGGCCCAGCGGGATCGCGGCGGCGATGCGGGCACGTTGTTCCTCGCTCAATCGGTCGGTCATCGCGGTCGCGATCATTCCCGGCGCGATGCAGTTGGCGGTGACGCCGCGCGTCGCAATTTCGGCGGCGATCGATTTGGTCATGCCGATCAGCCCGGCCTTTGCCGCCGCGTAATTGGCCTGGCCGGGATTGCCGGCGACCCCGACCACCGAGGTGATCGAGATAATCCGGCCGTGCCGGCGCCGCACCATGCCGCGCAGCGCCGCGCGGGTCAGGCGAAAGGCGGCTGAAAGATCGATATCGATCACCGCCTGCCAATCCTCGTCCTTGAGGCGCAGGGCGAGGGCGTCGCGGGTGATGCCGGCATTGTTGACGAGGATGTCGACCCGGCCGAGCGCCGCTTCGGCGTCGCCCATCAGGCGGTCGGCTGCCGCGGGGTCGGCGAGGTCGGCGGCGAGCGCATGCGCGCGCTCGCCCAGTTCCGCGGCGAGCGCCTCCAGCGCCTGGATGCGGGTCCCGGCGAGCGCGACCGCGGCGCCCTGGCGGTGGAGCGCGCGGGCGATCGCGCCGCCGATGCCGCCCGAGGCGCCGGTTACCAGCGCGGTTTGCCCGGTGAGGTCGAACATCACAGTCGTTGGATCAGCGCCGCGACTTCGTCGGGGGTGCCGACCGAGACCGTCGGCAGTGCGCGGTCGATGCGTTTGACGAGCCCGGCCAGCACCCGCCCGGCGCCGAGTTCGACCACCTCTTCCACCTGATTTTTGCAGAACAACAACACGCTTTCGCGCCACCGCACCATCTGCGTCGCCTGCGCGACGAGCAGCCGCTTGATCTCGTCGGGGCTGCTGGTCGGGGCGGCGGTGACGTTGGCGACCAGCGGCACGACCGGGGTGGCGAGCGCGGTCTCGGCCAGTGCGGCTTCCATGATGTGGGCGGCCGGGGCCATCAGCGGGCAATGGAAGGGGGCGCTGACCGGCAGCATGATTGAGCGCCGGGCGCCTGCCGCGGCGGCCAGCGCGACGGCGCGCTCGACCGCGCCGCGATGCCCGCTGACGACGATCTGGCCCGGGCAGTTGTCGTTGGCGACCGCGCAAACCTCACCCTGCGCCGCCTGCTCGGCGATCGCACGCGCCGCATCGATGTCGAGGCCGAGCAGCGCCGCCATCGCGCCGTCGCCGACCGCCACCGCCTTCTGCATCGCCTGGCCGCGGCGCCTGACGAGGCGCGCCGCGACGCCAACCGGCAGCGCCCCGGCCGCGGCCAGCGCCGAATATTCGCCGAGCGAATGCCCGGCGACATAGACCGCGTGGCGCGCCACGCTGAAATCGGCCTCGCGCTCGAGCACCCGCACCACCGCCAGGCTCACCGCGAGCAGCGCCGGCTGCGCGTTCTCGGTCAGCGTCAGTTCGCTCTCGGGCCCCTCGAACATCAGCCGCGACAGAGGCTGCGACAGCGCGTCGTCGACCTCCTCGAACAACAGGCGCGCCGCGGCAAACGCCTCGGCGAGCGCGCGGCCCATGCCGGGCGCCTGCGACCCCTGTCCGGGGAAAACCAAAGCCCGTTTCATCTGCGGCGCTCCTCCTCAGCCCCTCGCGGCGGCCGCGCCCGTCATAGCGGGAGGCGCGGTTCTGTCAAGCGGCCGCGCCCTTGGGCGTCACCGGCAAAAGCGCAGATCGTCGCGCTCGTCCTCGTAATCGGACAACACCTGGAGGAGGATGCTGTCCTTCGGCAACGCCTCGCGCGCCTTCTCGATTTTTTTCAGCGTCGCATCATCGTAGAAAACCGGCGTCGGGCAGCGATGCGCCTGGCTGGTGCTGCTGCAGCCGCCCAACAACAACAACAAAACCGCAAGCGCCGCGTCCGTTTTCCAGCGCATCGCCCCCTCGTCCCCCGCGGGCGGCACGATGCCGGGCAGGGGCGAGGGGATCAAGCGCGATCGGAGGGATGTGGCGTTACGACCGTGGACCCGGACGGCTACGGCGCGGGGCTCGTGAGGGTGGTGATCTGGCCGGCGAGCTGGCCGAGCCAGATCGCGGTCGACAGCGGGTCGCCCGACGGCGGGTTGGTGCAGGCCGCGTCGCCGAAACTCTCGATCGAGGTCACCTTGGCGGCGATCGTTTTCGGCACGATGCCGGCCGCCACCGTGGCGTCGGCCGCCGCCTTGCCCTTCTGGTATTCCTGGCAGGCGGTGGCGATGTAGGGGCTCGCCGCCTGGCTCAGCTTGTCGACGACAGTCAATGCCGAGCCGGCCGAGCCCAGTCCGCCGAGCACCGCCGCCGGCACGCCGCCGCAGCCGGCCAGCGCCGGCGCGATGGCGAACACCAGCACGATCGCGCGGATCAGGCCGCGCTCCTTGAGGCCGAGCGCCAGAAGGCCGCAGGCCGCGGCCAGCAGCTGGACGAGCTGGCCGACGAAGGGATCGGGAATGTTCCAGCCGGCCAGCGCCAAGATGGCGCCGAGCCCGGCATAGCTCGAGGGTTCGCTGAAACGGGCGAGCAGATAGGCGAGGATTTGCACGGAGGCTCTCCTTTCGGGCAACAAAAAAGCCGCCTCGCGGGCGGCTCGGACGGAAGGACGGAAGAGGGCTGCGGGCGGTCAGCCGGCCGGTACGGCGAGCCCCATTGCGGGCGGCGGCGCGCCGGTGGCGTACCAGGCCTTCAATTCGCTGGCGCTGCCGACCCATACCGAGCGGTCGACCGCGGTCACCACGCCGGCGACGCGGCCGCAGGGCGTGTATTGGTGGAAATCGTAGGGCCGCAGCCCGTCCGCCCAGCCGGCGGCCCGGCCGGGTGGCAGGCGCGGCGGCTGCGTCACGAGGTCGGCGTAGCGCCCCGACGCGTCGCCGCGCGGGTATTCTGGCAGCATCAGGGGCCAGCCCGAGAGGGTCTCATCGGCTTCGACCAATTGCGCCCAGCCGTAATACGCGACCGGCGCGCGCGCTATGCGGTCGGCGAGTGCCTCGCCGAAGGCGACCACTGAGGCGGCCGGCGCCGCGCTCTCCCAGTCGATCATCGCCGGGTCGCCGGCGCGAAGCCCCGTCACCGACAGGAAATTCGCGGCCTGCCGGTCGGGGTCGGCGGTGTCGATGAAATGATAGGGCACGGCGAGGATGCCGGCCTTGATCGCGGCGCCGCGGTTGCACTGGAACGCGGGGTCGACGAACCCGACGCCCTGGGTTGCCTTGATGAAGGCGAGCGCGATGCCGGCGGCGGCCACCGCCGGCCAGTCGATCGCGCCGTTGTGGTGCGACACGTCGATGACGCCGTCGAACACGATTGCCGGAAGCTCACACATCAGCATCGCTATTTCCTGTCCTGCTTCTGGACGATCGCGGTGCGCAAATCGGCGATCCCCTGCATGACCCGTTCGAGCGCGGTGCGCATCTCGGTCTGGAACTGGCGTTCCTCGGTGCGGCGCTCGTCGAGCACGTGCTCGGCGATGCCGAGGCGGGCCTCGTACCCGGCGAGCTGGGCCTGCTGCAGGTCGAGGTCGGCGCGCAGGCTCAGATAGCCGGCGAGAATGCCGCCGCCGACCGTGGTCACGACGACCACCGCCTGCAGCAGGTGGCCGAGCGTGATGTCGGGGGTGAAATGCGGGTGTATCGCGCCGAGCCAGGCCGAGTCGCGGCCCGGGTGGTTCGGCTCGTTCGGGGTTGCGTCTGTCATTGGCTGCCGCTGAGGGTCCAGGCGAGGTTGGCGAGGGTCGCGTCGGGGGTGGCGGGCGCGACGATCGTCAACACGTCGCCGGCGGCAAACGGCGTTGCGGTCGCCATCGTGAAGGTCGCGCTCGCTGCCCCGGCGGCGAACGCCATCGTGCCGACCGCCGCGCCGTTCTTCGCGATTGCAAAGCTGGCGGCGGCGGTGGCCGCGCTGCCCGCGGTCCCGTAGCTGCCGCCGAGCCCGGCCGGGAAGCTGACCGGCGCGGCGAAAATGTAGCGCTCGACGATCTGGCTGGCGGCGGGGCTGCCAGCCCAGGCGCCCGAGACGAAGGCCGGCGCCTCAACCGCGCCGCCGCCGGTCAGCGCGTAGGTTGTCGGGGTCAGCCCGGCGAGGTCCTGCAGGGCCTGGCCGAAAATGTTGAAGCCCGGCAGCTTTACGTACACCGTCTGGCCGACGAAGCTCGCCGGGTAGCGGTAGCGGAACAGCGACGGGTCGTTCGGGCCGAAGCGCGCGAAACTGCCGCCGCTCGAATGCGCGCCGATCGGGGTGCCGTAGGCGCCGCGCCGCAGATAAGTGAGGTTGTAGCGGTAGGCCGCGGTCAGCGTCGCGGTTTGGTAGCTGATCAGCTCGCCGTCGCAGTAGCACAAGGTGACGAAATTGTCGGCGTCGGCCATGGTGCCGGACAATAGCTGCCCGGCGCTTTCCGTCAGGTCGACCGACAGCGTGTCGCTGGTATCCGGGTCGGCGTGGCTCGCCAGCATCGCGCTCAGCAGCCCCTGGCGGGCGCCGCGATAAATCGTGCCGGCCAGCGCGTAGGTGTTGCCGTCGCTCGAGATCCACACCTGGCAGCCGCCCCAATTGGCACCGCCCGAGGCGATCACCCAGACTTCGAGATCGCCGCCCGACAGCGCCGCCGGCGGCTCGAAGACGATCGGCGGGTTGCTGTCGCCGGGGTCGACCAGCGCGTCGAGGCCGCTGCCGGCGGTCGCCTGGCGCAGGTAGAGCGCCGCGGTCCCGACCCCGATCGGGGTTATCGTGCCGGGCATGTCAGTGCACCAGCTTCATGGCGTCACTCCGGGGATTTCCTCGGCGGTGACGGTCAGTTCGCCGTTGTCGTCCTCCTCGATCTGGATGATGCGCACCGCGGCGCCCGCCAGCCCGAGCGTCGCGTCGTTGAGCAGCACGATGTCCATCGGCTCCAACAGCGAATAGCGCCAGCCAAGCTTGAACTTGTAGGTGTTGCGGACATAGGCCTTGCGCTGCAATTGCAGCTGGGCCGAGACCGCGGTGCTGGTCGGGTTAGTAAATTCGTGCGCCTGGATCGACGGCTCCGAACGCAGCCCGTACTGGTCGATGAGGCCTTGGTCCCACACCGGCAGGACCTGCGGGTTGAAGCTGTTAGTCTGGTCCATGTATTCGAGGCTCAGCCAGTTGGTCGCCTGCGCCGAGTCGCTGCGGGACAACAGGACCGGGTCGCTGCCGCCCTCGCCGGGCCCGCTGAAATCGAGGAAGTCGCCGTCGCCGAGGCTGTATTGCCAGGTGAGGTCCGGCGACCAGCTGGCGCCGTTGGCGCTGAGCGGCTGGTCGCCATAGGGGATGATCTTCAGCAAATTGCCCGACCACAGCACCGCCGCGACGGTCAGCTGCGCGATCTCCTCGATCCAGCGGGCGCACGGCTGCTGGCGGTCCAGGAGCAGCGACATCGCGAGCTGCGCCGCCTGGCAGTAAGTGCCCCAATCGGCGATCGCCCCGGCATTGTCGAGGTTGGCCGCCGGAAAGCCCGCGCCGTAGCGGGGATTGGTCAAGAGGTCGACGACGATATGGTCGGGGCGCGCGTCGAATGGGAAGCCCGGCCCGGCGGTGCCGGCATAAAACCCGCCGATCTCGAACTGCAGGCTGGGCAGCGCCGGCGAGCCGCCCAGTTGGATCGGCGTGCCGGTGACATAGCAGGTGCCGGAGTAGCCGATGACCGGGGTGTTCGGGTCTGCGCTGGCGAACACCGGATCGGGCGCCTGCCCGTCATTGCCGACATAGCCGTTAAGCCCGACATTGCCGAGCCCGGCGGCGGTGCCGCCATTCGACCAGATGCGGTTGTTGCCGCCGACATCGCCCGGATAGGTGAACGACACCGGCCCCTGGCACAGCGCCATCGCGACATCGACCGAGTAGCGCTGGTTGGCGCCCTTCTTGCCGCCCGAGGAGCCGAGCCCCTTGCCGCCCTTGCCGCCGCCCGAGGCGGTGAAGCCCCAGAACTCGATCAGATTGACGGTGACGCGCTGAGTGCCGTAGCAGATATGAACGGGGCTACCGGCTTGCGACGTGTTATAGCGCAGCGAATTGAGCGCCGGCCCGTCGAATGCGTTGACGAACGGGGTCGGCCCGCCGCCCTTGCCGGCTACCAGATCGGGCACCCTTCAGCTCCTCTTGACGAACGGGGTGAAGAAACGCGCGGCGCGGCAGGCGAGCGGGTAGAGGGTCGCATCGCCCCAGACGACGCCGATCGTCCAGTAGGCATGGATGAGGCGCGGCCACCGGGTGACGATCGCGCCGTGCGAAAAGGTGCGGCCGAAGCGGAACAGCGCGATGTCGCCCGGCCGTGGTTCGGGTCCTTGCGGCGGCCCGGCGATCGGCTGCGCGTAGTGCAGCAGCCCCTCCATATAGCGCTCGGCGTCACGGTGCAGGTGCCAATCCGGCACGTAAAACGGCGGCTCGATGTGGGCGCTGATGCCGGCCCGCTCGTAGACCTCGGCCAACAGCATCAGGCAGTCGACACCGGCGCCCTTGACCCGCGCGGCGTGGTGAAACGGCGTGCCGATCCAGCTCACCGCCTCAGCGACGACGGCGGCGCGGCGCTGCTCCTCGCTCACGCCGCTGTCTCCGGCGGTGGGATATAGGGAAAGCCACCGTAGCGCAGGAGGTTGTTGAGGGTGCCGTTGCAGGTCGCGACGGTGTGGTCGCAGCCCGGCATCAGCTGGAAGGCGTCGCCAGCCGACACCGGCGACAAAAACGGCTTCAGCAGATAAATGGCACCGCCGGCGAGCCGCGCGATGGTGCGCGAGGCGCCGTTGTTCGCGCCGGCGGTCGCGGTGATGGTGCCTTCGTCGTAGGCGGTCGCCGGGCTCGGCGCGAAGCTGGTGAGGATCTCCGCCTGGCTCGAACCGGCGAGCGCGGCGATCGTCGTCGAACCGATCCCGGTGGCGGCGCCGAGCGCATTTCGGCCGTTGGTCCGGTCGTAGCCGCACATCGCGTCGCCGAACACATGTGTGCAGGCGGCGCCATAGAGCCGCCGCGGCATCTGCTGGATCGCCAACAGATTCATCAAGGACTTGACCCTGATCGTGATCTTGCCGCGCCCGACATCGCTGTCGGCGACCCGGCCGTAGAACCAGACGATCGCGCCGAGGCTGATGTCGAGGGCGCCCGACCCACCCGGCAGCGGCGGCGCGAAGAAGCGGTCCAATTCGACCGTCGCGCCGTCGAACAGGCCGAGCCGCACGGCTTCGGCGAACGGGAAGCTGCCGACGAGGTCAGCGGCGCCGGCCAAGACGTCGATATCGAGTTCGGTCGGCGCGACCCCGATCTTGGTGGTCACCTTCGAGCGCCCGAAGCGCGGGCCGAGCGCGAAGTCGCTATAGGTGGCGCTGTTGTAATTGAGGCTGCCGCTGGGGAACGCGGTGCCCGGGATGCTGAGCGGCGTCGTCCAGCCCGAATAGCGCAGCACTTCGCCGCTCGCCAGCGAGAAGGTGTAGAGATCGGCGATGACGACCGTGTCGTTCGCCGCGAGATAGGCGACGAGCGCCGCAGAACAGGGTCTCATAGGAAGGCCGTTTGCAATTTGATCTGCTTCAGCTGCCACAGCTGGTACATGAAGTTCTCGAATTCGGCCGTGTCGTCGGCAAAGCGGACGCGGAACCAGTAGGTGAAGTCGGCGGTGACGATCTGGCCGGCGGCGGGCGGCGTGGCGAACGTCACCAAGCCGGTTGCGGCATCGAGGGTGTAGCCCGTCGGGCTTTGCAGGACGCCGTCGCAGTAGATCGCGCCGAGTGCATTCGGTGCGGTGATCGGCTCGGCGAAAGCGCCCATGCTGCGCACCAGCTGAAAGACGCTGGTGCTCGCGTCGCCGGTGCCGATGACCTGGCCGATGAGGCTGTCGTCGCTAGGGTCGTCGAATAGGAAGGGCGCGAAGGCGCCTTGCTGCTGCAGGAAAAAGCCGGCGATCGTGCGCAGTTCGTCATAGCCGGCGCCGAAGCCGCCGGTGCCGCGGGTGTCCCATTTGTCGCGCAGCAGCGAATAGGTCAGGGTCCAGGTCCAGATCGGGTAGGGCTGGTCGAGGACGCGCAATTCACGCCCGTTGACAGCGCGCTGGATGCGGGTGGCGAAGCGCGGCGCCTTTGTCACCGACCAGCCGAGGCCGGGCAGCGCCGGAAAGATCGCGGTCACGGCGCGGCCCTCACAGCGTGCGCGGGGTCAGGGCGTTCGAGCGCAGCATGTTGCGCACGACGCCGGGATTGCGCGCCATCAGACCGGTGAACCAGCGCTCGACCGCGGGACCGTCGGAGGGGCCGTGGAAGTGCAGGTGCATGTCGCTGCCGGCGCCGCCCTGCGCAATCATGCCCTGTAGCCCCTCGCTGATCGCCGCCGGCAACACCATCTCGCGGGCGTGCAACAGGGCCGGCCGCGCGCCGGCAAAATTGGGCAGCGCCCAACCCCCCGCCGCCGACGGCACGATGCCGCCGCCTGAAAACGCGAAGAGGCCGCCGAGAAAGCCGAAGAGCCCGCCGCCGCCCGCCGAGCCGAGCGCCGCGGTGCCACCGGCGAGCGATGCCGCGCTGCCCAACGCACCGGCGCCGCCCGCCGCGGCGGAGGCCCCGAGCGCCGCGGTCAGCGCCCCGAGCGCGGCGGTATTGGCGGCCAGCGCCGCGGTGTTGGCGGTCGACGTGGCGGCCTGGCCGAGCTGCCCAGACGCGCCGAACAAGGCCTTGCTCAGGGCGCCGCCGAGCACATCGTCGACGCCCTGGCCGGCCGTCGGAGCGGCAAGCCCGAGCAGCGAGGCGAGCGGCCCGGCGGCGGCATGCGACAGCGTCGTCCCGGCGAGGCTGACAAAGCCGCGTTCGACCGACTGGGCGACGCGCAGCGCCGCGGTCTGGAAGGTCAGCGTGCCTTCGACCAGCCCCGTCACCGCCGAGCGCCAGCCGGCGCCGATCTGGTCGAACGCCTGTCGGTAGGTCCGCGCTAGCCGGGCGGCCGGCGCACTCGCCGCGGCGATTGCCTGGTTGAGCGCGTCGAGCCCGGCGAGCGCGTCGCTAGGGTCGGCGCCCAGCTTGATCTGCACGTCGTCGGCCAATTGTCACCTCGATCGTAAAGGGGGCGCGTTGCCCTCGCGGTTGGCGGTGCGGCGCGTCCGGTTGCGCGCCCGCAGCGTCTCGATGTCCTGCGGCGGCGGCATGCCGAGATCGCCCCGCACCAGCGCGAGGCCGGGCGGCGGCGCGGCGGCGAGGTCGGCGAGCGCAGCGAGGCCGGCGGTGACCGGCGGCGGCGTCCAGCCGAGCAGCCGGGCGATCGCCTGCAGCAGCAGGTGGGGCGGCGGGTTTTGCTCCCAATAGCCGAAAATCTCGCCGGCTTCAGCGAGGGTCATGCCGTCGATGTCGCGGTAGCGGTAGCCACAGCCGGTGGCGAGGGCGCCGTAGACGGCGCCGAGCTGCCGTCGCAGGCCGCCGCGCTTGCCGTCTCGCCCGCACTCAGAGGGTTCGCCACCGGCCGCGCTTCCCCCATGGCGGGCTCCGCCGGCTGCAACCCGGCGATGCGCAGGATCACGGCGACCGCGGCATTCAATTCCTCGATGCTCGCCTCGATATCGAGCACCGCCTCGCCGGTGAGCCCGGGGTGTCCCGGCTGCAAGCCGGCCGCTACCACCTGCGCCGCCGCCTCGATCAAGCCGCCGCCCGATTTACCGGCGAGGCCGTCGAGCGCGTCGAGCACATGGCGCAATTGGCCGAGCTTCAAGACGCGGACTTCAAAGCGCCGTCCGCCGAGGCCGATCGTCTCGCTCATCGCCTACTCGTTGACGCTGAGGGTGCCGATCGCGCCGGTCGCGTCGGCAAAGGCACTGAAATCGAATTCCTGGATCTCGTAATCGTCGATCTTGGTCGGCAGCGACAGTTTGGTGGCGGTGCAGGCATTGAGCACCAGCGCCAATCCGGCCGCCATGCCGCCGGTCGTCTTGGTGGTGTAAAACGTCGCCTTGAAGGTCGGCGTGTAGCCCATCAGCTGGTTGGTCAGCGCCAGCTTCTTGCCGGAAGTGCTGTTGTAGAGATAGCTGATGAGCAGCGACGCGGCGGCGTCGGCGGCGGCGAAGGTGTAGATGCCGGTCGCGATGTTGACCGAATACTGCCCGGCCGCCGACGGCGTCGTCACCCGGGTGAAGCGCAAGCCGGCATTGTTGCCGCTGGCGTAAAAGACGCCGAGATCGTCGCTGTAGTTGGCGGCGTTGGCGACCGGCACCGTATAGGGCCCGGTCGCCGGCACGCTCGCCGCCTCGTTCTCGGCGACGGTCAGCTGGCCGGCGGCCGGCACCTGGCCGAAGAACAGATCACCGTAGATCGCGCCGAAGATACGGGCGAATTTAGCCTTGCCGGTGATCTTGCCCTGGCCGCGCGCGATATCGAGCGGAAACTGGAACTGACCCCAGAGCTCGCGGGTCTGCCAGTCCCAGTCGATCTGCACGTCCTGCAGGATGCCGAACTGGTCGGGGCCGATGCCCGACCCGGTCACGTCCGAACGGTTGCCCCACAGCGCTCCGGCGCCGAAAGCGAGCTGCATGTCGAAGGTCTCCCGGTACTAGAGGCAAAGGATTTCGACGGGGACGATCGCGACCGCCTGGTCGCGCAATACCCCCTCGTCGGTAACGATCCTGCCGGCGATGTAGGCGTGCTGCACCATCGCCGGCAGGCCGAGGTCCTGGACGCCGGTCGCCGCCAGCGGCGCGAGCGCCGCCTCGACCGCGTCCAGCAGCGGGTTGAGGAAGATCGCTGGCGCGGTGTAGGGGTCGCTCGAATGGGCGTAGAGATAAAAGTCGACGGCGAGCCGCCACACCGTCGGCGCGCCGAGCGTCGGCACCGTTGCGATTTCGCCTTTCTGGCGCATGAACAAGGCCGGCTGCTCGGCCGGCGCGACCTCGCTCCAGTGGCGCAAGCGCCGCGCCGCGGTGGCGAAACCGGCAGCGCCCGCGGCCTGCGCAAACAAGGCGGCGTAGATCGGCTCGCGCGCGATCATAACGCGCCTGCCAGCAGCGCCGGATCGGTCGCGGTCGCGCCGAGGCTGCGGGCGGCCCCGGCGGCCGGTGCGACGACGCGGTATTGCGCCAGCAGCAGCTCGACGTCGGCGCTCATGTCCAGCTGCGAGAAGGTCACGGTCTCGTTGCCGCCAATCGCGCGCGACACCTCGCCGATGCGGGTGCGCTCGCGATAGCGCTGGCACACCAGCTCGATCGCGGCCTGCGCGATGTCAGGCGGGGTTGCGAGGTAGCCGGCGGTGTAGCTGAGGATGACGTTCTGTGCCCGCCGGGTAAACACATAGCCGCGCAAGGCGAGCTCGGTCGGGCTGAACACATAGCCCGGGCCGAACCCGCCATCGCCCGGCGCCGGCGGGATGACGATGCTGTCGATCGACAGTGACAGCACGGCGCTGACAGGCGTGTTGGCGAAGCTGAGGCGCTGGCCGCCGCCGCCGTCGCGCACCTCCTGCCAGTCGCCCGAGGCGATTTGGCGGCCGAGCCAGCTCTGGATGAACTGGCTGGCCGCCGTGATCAGCCGCGCGAGGAGCGCGTCGTCAGTGTCGGGAAAGGCGCCCTGGCCGGTCTGCAGCCAAAGCTTGACGTCGCCGAGCGTCGTCAGATCGCCAAACGCCATGGTCCGAACCCTCTGCGTTCAGCCGTTGCCGATATTGGTGATGACGCCCATCGCGAACGGGGCGTAGACCGCTAGCGCCTCTTCGGCATAGACCCCGACCTGGCGCTGCCTTGTCACCACCGGCCAGTCGATCTGGTAGTAGTCCTGCCGGGTCTTCACCTCGGCGACGTTCGGCACCTCGTTCGACTGGTACTGCACCGGTAAGTTCTCGGCCCAGCCGATGATCGTGCCGGGCGGCACCCGCGGGTGGATGCGCACCGGGATGCGCAGGCCGCCGTTGAGGGCAAACGGGTTAAAGTAGAACGACACCGCGCCCGCCGCCGCCAGATCATAGGGGTTGCCGTCGGCCGTCACCTCGTAGCGCAAGAGCGGCCCCGAGGCGTTCGACAGCACCTTGCTGGTGATGTTCTTCAGCTCCTGGACGTTGACGTAGAGCACGGTCGGCGACAGCTGGAAATTGTTCCACATCGTCTGGAACATCGCGTCGATCTCGACGACCGAGCCGCGCCCCGAGGCGGTCAGCGGCGTGCCGCTGCCGGCGGTGCCGGTCGGCAGGATGCTGACATAGGCGTTGGAGCCGGCTTTCAGCGCGGTCGTCAGGAGCCCGTCATAGGCGTAGCTGGCGTTGGCCGAATTGTCGGCGGTGATCGCGGTCGCCGCCTGCTGGCCGCCGGTCAATGCCACCGCGAAGCTGGCGCTGTTGATCGTGGTGATCGCCTGCAACGTCTCGCTGCCGGCGGTGCCGACATACCACGCATAGCCGACCGCGCCCTGCAGCGCGGTGACGCTGGCGAACAGCGTCTGCCCCAAGGTCACGGCCTGGGTCGAATTGGCGCTCTTGTTCGACGAGCCGCCGGAGAGGACGAAGGTCTTGCCGTCGGCGCCGGTGATGGTTTTTGTGGTGGCGACGCCGGTGGCGAGGCCGGAATTCTGGTAGCCCTCGATGGTCAGCGCGACGACAATCACCGAATAGGTCGCGGCCGGCAATGTCGCGCCGGAGCCCGAGGCCGACAGCGTCGGGGTCGCCGGAATCCCCAATTGCAGCGAGGCGTTGCCGCCGAGGATCGCCATCTCCTCCTTCAGCATCAGCTTCTGCAAGAGGCGGAAGCTCATGCGCGCCTGGATGTCTTCGAAATAGCGGCCGGCGCTGATCGCTTCGTAGGTCGCCGCGTCTTCCTCGCCGATCGTCACAAAGCCGGCCGATTTCGAGGCGGTCGTGTATGACATCTGGCCCGAGCGCTGGCCTTCCGGAACCCAGCCCATCGCGTCAAAGCCGGAGCCGATGAGGGCCGTCACCTGACGCCAGTTGGTCGCCGTGCCGGTGCCGCCGCCGATCCGCGGCAAGGCGTTGCGGATCGGCGTCACGAACGGATAGAGGTTCTTGGCCGGCGCTTGCAAATCGAAGGCGACAAGGCCGGTGCCGGTGGAGATCGTCTTGGCGATCTGGTCGTCGGGCGTGCGCAGCGCGCCCTTCACCAGGTCGAGGGTGTCCTGGGTCGGGTTCATCCTGGGGTCCTTCCCTGCGGGCAAAAGAAAACCCGGCGCAGCGGCCGGGCCTGGGATTGCGGTTGGTGGTGCGCCGGCTATCGCGTCGGCGGCCGAGTTGGTCCGATCGGGTTGGCGTGCGCCGCCTTGATCAGGGTCAGCGTGCGCTCCTCCTCGCTCATCCGCGCCAGCGCCGCGACGATGCCGTCGGCCGCCCCGATGGGGCTGCCGCCATCCTCGTGCTTCGCGAGAGCGGTGAAGCCGCGCGCGATGGTCTGCGGCGGCAGTGGGGTCTGGGCGATGTCCTCGACCCGCTGCTGCAGCGCGTCGAGCCGCGGCAAGATGGCGTCGGCGAATTTGGCGAGATGGTCGGCGAGCGCCGCGCTGTCCGGCACACGCGACTTGCGCAGCGTGGCGGGGTGCGCCATCGCGGCGAAGCCGGGCGCCGCGAAGCCGGGCGCGGCGGCGTTGTCCGCCACCAGTTCGGCGCCCTCTTCGGCCGCCAGCGCTTCGAGAAAGTCGCACAACTCGGCGATGATCTCTTGCATGCGCTGCGGCAGCGGCGAGGCGTCCGCTTCCATCGCCGCCTCGAGCGCGATGCGGTCATAGAGCCAATCGAGTTCGACAATGATCTGCGCCAGGCGTCCGACCTCGGCCAGGCCCTTCGCAAACGCCGCCGAGGGCGGCCCGGCGGGGTCGATCTTCGCTTTCCACGCCGCGACGATGCGCGCCTTGATGGCCTGGATCTCGGCTGCCGAGTAGCGGCCGGCATTGTGCGGCTGGTGGATATAGGCCCAGGCGCCGCGGATGTGATCGTCGCTGTCGATCGGGTAGCGCTGGCGGCCGTCCGGGCGGTACCCCGGGTCGGCATAATCGGCCCCGCTCGTCGGCTCCTCGCCGCGATGGGCGGGCGCTGCGCGCGGGTGCTCTATCGGTGTGTCAGTCCCGGGTGCGGCGCCGGCGATGCAGGCAATCGCCGCGGCCTTCACCAGGTGGCGGTGGCCGGCGACGCCGCAATCCCAGATTTGCGACAGGGCACGGGACGACGGCGCGGTGTCAAGCATGAGGTCTCCTGTGGCAGGGGCGGCGGCCAGCTTCCAGCAATCGAACACCGCCTCGGGATTGGCCGGACGGTCGACCACCGAGATTTCAGTGAGGCGCAGGCCGGTGATGAGGCGTCGGTTGGAGGGGTCGCGCTCGGTGACGCGGCCGCCGATCGAAAAGCCCTTGTAGACGCCTTCCGTCACCTTCGCCCAAGCTTCGCCGTCGATGATCTTGGCCCCGAGATAGAGGCCGCGCTCGTCGACCGCG
>Ga0209579_10000302_pt1 | contig 58829 bp, 55 predicted proteins | sample Coa_R1_2_FD_187152 | JGI IMG/M metagenome (GOLD analysis project Ga0209579, IMG submission 187152) | Surface soil microbial communities from Centralia Pennsylvania, which are recovering from an underground coalmine fire - Coalmine... | ecosystem: Environmental > Terrestrial > Soil >...
CGGATTAACCCGCCGCTTCGAGGCGCCGGCGCCCCTCCGGCACAGGCATTGTGCCGAGCGCCGCATCGATCACCAGGCTGCCGAGCCGGTGGGCCGGCACGTCGATGCGTCGCGGGGCGCCGCTTGTGCCCGGCCAGATCGCATAGTCGCTGTGCGGCTCATCGAAGCCGAAATGGGCGAACGCCCCGGAGAGGCTCGGCAGATGGTCGCCATAAAAGCCGAGCACCGCATTGTCGTCGCGCCGCTCGAGCCCGGCCGCCAAGAGGCGCAGCATCTCGTCCGAGCGGCGCAGCCCGTCGAGATAGCGCAACAGTCCGCCGTCGTCGGGCAACTCGCCGCGATCGAAGAGGCGTTCGATCGCCGGATCGAGCGGCGGCCCTTTCGCCATCCACGGCCCGTGATTGCCCATCGTGATCGCGAAGATGAAGGTGCGCGGGCCGGCGGCGTCGAGAAGGCGCAGGATATGGCGGCCGAGCTCGGGGTCCGGGCAATAGGGCGGCCGCCGTGCGCCGCCCAGCGTCTCGCGGCCGAGGAACTCGTCGAAGCCGAGCGCCGGCATAACCAGGTCGCGGCGGAAAAAGCGGCGATCGAACGGGTGCAGGCAGATCGTGCGATAGCCCGCTCGGCGCAGCCGCCAGACCTGCGATGCGAGCGGCACCCGCGCCAGCGCGTAATAGGGATTGAAGCGATCGTAGCCGAGTTCACTCTCGGGGACCCCGCTGAGCACGGCAAATTCGGTGCGCATCGTGTTGGCCCCCCAGCCCGGCACTTCGAGCCGGCCGAACTGGGCCGCTGATGTGCAGCAGGCTTCGAAGCCTGGCAGCAGCTCGCGCGGGATGCGCGGCGACAGGCGGCGTGCGTCGAAGAACGATTCGCACTGCACGATGACGATTGGTCCTCCTGTCGGGCCGCCTTCGGGCTCGCCCCGCGCCCGCACTAGGGCCGGTGCCGCGAGGCTGCGCTGCCGCGCCGGCCGCTCGGCCCGCGCCAGGACAGTATGCACAATCAGCATCGCGAAGGGGCCGAGCGCTGCCGCGTCGACGTCGGGCTCGCCGCGCGGCTCCAGGCGGTGCAGCACGCGCGCAGCGGCGGCGAGCGGAAAGGGGCACGCCAGCAGCCACAGGACAGCCGCGAACAGCGCCGCCGCGCCCGCCGCCGCGAGCGGCTGCGGCGGCCACAGGGGCGGCTCGATCGCCAGCAACATCACGGCCAGCGCTAGCGCCGCCGCGCCCCCGCCCAGCACCAGGCCAGGCCCGGCAAACGGTAGATAGAGATGCGGATGGGTGAAGACCTGCGGCAGCTCGACCGATTCAGAAAACACCACCGGTTCGCGCAGCGTCTCTCGCATCGCGTAATCGGCCACCGTGAAGGCAGCGCCGAGCGCCAGCACCACGACGCCGACAAAGAGCGGTCGCCCGCTGGCGATGCCGAGGAGCAGCGCGCCCAGCGCCAGCGGTGCGGCGTCGAGCAGCAGCGCCGCCGGGCCGCCAAAACGCGAGCGCGCGAGGCGCCGCGGCATCAGCCAACCCGCGACGACGAGGCCCCCGCCGGGGGCGACGTGCAGCAGCACTGTGACCGGCCCCATCGCTTCACGCCGCCCGAATACGAAAGCGGAAGCCGCGCAGGATGCGGTCGCCGAGCAGCGCCGGGGCGAGGTCACAGAAGTGCATGCCGAGCACTAGCGGCCAGGGAAAATTGACGCGCGCGCGGCCGCGGTCGATGCCGCGCTTGATGCGGCGGGCGGCGCACTCGCCGCTCGCCAGAAACGGCACCGGCCCGTCCCAGCGGTCGGTCATTGGCGACGCAAAAAAGCCCGGGCACACCACCGTCACCCCGACGCCGTGCGGCGCAAGCAGCGGTCGCAGCGCCTCGCCGTAGGCCCGCAAGCCCGCTTTGCTGGCGCAGTAGCCGGGGCTGTAGGGCAGGCCGCGGAAGGCCGCTACCGAGGCGATCGCGACGATCCGGCCGCGGCCGCGCGCGCACAACAGCGGCGCCAGCGGCGCGATCGTGTGCACCGCGCCATTGAGGTTGACCGCGATCTGCCGCAGCGTCGTCGCGGCCTCTTCGCCGGGGCTTCCCGGTTCCGCCCCGGCCGAGGTGCCGGCGTTGGCGATCAGCAGTTCAATGGGATGGGCGCGGTCGAATTCGCCGAGCCAGGCGGCAAGCGCGGCGCCGTCGGCGACGTCGATCGCGGCGCTGCTGACGCTTGCCCCGGCCGCCCGACACGCGGAGGCGGTCAGGGCGAGACGCTCCGAGTTGCGCGCGACGAGGCCCATCACCGTGTCCGGGGCGGCGTAGGCGCGGGCCAGCGCGGCGCCGAGCCCGCTCGAGGCGCCAGTGATCACCACGACCCGGTAAGGTGCCCGCATCAGGGGCGCGGCCGCTCGCTCAGCCCGCGCGCCGGCGACGCGCCGACGATGGGGAGCACTGCGCGAACCTCGCTAAGCCGCCGCGCGATCATCCCCTGCAAGCGGCGGGCCAGCACCAGCGGTCCGGGCCGCCACAATCCCGGCTGGTCGAGACGCTCGATGATCAGCTCAGGCCCGCACGGCAGCCGGGTCAGCGGGTCGAGATAGCGCGGATAAAGAATGAGGGCGCCGGCGACCAATTCGTCGAGCGTCAAGCGGCGGCCGCGGTCGATCGGCAGCTGGTCTACGGTCAACCCCCACCCGGCATAGAACGGCCGGCCGTAGACGACGACGCGCCGCCCGCGCAGCAGCGCCTCGAAGCCGGCGAGCGAGGTCATCGTGTGCACTTCGTCGACCACGGCGAGGAGCGCGGCCGTCGCGGCGCTGCCGACGAACAGATCAGCGAAGCGCCGCGCCGTGGTGTCGGGTACGGCGCCCTGGCGGTGCCCGGCAGCGACGTCGGGATGCGGCTTATAGAGGATGCACGCGTCGGGGTTCGCCGCCCGAACGGCGGCGAGGAGGTCGCGGTTGGTGCGGACCGCGCCGCCGCCGCAAGTGATCGAAAGGTCGTCTTCGACTTGGCCCGGCACCAGGATGCAGCGTCGCCCGGCCGGCAGGTCCAGCTCGGCGGCGCCGGCGGCGAGGTTGTATTTGGTGACGCCGCGGCTGACGAGCTGGCCCGCCAGACGCTGCGCCCGCGCCAGCAGCGCCGGCGCGAACTCGGTCTCAGCGAGCAGGGTTTCGAGGTCGCTCGGCTGGCGCGGATCGAAATACATGCCGCGGGCATCGCAGACGAGCGAGGCCGGCGGCAGGAAGTCGGAGCCGAGGCCGACCGAGCGGATGAACCCGTCCTCGACGCGGATCAGCCTCACCCCATGCCGCGCCGCCGCCGCAGCGAGGCCGTCCGGCAGCCGCGATGCCCAGCCGGCGATGGCACCGGGCGGCCCGGGTCCGCGCCGCGTCGCGGCAAGCGCGTCCGCGGCGGTGCGGCGGAACACTGGGCCGCCGGCCGACGAGCGCAGGAAATCCGCGATGCGTCGGCGCTTCCAGAACGACATCCCGACGCACACCGCGACGCCGCGGTTGGCATCGTCGAGCCGGCGCCAGTCGGCGAGGATCGCTAGCGCTTCCTCGAAGCTCGTGGCGGTGTTGCGAAACGGGTCGCGGTAGCGCGTCGCGAGCAGGCAGGCGGCGGCGAAGAGCTCGTCGACCGTTCGCCGAAACCCGTGCTGCGGCAGGCCGGGCGCGTCGTCCGTGACGCTCCAGCCGGCGTAGAACGCCTCGCCAAACGCGGTGACCGGGACTCCCGCAATGAGGGCGAGAAAGCCGAACTCGCCGCCGGCGCTGTAGACCCGCTTCGCCCGAGGAAGCATCAGCCAGGGGTCGATCGCCGCGCCGAGCACGGTAGCGCCTCGCGCCGCGTTGGAGGCTAGGCCGGCGCTCAGTCGACCGCCGGCAAGACCGGCGGCGAGAACGATGAGTCGCTGGGCAGGGTGTTCGGCCGTGGCGCGGTCGAGCATCGCCGCCGCGACCGCCGCATCCGGCGCCGCGCCGCGCTCGGCGGCCACGAGATCGACCACCGCAAGGCCGTCACCCGGCGGCAGCCGGGTCCCGTCGCCGCCGTGCCACCATGCGCCGCCGATTCGCGCCGCCGCGAGCGCCCGGCGCGCCGCCGCCGCCCGCGCCAAGAGCGTGCGATCCTCCCAGCCGCGCTCGGCGAGGATGCCACCGGGCGTCGCGATGCCGGCCGATGCGCCGCCCGCCGGGCCTTCTGCCACCAGCGCGCTGAGCAGCGGCGGCGGCGTCCGCCCGCGCGGCGGGGCGCGCAATAGTCCTTCCTCCAGCCGCACTCCCGGAACCGCGGCGAGCTCCGGGAAGAGCATAGCCATCGCCGCGCCCGAGGCATCTCGCCGCGGCCGGGGTATCCTGTCGCCGAAATTGCGCATGCGCGGAGCCTATCGCCGGCGCGCCGCCTGTCCATGAAAATCGCCGCGCGCTTGACAGGCGCCGGCGAACGCGACAAGTGGCTCGGCATGATTGGGCAGGCCGTCATCCTTTGCGGCGGGCGCGGTACCCGGTTGGGCGCGCTGACCGCCGACCTGCCGAAACCGCTGATGCCGGTCGGGGACGCGCCCTTTCTCGACGTGCTGCTGTTCGAGCTCGGCCGCCACGGGGTCCGGCGCATCCTGCTGCTTGCCGGCTTTGGCGCGGCGCGGATCGAGGAATACGTCGCCGCCAGCCGGCTCGCGGCGCGCTTCGGCCTCGATATCGAGATCGCGGTCGAGCCGGCGCCCGCCGGCACCGGCGGCGCGCTGTGGCAGGCGCGTGACCGGCTCGACGAATCCTTCCTGATGCTCAATGGCGATTCGTGGTTCGACGTCAACCTGCTTGATTTGGCCTTCCGGCTGGCGGCCGATCCTGAGGCGCTCGGCGTCCTGGCGCTGCGCCGGCTCGCCGATGCCAGCCGCTATGGATCAGTGCGGCTGGCTGGGGATCGCATCGCGGCCTTCGCGGAGCGGCCCGCGGGCGGCGGAGCGGGGCTCGTCAGCGGTGGGGTCTACGCGCTGCGCCGCGCCGTCACCGACGCGCTGCAGCCGCAATCCTCGCTCGAGGCCGATCTCTTTCCCCGGCTGGCGGCGGCGGGACAGCTGCGCGGCTTTGCGTTCGACCGCTATTTCGTCGATATCGGCGTGCCGGCGGATTTGGCCCGCGCCCAGCGCGAGGTCCCGCTGCGCCGGCGCCGGCCGGCGGCGTTTCTCGACCGCGACGGTGTCCTCAACCACGATGACGGGTATGTCGGCTCGGTGGCGCGGTTCCGCTGGATCGAGGGCGCCAAACGGGCGGTCAAGCTGCTCAACGATGCCGGGCTGTTCGTCTTCCTGGTCACCAATCAGGCGGGCGTCGCGCGCGGGCTCTACCGCGAAGAAGAAGTCGGCTTGGTGCATGCCCACCTCGCCGGCGAACTGGCCGCGGCCGACGCTCACATTGACGACATCCGCTATTGTCCGTTTCACCCCGAGGGCGTCGTCCCGGAATATTCCCGGCCGAGCGACTGGCGCAAGCCGGCGCCGGGGATGATCCTCGACCTAGTGGATTGCTGGCCGGTCGACCCCGACGCGAGCTTTCTGGTCGGCGACAAGGAAGGCGATCTCGCCGCCGGCGCCGCCGCCGGTATCCCGGGGTATCTCTTTACCGGCGGCGATTTGGCCGCCTTCATCGCCGATCTCCTGTCGCGTAGGCTTGACGCTGCGGCGCTTTCCCGTTCCGCTTCGCCGGCGCCGCAGCTATAGTTGGGCACGGCGCCGCGGGGGGAAAGCGGCGTCCTCGGCCGGAGTTTTCGCTTTTTTTCCCGCCAGCTGAGCCGGATTTCGCAATGGTCGATTTCGTCCGCCGCGTCCAAGCCGTGCGCGATGCCGCCGTTATCGGCGGGCTGCCGCCGCGCTATGTCGCTAAGCTGCTGGCGTTCTTTGGGTCGCTCAACGTCTGGTTCTGGGCGATCGTCGGGCTGCCGACGCTGATTGCCGGCGTCTATTTTTTCGCGATCGCCTCCGACCTTTATGTGTCCGAGGTTAAGTTCGTCGTCCGCGGCCCGAGCAAGACCCCGGTCAGCGCGCTCAGTGCGATGCTGAGCAGCGCGGCCGGTTCGTCTGTGTCGGAAGACACCTTCGCGGTGCACGACTACCTGATGTCGCGCGACGCGGTGCGCCGGCTCGAACGCGAGGACGAATTGCGCACGCTGCTCGGCCGGCCGGAAGGCGACCTGCTGACCCGGTTCCCCGGGGTATGGTATTGGCGCAAGGATTTCGAGGCGCTCTACCAGGCTTATGCGCGCTTCGTCTCGGTCGAAGTCGACAGCACCAGCGGGGTCAGCACGCTTGAGGTCAAGGCCTACCGGCCGGAAGACGCGCAGCGCATGGCCCGCGCCCTGATGAATTTCAGCGAACAGCTGGTCAACGCGCTGAACGAGCGCTCGCGGCACGACGCACTCGCGGTGTTTCAACACGAAGTCGAAACCACCGAAGCGCGCATCGCCGAGATCCAGACCGAGCTGACCGCCTACCGCGTCAAGGAGAAGATGCTCGATCCGAAAAGCGCCTCGGTCGGACCGCTCGAGCTGTTGGCGCAGATGAATACGCAATTGGCCGCCGCCAAAGGGCGGCTCGCCGAAATCATCAAGGATTCGCCGAGCAGCCCGCAAATCAGGCTGTACCGCACCCGCATCGCCTCGCTCGAACGGCTAATCGGCGAGGAAGGCTCGAAAATCGCCGGCAACGGCAACTCGGTCGCGACCGCGGTGGGAGAATACGAGCGCCTCGACGTGCAGCGCCTGCTGGCGCAAAAGCAATTGGCCTCCGCCTTCACCTCGCTCGAAGCCGCCCGCCTCGAAGCACAGCGCCAGCAGCTTTACCTCGAGACGATCGCCCAGCCCAACCTTGCGGACTACCCGCTTTATCCGAAGCGGTTCCTGTCGTTCGCGACGGTCGTGGTCAGCTGCCTGCTGGCCTACGGCATCGCCTGGCTCCTGGTCGCCAGCGTGCGCGAGCACGCCTCGGCCTAGCCGGCCGCAGAACCAGCCGAGCCGCGCCGATGATTGCTGCGACCGGGATCAGCAAGGACTACCACTCGGAAACCGGCCACGGTTACCACCGAGTGCTGAACGATGTCTCGTTCATGGTCGAGCGCGGCGAGAAGGTGGCGGTGCTGGGGCGCAACGGCGCCGGCAAGTCGACGCTGATCCGCCTGCTCGCCGGGATCGAAGTGCCGACCAGCGGCACCATCGAGCGAACGATGTCGGTCTCCTGGCCGGTCGGCCTCAACGGCGGCGTCGGCGGCAGCATGACCGGCAACGACAATATCCGCTTCATCTCGCGGCTCTATAACCGGCCATTCCCGCTGATGCGCGAGTACGTCGACGATTTCGCCGAATTGGGCAAGTTTCTCGCCGAGCCGGTGCGCACCTATTCGGCCGGGATGCGGGCGCGGCTCAATTTCGCGCTGTCGATCGCGATCGATTTCGACTGCTACCTGATCGACGAGATCATCTCGGTCGGCGACCAGCGCTTTCAGCGACGCTCGCAGGAGGAGCTTTTCGAGAAGCGCTCCGACCGCTGCCTTATCCTTGCCTCGCACGTGCCGAACGTGGTCAGGGACTACTGTTCGCGCGCGCTCGTGCTGCATCGCGGCCGCGGCAAGGTATTCGACGACCTCGATCTGGCGCTCGACATCTACCAGGATCTGTAGGAATTGCCGGTCAGGCGCTGCGTGCACTCGCTGCGGCGCGCAGGTCGAAGCTGGCGTCGGCAGCCTCGTCCGGCCTTACCTGGCGCCCAGCAGCGAGCAGCCGCCGGGCATGCGCATGATCGGCGGGGCGGTTGACCGATTCGATGCCGAGCAGCTGCCCGTCCCGGTAGCAGAACACCGAAAACTCACCGCTCTCCGCGTCGCCTCGCAGCACCGTCTGATCGTGCCCGGTGGTGAGCCCGGCGATCTGCAGCCGCAGCTTGCCCTGCTCGCTCCAGAACCATGGCAGCGCCGTATACGGACGCGGCGTGCCAAGGATGCGCTCGGCGACGCAGCGCGCATGGTCGGCGGCGTTCTGCACCGCTTCGAGGCGGGTCTGCTGGCCCTCGGCGTGAACACAGGGAAAAGTGGCGCAATCGCCGATCGCCGAAATTGCCGGGTCGGCGGTCAACAGCGTCGCGTCGACCACGATGCCGTTCGCCACCGCGAGGCCGGAGGCGGCGGCCAATTCGGTGTTCGGCACGACGCCGACGCTGACCAGCACGAGGTCGGCGGCGAGCCGCTCGCCGCCGGCCAGATCGACGTGGTCGACCTTGCCGCCGTGGCCGGCGATCCGCACCGCCTGCGCGCCAAAGCCGAACTCGACGCCGGCGCCTCGGTGCGCCTCGGCAAAGAATAGCGAGGTCGGCACCGAGACGACCCGCGCCATGACGCGGTCGACCAGCTCGACGATGTGGACGTGCTTGCCCTTGGCGCGCGCCACCGCGGCGAATTCGAGGCCGATGAAGCCGGCGCCGATCACCACCACCCGGCCGGCAGCCGCCAAGCGCTCGCGCAGCTCCTCGGTTTCGGCCAGGGTACGCAGATAGCACACGCCGTCTAGCTCGATCCCGGGCAACGGCGGCACCCGGTTGCGCGCACCGGTGGCCAATACGAGATGGCTATACGACAGGCGCTCGCCGGTGGCGAGCCGCACCGCCCGAGCGGCGCGGTCGATCTCCATCACCCTGGCGCCGGGGAGATAGCCGATGCGGTGATCGCGGTAGAACGCCTCCGGCCGCATCAAGAGGAGTTCAAGGCCGATCTTGCCGTCGAGGTAATCTTTCGACAGCGGCGGCCGCTGATAGGGCAATACCGGCTCGTCGCCGATCAGCGTGATCGCGCCGCCGTAGCCATGTTGGCGCAGCGACGCGGCCAACTGGAAGCCGGCGTGGCCCGCCCCGACGATGACGATCCCGTCATCGGGCATCAGGTTTGGGTTTCCGGCAGGTAGACGACGAGCCCGTCCATTGCCGGCGATACGATGAGCTGGCAGGAGAGGCGGCTGTTGGTGCGGCGCGGGCTGGCGGTGCCTTCGAGCATCGCATCCTCGTCGGCCGACACCGGCGACACCATCGCCAGCTGGTCGTCGCGCACATAGACGTGGCAGGTCGCGCACATGCACGAGCCGCCGCATTCGGCGACGATGCCGTCGATCCCGTGGAGGATTGCGGCCTGCATGATTGTGGTGTCGACCGGGATGTCGAGCGTCGTCTCCTTACCGTCCTGGGCAACGTAAGTCACACGCGGCATGGTTCTTGTGGTCCTCGCTTAGCCTGTCGGCGGGGCAGCCTTGCGCAATCTCGAACCGCGGTCGAGCATTTTTCGGCCGGGTCCGGCGGCCGCGAGCGGGCAGGCGTTCCCGCGCGGCGGAAGCGGGTGTATAGAGATCGCAACAGTCCAGCAAGGGAGGACCGAGATGAAAGACGGGTTGCGCGTGTTCGATGCCGACACCCACGTCGAGCCGACGGCCGAAGTGCTCGACAAATATGTCGACCCCGGGTTTCGCCCGCGCCTCGCCGATCTGGCGCAATACCGCCAGCCGGTGCGGCCCAACAATCCCGGCGGCGCGCCCGGCCGCCACGTCTACCGCTACGGTCAGATCGCCTATAAGCGCATCCTCGGCGAGGCGGCGCCGCGCGACGCCCATAGCGGCCGCGACACCCACTGGATGGGTTCGAAACAGCCGCGCGCCGGAACCCAGGACGACCAGGCCGAAAGCCGCCTCCAAGACATGGATGACGAGGGGACCGACACGCATTTCCTCATTCCCACCTCGTGGACCAGCTTTGTCGGCCACGAGGACCCGGCGATTGAAACCAACATCATCCGTGCCTTCCACCGCCACATGGCGGATTTCAGCGGCAATCACCCGGACCGGCTGCAGGGCATGATCGTCGCCTCGGCGCGCGATGTCGACGCGGCGGTCAAGGAAATCCGCGAATGGGGCAAGTCGCGCTGGGCCGTCGCGGTGATGCCGCTCGTTACCAAGGACATCCCGGCCGACCATCCCAAGCTCGACCCGATCTGGCGCGCCGCCGACGAGCACGATTTGCCGATCGTGCACCACAGCTTCACCTGGACGCCGCCCTATTTCCCCGGCTACGCCGATCTGTGGGACAACATCTTCCTCGGGCGGTTGGCGTCGCACCCCTGGGGCGCGATGCGCTTCATCGCCTCGGTGATCGGCGGCGGCATCATGGACCGCTTCCCCAATCTGCGGGTCGGCACCTTGGAATGCGGCTTCGGCTGGCTGCCGTTCTGGGGCAAGCGCATGGACGAGCAATACGCCTACGTCGGCTCGACCGCCGAACTCAAAATGAAGCCGAGCGAATACCTGAAGAGCGGGCGCTATTTCTGTAGCGTCGAGCGCCACGAGGGGGCCGACATGTTCGACATGGTGACCCGCTTTTTGGGCGACGACGTTTTGATGTACGCCTCCGACTACCCGCATTCGGAGTGCCAATTCCCCGAGACCGTCAGCAACTTCCTCGCCTGGGACGTCCGCCCCGAGCAGCGCGCAAAACTGATGGCCGGCAACGCCGACCGGTTGTTCAAGCGGACCTGACCCAGCCGCTGTTCAAGCCGCTGTCATTGCGAGCAAAGCGAGGCAATCCCGCGCCGGGCACCCTCCCCGACGGGATTGCTTCGTCGCTGCGCTCCTCGCAATGACACGAATTAGGTAGAAGATGACTGTCGACACTTATGAAATCTACGCGGTGCGCTATGCCCATAACGAGCGGCGGGCGAGCGAGAATTTCTACGGTGGCGACCCGCATGACGGGCCGATGCCGCTCGATTATTTCGTCTGGGCGGTGAAGGGCGAAGACCGCACGGTGATCTTCGACACCGGGTTCGACGAGGCGATGGCGCGAAAGCGCAAGCGCGCGTTCCTGCGTCCGCCGCGCGATGGCCTCCTGGCGGTCGGGGTCGACCCCAGCGCGGTCCAGGACGTCGTCATCAGCCACATGCATTACGACCACGCCGGCAACAACGACCTCTTCCCCAACGCAACCTTCCACCTGCAGGACCGCGAGATGGCATTCTGCACCGGCCGCTGCATGTGCCACCAGGACGTCCGCCGCTCGTTCGAGGCCGCGGACGTGACCGCGATGGTCGGCCGCGTCTTCCAGGGGCGCGTGCAGTTTCACGACGGCGCGGACGAGATCGCGCCGGGCATCACCGTGCATCACGTCGGCGGCCATACCGAGGGCCTGCAATTCATGCGGGTCAAGACGCGGCGCGGCTGGGTCGTGCTGGCGTCGGACGCCTCGCATTTCTACGCCAATTTCGAACAGATGCGGGCCTACGCCACGGTCTACAACGTCGGCGACATGCTCGAGGGCTTCACGACCCTGAAGCGGCTGGCGTCGTCGCCGCACCACGTCATCCCGGGGCACGATCCCCTGGTGCTGCGCCGCTACCCGGCGGCGCAACCGGGCCTCGAAGGGATCGCGGTGCGGCTCGACGTCGAGCCGCGCGAATAGTCAATCGGCCGATAAGCCCGCCGCCGCGGCAAGGCGTACCAGTTCATCGCGGCCCTGAAGCATGTCGTCGAGCGAGCCGAAGGCGTTCATGTAGTGCCCGCGGAAGCCCTTCTGCTCGATGCGGCGGAAGAGGTCGGCGAAATCGAGGTCGCCGGCGCCGGGCTGCAGGTGCACCTCGTTTCCGTTGCGCCAGCAATCGGCCAGCCGCACCTCGGCGACCCGGCCGAAATCGAGCGCCTCGACAAAGCCCGCGATCCCCTCCGGCACCAAATGCGCATGGTTGGCGGTGAAGGAAAGCCCGAACGCTGGCGAGCGGATGTGCTCATAATAAAACCGCCATTCCTCCAGCGTATGGGCAAGGTAGTGCATTTCGGCCTGCTCGGGTTCGTTGTTGAGGTTCTCCAGCAGGACCAGCGCCCGCTTGCATTCGGCATGCTCAACGACGCGCTGCAACCGCTCGCGCCCCGCCTGCATCCGCGTCTCGCGGTCGGAGCCGAAGTGAAACCCGGCATGCATGACGATCCACTCGGCGCCGAGCAGCGCGGCGGCATTGACATAGGCCATCAGATATTGCTCGACCGCGTCGGCGACGAACGGCGCAAACTCGGCGACGTTGACCGCGGACGACGTGTGCAGCCCGAGATGCAGCCCGTGCCGCTCACACTCGCGGCGCAGCCGCGCGGCGCGCTTGTCGGTGATCGTATCGAGCGCGTTCGCTCCGGTGTCGAGCTGGACGTCGATGTAGCGCACACCATGCGCCGCCGCCCAGGCGACGGCGTCCTCGAGCGCCAGCTTGCCGCCGACGTCGACGCCGATGCGCTCGCGCAGGCTCATCGCAAATGCCGTGCCCCCCTCCCGCGACGGGGAGGGGGACACGCCGCATTCAGCGCAGCGGCGAGAAGGCAGCCGGCACGACCAGCGCGTTCTCCTGGATCAGCGTCTGGCCGGGCTGGCCGCCCCGCGGCGGCCAGATGCCCTCCTTCTGGGCCTTGGCGCGGGTCTCGGCGCGGTGGTTGGCATCCTTGTAGGCCCAGATGTGGCGCCAGCGGTTGAGCCCGCCCAATTCGGAATGGCCGGCGAACGCCAAGGGCGACAGTTCGACGCGCTTGGCGATCGCGGTCGCCCAGCGGTCGATGATCGCGGGGATGGCGCCGGGCGCCAGCGTGTAGGTGCGGATTTCGTAGATGCCGCCCAATTGGCGCGGCTCCAGCTTCGGCGAGAACGGCGCCGGGATAAAGATCTCGCTGTTCATCTCCTCGATGAACTCCTGGATCTTCGGCGGCCAGCCCTCGATCTTCTGCGACCGGACCTTTTCGCGATGCGCGAAATCCTCGTAGGGCCAGACATGGATGATGCGGTTCAAGGGGCCGACCTCGGTGTGCCAGAAGGCGCCGAGCGGTGACACCTTGGTGCGGTTGGTCAAGCCTTCGGCAAAGCGCTTTTCGGCTTCAGCGACCGAGCCGGGCTTCAGACGGTAGGTACGGAATTCGACGATCATCGGGGGTTCCTCCGCTAAGGATGAGAACATGACGCTAGACCGCCGGCGCTCGCGCCACAAGGCGGCGGTGAGTAGCGGCTGCTATTGCGGCGGCGCGAGCGGCTCGCGCGGCGGCAGGTTCTGCCCCGCCAGGCACGCCTTCAGCTGTGCGTCGCGCCTGGCGTTGGATTCGGCAGTGTAATCGGGGAAGGCCATCTGCGCCTTTTTGGTGCAGAGGTCCATCGTCTTCCAGTTCTTCATCGCCACAACCCCCGGCTGGCTGGCCAGCGCGGCCGGCGCAAACGCGGCAACGAAAAGTGCTGTAATTAGGCGGTTGATCATTCCTGCCGTCCCGCTGCGGTGGGAGGCGCAGCATACATCCGATCGACCTCGCGTGGTTGCGTCGCGCAAAATTCTGAGGCTCCATTGCGCCGCCGCACCGGGAGGATTTCTGCCATGCCAGCCTTATTGAAAATCTGGGGCCGCACGACCTCGTCGAACGTCCAGAAGGTGCTGTGGTGCTGCGCTGAACTCGGCATCGAATACGACCGCACCGATTGGGGCGGGCCGTTCGGCGGCAACCAGAACCCGGAATACCTGCGGCTCAACCCCAATGGGCTGGTGCCAACGGTGATCGACGGCGACCTGGTGATGTGGGAATCGAACACGATCTGCCGCTATCTCTGCGCGACCCGCGACGGCGAGCGCCTCTACCCGCGCGATCCCGCCGCCCGCACCCATGTCGAGCGCTGGATGGACTGGCAGCTGTCGGTCATCGCGACGCCGATGTCGGTGCTGCTGGTGCAGCTCGTGCGCGCCCCGCCCGAGCAGCGCGACCCGGCGGCGGCCGAGGCGGCGCGGCGGCGCGCGCTCGCCGGCTGGATGATCGTCGAAGATGCCGTCGCGGCGCAGCCTTTTCTCGCCGGCACCGGGCTGAGCCTCGCCGAGATCGTGCTCGGCACGCAGATCTATCGCTGGTTCACCTTCCCGATCGAGCGGCCGACGCTGCCGGCCTTGCGTGCGTGGTATGACCGGCTGCGCGAGCGGCCCGGGTTCAAGAGCCATATCGAAATGCCGATCACATGATCGCGAGGCCGGTTACAGGCCGATTGCATTAGCCGCACGGCTTTCTAGGCTGCCGCACCTCAGAATGAGGGAGGCAAACATGAAGGCTCCAAAGGCCGCGCTGGCGATCCGGGTCGCGCTTATCACGGTCGCACTCTTGGGCGGCCCGGCATCGGCTCAGGATAAAACCAAAATGATCGCCGACCGCGAAGCACTGATGAAAGATCAAGGCCGACAATGGGTCGTCATCAGGAACTATGTGCAGGGCAAGGGTGAACAGGCAGCTGCGATAGCGGCCGCGGAGTCCTTGTCAAAATCGGTGCCGACGGTGCCGAACTATTTTCCACCGGGAAGCGAGGGGCCGAATCACGACGGCAAGTACGGGCCGAAGCCGGAGGTGTGGAGCAAACGCAACGATTTCCTCGCCGCCGACAAGAAGGTCGTCAGCCAAATCGCGGCGCTCGACACCGCCCTTAGGAGCGGCGATAACGCCAAGGTCGCGGCGGCATTTAAGGATCTCGACTTCTGCAGCAGCTGCCACAACGACTTCCGCGCGAAATTGCAATAACGGCCCTTGCTGCTGCACTTCTGCTGCTGGCCCCCTCGTCGGCGATTGCCGATAAGGGGGAGATTGCGCGCGGCGCCTATCTCGCCAATGCCGCCGACTGCGTCGCCTGCCACACCGACAGCGAGCACGGCGGCAAGCCCTTTGCCGGCGGGCGGGCGCTGGCGACGCCGTTTGGCACCTTCTACAGCCCCAACATCACCCCCGACCCGGAGACCGGCATCGGGCGCTGGAGCGACCAAAAATTCCGCCGCGCGCTGCGCGACGGGGTGCGCCCCGACGGCGCCAATTACTTCCCAGTCTTCCCCTACCCGAGCTTTACCGGGATCACCGACGCCGATTTGCGGGCGATTAAGGCCTACCTCTTTGCGCAGCCGGCGGTGCGGCAGGCCGACCGGCGGCATGACATCGCGTTCCCGGTTTCCTGGCGGTTTCTGCAGACCGGGTGGAAATGGCTGTACTTCACACCCGGGCCATTTCGCCCGGCGGCGGACCGCAGCGCCGCCTACAATCGCGGCGCCTATCTCGTCACCGCGCTCGCCCATTGCGGCGAATGCCACACCCCGCGCAACCGCTGGGGCGCCCCCGACCCGCGGCGCTTTCTCGCCGGGGCGGCGCAGGGACCGGACGGCAAGGAGGTTCCCAACATCACGCCCGACGCCCAAACCGGCATCGGCGACTGGAGCGAAGACGACATCGTCAGGGTGCTGACCGACGGCCGCACGCCCGATCTCGACCAGGTCGGCGGCCTGATGCGCGAGGTCGTCCGCAGCACCGCGCGGTTGACCGAGGCAGACCGCCGCGCCATCGCGCTCTACCTGCGGTCGGTGCCTGCGGTGTCGAGTCCCGACGCGAAATGACGGCGCCCGCGTTTCGGCACTGGACGCTCCGGCGCGACCTCTTATGATGGCGCTGCCGGGGGGCATTTTTCTTGCCTCCTGGCTGTCATGGAGACCGGTTGAACAAGGCGCCGCGGGTCGTAGCGGACCGGCGGAGGCAGCGCAGGGAGCGGAGTTTGGCGCGCGCGCGATCGGATAAAAGCCTCGCCCGTTTCGACCGGATCGCGCTGGTGCTGTCGGGCGGTGGCGGGCTCGGCGCCTACCAGGCTGGCGCCTACGCGGCGCTGGAGAATTGCGGGGTGCGGCCGAATTGGATCGCCGGCACGGCGATCGGCGCCGTCAACGCCGCGATCATCGCCGGCAACCTGCCGCACGAACGGATCTTCCGGCTGCGCCAGTTCTGGCAGGAATTGGGCCGCCATCGCGGGCCCGGCGCGGCGTATCGGGCGCGATCGAGGCTGCGCGGGTGGTTCGCCGCGGGGCTGCCGGGCTGGCGCGAGCGCAACGGGGCGGCAGCGTCGCTACGGCCGACGATGCGCACCGGCGAACTGCGCGAGTTGATCGCCGCGGCGGTCGATTTCGATCGCGTCAACTCCGGCGCGGTTCGGCTGGTGCTCGGCGCGGTCAACCTCGTCACCGGGGCGGAGACCTATTTCGACAACGACCGCCACGTGCTCGGCCCCGACCATGTGCTGGCGAGCACCGCGTTGCCCGGGATGCCGGCGATCGAGCTTGACGGCCAGCGCTATGGCGGCAGCGCTGTGTCGGTTGCCGCGCTCGACGACGCGCGGCCGGCCGACACCTTGTGCTTTGTGATCGACGGCTACGATCCGGCGCCGGGCGGCGGCGGCGGCGCCAGCCGGTCGGCGCGCGAGATCGCGGCGCTGCGGCGCAACCACGATCTGCGCCGGATGATCGCGCTGTTGGGCGAGCGGGTGCCGCCGGCGTCGCGCCGCGATGGCGATATCCGCAAATGCCTCGCCGAAGCGAGCGAGGCGACAATGACGATCCTGCACCTGGTGCACGAGGGCAGCGCAGAGGGTCTCGCCGGCAAGATTGCGGATTTCGCGCCGGCCGCGGTGCTGCGCCGCTGGCAGGCCGGCGAGAGCGACGTCGCGACGAGCCTCGCTCATCCGCTGTGGCTGGCGCCGCCGCCGCGGCGGCTCGGCGTCGTGGTGCACGAGCTGCGCGGCGGCGTCGCCGCCCCGCCGCGCTGAACCGCTGCGCCGAACCGCGAATCCGACGCCCGTTCGGGGGCTGCGCGGCGACGGCGGCCGAATTTGCCGAAATCGGCGCGCGATTTCCCCACCGCCTTGTCGCGGCATTAATTTATCCTATTGAAACCAAGGACGATTTAGGGTCCGATCGGGATCGAAGCCGGCCCTCTGTCGCGCGCCGGCGCATGGCTGGGGCCGCGGCGACGCAATCGCTGGCGTGGCCGGGGTTACCATATGCACAGTGAGGTTTCGTCCCGCGCCAAATCTGCTGCACGACGAATTTGGACCTGAACAGCCATGTTGTATGACGCCTACCAAGCACAATGCGATGTCCTCGCCCCGTGGCGTCTCTTTGCCGATACTGCGCGCGGTCTGCTTGACCAGGCCTGGCTGGGGCTCGACCAATTGCCGCTAGTGCGCGGCGCCAGCGCGGCATTGAACCTGTTCTCAGATACCAGGCTGCGGCACGAGCGCCCTCCCTTCGGTATCGACCGCGTGACGATCGCCGGCGCCGAGATCGCGGTCAGCGAGGAAATCGCGGCGGAGCATCCGTTCTGCCGGCTCGTGCGGTTCCGCAAGGCGGCCGCCTCCGACCAGCCCAAGCTGTTGATCGTCGCGCCCCTCTCCGGGCATTTCGCGACATTGCTGCGCGGCACCGTGGCGGCGGCGCTGCAGGACCACGACGTCTACCTGACCGACTGGGTCAATGCCCGCAACGTGCCGCTGCAGCACGGCCAGTTCGGCTTCGACGACATGATCGAGCTGGTCATCGATTTCATCCGGCAGCTCGGCCCCGGCTGTCACGTCATGGCGGTGTGCCAACCGGCGGTGCCGGTATTGGCCGCGGTATCGCTGATGGCGGCGGCCGGCGACCCCTGCCAGCCGCGCTCGATGGTGCTGATGGGCGGCCCGATCGACCCCGCCGCCAACCCGACCGAGGTCAACCGGTTCGCCGCCTCGCATTCGCTCGCCTGGTTCGAGAACATGGTGATCACGACGGTGCCGGCGCGCTATCCCGGCGCCTTCCGTCGCGTCTATCCCGGCTTCCTGCAATTGGCCGGCTTTATCAGCATGAACCTCGACCGGCACGTCGAAGCGCATTGGCGGATGTTTCGCCAGCTCGCCGAGGGCGATTGCGCCGGCGCGGCGCCGACCCGCGCGTTCTACGACGAATACAGTTCGGTGATGGACCTGCCGGCGGATTTCTATCTGGAAACCATCGAGCGGGTGTTCCAGCGCCACGATCTGGCGCGCGGCCGCTTGCGGGTGCAGGGCAAACTGGTCGATCCCGGCGCGATCGAGAAGACCGCGCTGATGACCGTCGAGGGCGAGCGCGACGATGTTTGCGCGGTCGGCCAGACCGTCGCGGCGCACACGCTGTGCCGCAGCCTGGCGCCGGCCAAGCACGCCCACCACCTGCAGCCGGCGGTCGGCCATTACGGCGTCTTCAACGGCCGCCGCTGGCAGACCGAAACTTACCCGAAGGTCGCCGAATTCATCCGGGCGAACAGCTGAGCGCAGCAACCTCCCCCGCGCCCTGGCGCGGATTTGCATGTCGCTGCCATCGAGCACAATAATGGCTGCGGCGCCGCGTGCCGGCGCCAAACCGCGGGGAACGCGATGCGTCGAGAGCTGCTACTTGGCTGCGGGGCCGACCGCAGGAAAAAGTTGTACATGACCGGCAACGAACAATGGGACGGATTGGTCACGCTCGATCACAACGATGACCATAAGCCCGACCATATCTGGGATCTCGAGAAAATTCCGTTGCCGTTCGAGGAAAATCACTTTGACGAAATTCATGCCTATGAAGTATTGGAACACACCGGAGCGCAGGGAGATTGGCGATTCTTCTTTGCCCAGTGGAGCGATTTCTGGCGCATTCTGAAACCAGACGGCTTATTTCATGCCACCGTGCCGATGTGGAATTCCATCTGGGCATGGGGCGACCCGTCGCACCGCCGCGTTATCAACTCCGGAACGCTGGTCTTTCTCAGCCAGGCGCAATACCAGCGGCAGGTGGGGAAGACGCCGATGTCGGATTTTCGCTTTTGTTATCAGGCCGACTTCGAGCCGGTCTATCACAAGGAAACCGAACACCAGTATCTGTTCATCCTCAGGGCAAAGAAGCCGCCGCTCGGTGCCGCCTAAAACCCTGACCGTGAAGGAATTGCCATGCCGTTGCGCAGCAAGGTCGTCATCACCTGCGCGGTGACCGGGTCGATCCATACCCCGACGATGAGCCCCTATCTGCCGCTGACGCCGGACGAGGTCGCCAAGGACGCGATCGCCGCTGCCGAGGCCGGCGCCGCGATCCTGCACCTCCACGCGCGCGATCCCAAGGACGGCCGGCCGACCCCCGACCCCAAAATCTTCATGCAGTTCCTGCCGCGCATCAAGCAGGCGACCAACGCGGTCGTCAACATCACCACCGGCGGCGGCCACGGCATGACCCTCGACGAGCGGCTCGCGGCCCCCTTACGCGCCAAGCCCGAAATGTGCTCGCTGAACATGGGCTCGATGAATTTCGGGCTCTACCCGATGCTCAAGCGCTACAAGGAGTGGAAATACGAGTGGGAGCCGCAGGCTCTCGAGATGACGCGAGACTTCATCTTCCGCAACACGTTCAAGGACATCGAGCGCTCGCTCAAAGAACTCGGCGAGGGCTGCGGCACCAAGTTCGAGTTCGAATGCTACGACGTCGGGCACCTTTATAATCTGGCGCATTTCCTCGACCGCGGGCTGGTCAAGCCGCCGCTTTTCGTGCAGACGATATTCGGCATTCTGGGCGGCATCGGCGCGGACCCGGAAAACCTCGCGCACATGAAGCGCATCGCCGATAAATTGTTCGGAGACAACTATGCCTGGTCGATTCTTGCCGCCGGGCGACACCAGATGCCGCTGATCACGATGGGCGCGATCATGGGCGGCAATGTGCGGGTCGGGCTCGAGGATTCGCTGTGGCTCGGGCGCGGCCAATTGGCGAAGGGCAACGCAGAGCAGGTCAGCCGTATCCGCACGATCCTTGAGAACCTATCGCTCGAGGTCGCCACCCCGGACGAAGCCCGCTCGCTGCTCGCCCTCAAGGGCGGCGACGACGTGGCGTTCTGATCCGGCCGGAGCCGGCGATCACGGCTTATGGCTGGTCCGGCACCAGCGGCTGCTCGCCGCCGACCTCGTCCCAGATGCGGATTTGATGGGTCGGCTCGCGCAGGAAGCCGAGGCTGACGACGACCCCGACCGCGGCGATCGCCATCGGATAAAACAGCCCGCCCAGCGCGATCCCGGTGGCGCCGGTCAGCAAGGTCCCGATGAACGGCACGCCGCCGCCAAACCAGCCGTTGCCGATATGGTACGACATCGACATTGAGCTGTAGCGGATGCGCGCCGGGAACAACTCGACGAGGAAGGCCGCGATCGGCCCGTAAACCATCGTGACCAGGAGCACCAGATAGAGGACCAGCACGGTCAGGATGGCCGGGCTGTCCTTGTAGGCGGTGAAGGCTTTGAACACCGGCCAATAGGTCAGCACCGCCAGCGCGAAGCCGGTGCACATGATGTAGCGGCGGCCGATCTTGTCGGACAGCCAGCCGAAGAACAGGAAGCCGAGCGAGCCGATCGTCAGCGCCACCATCATGATCGTGTAGGTGGTCGGGTAATTGGCCGCGCCGAGCACACCCGACAGAAAGATCAGCGCATAGAACTGGCCGGTGTACCAGACGACCCCCTCGGGCGCGGTGGCGCCGAACAGCGCGAAGATCATCAGCCCCCAATTGCGGCCGGTGTTGTAGGTGTCCCGGATCGGATTGGTCGAGGCCTTGCCCTGCTCTTTTAGCCGCGCGTAAAGCGGCGACTCGGCGAGGTTCATCCGGATGTAGCCGGACAGCACGACGAGGATCGAGGAGAGCCAGAACGGCACGCGCCAGCCCCAGTCGCCAAAGGCTTCCGGGCTCATCGACTTGCGGCAGATCAAAACGACGAGCAGGGCCAGCACGATCCCCATCGTCGCGGTGGTCTGGATCCAGCTGGTGTAAAAGCCGCGCCGGCCGTCGGGCGCGTGTTCGGCGATGTAGGTCGCTGCCCCGCCATACTCGCCGCCGAGCGCCAACCCCTGCACCGCACGCATCACCACGATGAGGATCGGCGCGGCGATGCCCCAGGTCGCATAGCTCGGTATGCAGCCGACCAGGAAGGTTGCCACTCCCATCATGATCAGCGTCAGCATGAAGGTGAATTTGCGCCCGATCAGATCGCCGAGATGGCCGAAAAACAAGGCGCCGAACGGCCGCAGGATGAAGCCGAACCAAAACACCGCCCAGGTTGCTAGCGTCGCGAAAAAGGCGTTGCCGGCCGGGAAGAAATGCGTCGCGAAGACCGCCGCCAGCACGCCGTAGATATAGAAATCATACCATTCGATCAGCGTGCCGACCGATGAGGCGCCGATGATGAACGGCAGGTTGAGCGGCGGCGCCGCGCCGGCGTATTGCGCCCGTTCGGTGTATGCCATTCCGGTCGTTCCTTCCCCGCTGGCGGGCCGCGATTGCCCGCACGTTGCCTAGATTTAGCGCAGAAGTTGAGGAAACGGAATGGCGACGAAACTTGGCGCCCGATTATCCTGGTTATCCTTGTCCGCTCAAATCGCTACGGCCTGGACGGGGCCGCGTTGTCGAGTCCCACCGACGCCCTGGCGCCGCCGGAGCGCGCCGAATCAGCGCCGCAGCACGGCGCGTAGCCGCTCGGGAACCGGCTCGTCGAGGATGTCGTCATAGAGCGCATGCAGCAGGCTTTCGCCATTGCTTCGGCCGCTAAGAAAATCGCGAATCTGGCGGTCGACAGAATGGATCACGATATTCGGCTCGTTCGACACGCATTGCAGGGCGAGCAGCATCGCTTTTTCACTCCCTTCGGGTGCGGGGTCCGGTTTGTCGCATTTGGCGCCGCCGCGTCCTGGTTTGGTCATGCCCGGTGTCTAACTGATGACGAAACGTCAACAATCTGTAACACGCGCTTGTCCCATGCGAAAACGCATGAGCAGCCATGCGTCGACGTCAAATGCCCCGCGGCCGCAGCAGGCACGCGCGTAGTGCCGCGCCAGTCCGCCCGATGGCGCCGATCCGACCGGGGCCGCGGCATCGAATTAAGGCGGCAGCGCGGCGCAATCTTCTCTATTGTCGCGTTACAATCGTAGCGGCGCACGACCGGCGTGAGGGGTGCATGGGCGCAGAAGCCGAGACAGCCGAGGTCTTCGACGCATTCCAGGCGCGCGGCGCGGCGATCGCCGATGCCTGCACAAGGTGCGGCGACTGCTTCCGCGCCTGCCCGATGATCGGGCCGGCCGGCATCGCCGAAGCCGATCCCGCGGCCACCGCCGGCGCCATTGTCGATCTGATCACCGGCGGCGCGGGTACCGCGGAGGCGGCAAGCTGGACGGAAGCCTGCAGCGGCAGCGGCTATTGCATCCCGGCCTGCCACGAGGGCATCAACCCGCGCTTCATGGTGCAGTTGGCGCGCGGCTTCGCCCGCCGCAACGCCGGAACGAGCCCGCTCGGGACGCGCTGGCGCCAACCGTTTCAGACGATGAGCCGCGGCGTGCGCGTGCTGTCGCGCCTGCAACTGCCGCCCGAAACCTTGGCGCGCTTCGCGCCGCCGCGCGAGCCGCGCGCCGCGCCGCCCGACGTCGTCTTCTATACCGGCTGCAACGTCCTGAAGACGCCGCACATCGCGCTCCTCTGCCTCGACATTCTCGACCTTCTCGGGGTCGATTACGAGGTGATGGGCGGGGTCGGCCAATGCTGCGGCGTCTACCAGCATCGCGCCGGCGATTTCGTTACCAACAACAAGATGGCCTACGCGACAATCGACGGGCTGGCGTCTTCCGGCGCCACGACCGTGTTGTCGTGGTGTCCCTCCTGCCAGATATCGATCGGCGAAGTGTCGCTGCCCAACTACGAATTGGAGTTTGGCAGCAAACCCTTCGACCTCAACCCGTTCCTCGCGTTCCTCGCGTCGCACGCCGAGCGGCTCGCCGGGCTGATGCGGCGGCGGGTCGAAAAGAAGATCGCGCTGCACGAGCGCCCGGTCTTCCCGGAGGTCATCGCCGCGGTTAAGACGCTGCTCTCGATCATTCCCGGTGCCGAACTCGTCGACATCGCCGTGCCGCGCGTCGGAACCCAGGCCAACAGCCTGGCGCAGCTGCCGAAATTCAAGCGTGAGCTGGTTCAGCGCGAGCTTGCCGCGGTGGCCGACGCTGGGGTGACGACGCTGGCGACGATCTATCACGCCTGTCACCGCGAAATCTGCGACGCCGGCGACGGCCGCAGCTTTGAAGTGGTTAACTTCATGGAACTGCTCGGCGAGGGGCTCGGGCTCGACAGCGAGGACCTCTATAAGCGCCTGAAGGTGCTCGGCGACATCGACCAGATGATCGTCGAGAGCGCCCCGCTCATTTCGGCGCACCGCCTCGACCTCGACACCGTGCGCGATGCGCTCCTGGCCGAATTCGCCGCCGCCAAATGATACGGCACCATTGACGGCCGCAGAGCCCGCCCTTAGCCTCTAGCGCATGCATTCGATCGTCCGCGACACCGAACGACGCCGACGCCGCCGCAGCGGCGGGGCTCGGGCATCGTGCGCGGGCGGACTGCCGGTCAACGCAGGGGCTTTCTGAAGCCGCGCCGACCGGCATCCGCAGGTGAGACAGCCAGACCCCGCCGGTTCGCCGACGGGGTTTTTCGTATTTGAGGATGAGGGTGAGGAGCGAAGGATAATGGCGAGCAACAAGCCGAGCGTGTTCATCGACGGCGAGGCCGGCACCACCGGTCTCGGCATCCGCCGCCGCCTCGAAGCCCTGCCCGAAATCGCGCTCAAAAGCCTGCCTGCCTCACTGCGCAAGGACGTCGCGGCGCGTCGCGACGTCATGGCCGAAGTCGATCTCGTCATCCTCTGTCTGCCCGACGAAGCGGCGCGCGAAGCCGCCGCGCTCGCCGCCGGGCTCGGCGCGGCGGCGCCGAAGCTGCTCGACGCCTCGACCGCGCACCGGGTCGATCCGGCGTGGACCTACGGATTTCCCGAGATGGGGCCGGGCCAGGCGAAGGCCATCGCCGGGGCGCCGCTGGTGGCCAATCCAGGCTGCTACCCGACGGGCGCGATCGCCCTCATCCGGCCGCTGGTCGAAGCGGGGCTCGTTCCGCCAGATTACCCGATCTCGATCAACGCAGTCAGCGGCTATTCGGGCGGCGGCAAGGCGATGATCGAGGCGCATGAGCGCTCGGGCGGCCCGCCCTTCGAGCTTTATGCGCTCGGGCTCGAACACAAGCACGTGCCCGAGACGCAGCTCTACGCCGGCCTCGCGCGCCGCCCGATCTTCGTGCCGTCGGTCGGACATTTCCGCCAGGGCATGTTGGTGTCGGTGCCGCTGCATCTCGATGCGCTGCCGGGGAAGCCGCGCGCCGCCGACCTCGAGGCCGTGCTGGCCGCCTTCTACCGCGGCTGCGAGCATGTCCGCGTGGCCGCGCCGGCGGCGGGCGGCAAGCTCGAGCCCGAAGGGCTCAACGACACCAACCGCCTCGAACTCAGCGTCTATGCCAGCGAGGCACGGCGCCAGGCAGTGCTGGTGGCACGGCTCGACAATCTCGGCAAGGGCGCCTCCGGGGCAGCGGTGCAAAACCTTTGTCTGATGCTCGGCTTGGGCGGTTTGAGCGAGCAATAACGACGGTCATTGCGACGAGCGGAGCGAGGAAGCAATCTCGGCGAGCCCGCCACAGACCCTCGATTTCGCTCGCAATGACGACCCCGGTGCAGATGTCGCGGCGTCGCGTTTTGGCCGGCGTCGGTGGCGCGGCGATATCGCTGGCACGGAAGAGGAATGTGATGGCTGATACGATGATCACCCGCAAGGTCCCCTCGTCCGGCGAGGCGATGCCGGTCATCGGCCTCGGCACCTCGCAGGTGTTCGACGTCGGGGCGGCGGCGCGCGTGCCATTGCGCGCGGTGTTGCGGGCCTTCGCCGAGGCCGGCGGCCACATCATCGACACCTCGCCGATGTACGGCCGCGCCGAGACGGTAACGGGCGACCTCGTCGCTGAATTGGGGCTGCGCCCGCGCGTTTTTCTCGCCACCAAGGTGTGGACCAGCGGGCGCGAGGCCGGAATCGCGCAGATGCGGCGCTCGGCGGAGTTGCTCAAAAGCCCGGTCATCGACCTGATCCAGGTGCACAACCTGCTCGACTGGCGTACCCAGCTGGCGACCCTGAGGGATATGAAGGAGAAGGGCCAAGTCCGCTATATCGGGATCACCCATTACACGAATGGCGCCTTGCCCGAACTCGCCCGCATCCTGCAAAGCGAGCCCGACATCGATTTCGTGCAGTGCGCTTATTCGCTCGGCACCCGCGCCGCCGAAACCGCGCTGCTGCCGGTCGCCGCCGAGAGGAAGGTCGCGGTCATCGTCAACCGGCCGTTCGAGGATGGCGGCATGTTCCGCCGGGTGCGCGGCCGGGCGCTGCCCAACTGGGCCGCCGAATTCGACTGTACCAGCTGGGCGCAGCTCTTCCTCAAATACATCGTCGCCGATCCGGCGGTGACCTGCGTCATCCCTGCGACCGCCGATCCCGCCCACGTGGCAGACGATCTGCAGGCCGGCTTCGGGCGCCTCCCCGACGCGCCGCAGCGCCAGCAGATCCGCCAGCTGTGGGATGCGCTTTAGGCGGCCGCCGCGACGGAAGCCACCGCGGCGAACAGCGCCTCGACCGGCTCCTTCGGCAGGTTGCGGGTGATGAAGACGAGGCGGGAGCGGCGGTCGGCGTCGGGCCAGGCTTCGAGCTCAACCGGGCGGTGCGCGACGTGCTGCACCGCATGCACGACGACCGGTCCGCGGCAACCCGCGACCGCAACCAACCCCTTGACGCGCAGCAGGTCGGCGCCGCGCAGCCCGGTGAGCACCGCCATCGCCTGTTCGAACACCGGCCACGGCAGCGGCGCATCGAAGAACAGCGCAAAGCTGTCGATGCCGTGCGAATGGGCGTGCGCGTGGTCGTGCTGGTGGGCCGCGACCCGAGCGGGTAAGTCGAGGCTTTCATCGAGCACGAAACCGGGCGCAATCGCGCCATGCACGGCGGTCGCGCGCGGCGCCGCGGTCAATTGGGCGATGCGGCCGGTCAAGGCCTTGAGCGTGGCGGAGTCGACGAGGTCGGTCTTGGTCAGGACGATGCGATCGGCCAAGGCCACCTGCTGGCGCGCCTCGGGTATCTGCGCGAGGTTGCCGGCGCCGCCCGGCGCGTCGACCACGGTCACCAGCGCCTGCAGGTGGAATTCCTCGCCCAGCGCGCGGTCGCTGGCCAGTGTCTGCAACACCGGGCCGGGGTCGGCGAGGCCGCTCGTCTCGATGACGACGCGCTGAAAGCTCGGCACCCTGCCCTGCGCCCGATCGGCGAACAGGGTGCGCAGGCTTTCCTGCAGATCGCTGCGCACGGCGCAGCACAGGCACCCGTTGCCCAGCAGCACTGTCGCGTCGCTCGAGGCGCGCAGCAGGGCGTCGTCGATGCCGATTTCGCCGAACTCGTTGATTACGACCGCGGTGTTGGCGCCCTCCGGAGCCCTCAGCAATTCACGGATCAGCGTCGTCTTGCCCGAGCCGAGAAACCCGGTGACGACCGTCACCGGGATGCGCGCCCCGCGCGCCCGCCGCTGCCGCCGGCCAAATGGGGAGGCATCGCGCGTGGTGAAGAGCTCCGCGTGCGTCACGTCAATGCGACTCCTGAAACGTCACCCCCGCGAAAACGGGGGTCCAGGGGCAACCGGCGTCGACTCGCCGCTCTGGATTCCCGCTAACGCGGGAATGACGAAAGTTCAAGCGCTCAGAAATCCATTTCGAGCGTGTAGAGGCCGCCGACGTGGCGGTCGACGGCGAAGACGATGCCGCGGTCGTCGACGAAGACATCGTTGATCTGGCAGGCGCCGGTCGGCGCGCCGGCGACCTGCGGCGCGAAATGCGCGACCTCTTTGGGCTGGTACGGGTTCGAGAGGTCGTAGGCTCGGAGGCCGCCGTTGAAGAACGTGCCGAAAACGATGTTTTCCGATTTCCAGCAGCCTTCCTTCGGCAGGTTCTCCCAGAGGTTATGGGCGCCGAAGCGGCCGCCGCGGCGCGCGAAGCTCTCGACCGGCGGCAACGGGCAGGTCGAGATCGGCACCGGATTTTCTTCGGTGCGGTTGTCGACGATCCACACCAGCTTCGGCCAGTCGGCGCCGTCATTGCGGGTGCACTCGTCGCTGACCACCAGCAGGTCGCGCTCGAAGAACGGCACGACCGTGTGGGTGAAGCCGAAATTGGGCGGATGGTAATCCCAGCGCGAGACCATCTTCGGGTGCGCCTTATCGGCGATGTCGAGGATGATCATGCCACCGTCGATATAGCCCATATAGACGCGGTCCGGGCGCTGCGGGTAGACGTTGGTGTTGTGCGGGCGGAAGCCGGTGTCGGTGCCCTCAGGATGGCGGGTCGGCGGCGCGACGTTGTCGCCCTGCTGCGTGCCGGGCAGCCACCAGCGGCCGACCTCGGTGGGCTTCGACGGGTTCTTCACGTCGATGCATTGATAAAACTGGTCGTCGTTCGGGTGGGTCGGGCGCGAGTCGGCCGAGCCCGAGCTCATGTGGATATATTCGCCGTCGGCGAACCACAGCTGGTGGACGCCGCGCGAGGTCGGGCCGGAGCGGTCGAAAAACGCGATGCGCCGCGGGCTTTCCGGCACCGATATGTCGAAGATCTCGACACCGGCCGGCTGCAGGCCGACCTTGGTCGTCTGGTAGGCGATCGCCATGATGTCGCCGACCGTCTCCAGGGAATTGGAGCGCATGTGGGTCTGCGGCAGGTCGGCGCGCGAGACGATCTTCGGGTTGCGCGGGTCGCTGACATCGACCGAGGTGAAGTTTTTCGGCGCGCTCTCGTGGGCGAGCCAAAGGATCCGCCGCCCGTCCTTGGCGAGCTGCAAGGACATCCCCTCGCCCATGCCGCCGAAGCCGTCGAGCGCGTTGTGCGCCAAGACCTTGAAGTTCCAGATCAGCGTTTCGTTGGTGGTTGCGCCTTGCGCCATCTTGCTCCCCTCTGCACCGGCAAATCGATCGCCGCAACGATAGCCGCGTCGGCCTCGGAAAGTCTACGCCACCGGTGCGGTTTGCCGGCGCGCTCAGCGCTTGCGCGCCCGCAGCGACACCGACAGCGGCAAGTAGGGAACGCCGTCCGGGAGGCGCCACAGCCCATCGGGGCCGCGCCGGCACATCGGGAACGGCGGCCACGGCAGCGTCGCGTGCTCGTGGAGGAATTCGAGCGCCAGCCCGGCATCGATCAGTGCGCTGACCAGCCGCGACAGCGAGTGGATCCACTCGTAGGTGCGGGTCGCGGCGAGCGGTGTCGGGTCGCCGCTGTAGGTCGCGGCCGTATCGAAGACGAGCGGCCGGTCGGCTGGCGTGTCGAGGGCGAATTCAGGGACGAGGCGCCCGTCGCGCTCCTCCAGCGCCAGCATGTGGGGATGCGCGTCGGCGAAATAGAGAAAGCCGCCCGGCGCCAGCAGCGCCGCGATCGTCCTCGCCCAGCGGCCGAGATTCGGCAGCCAGCAGATCGTTCCCCAGGTCGTGTAGACGATGTCGAACTGGCCGGCGACGGCGGCGCGCGCCGTGTAGACGTCGCGGCAGACGAAATCGGCAGCGATCCCGAGCGTCGCGGCAAGTCGGCGCGCCTCGGCGATCGCTATAGGCGAGAAATCGACGCCGGTGACGGCGGCGCCGGCCCGCGCCAGGGTCAGCGTATCGAGGCCGAAATGGCATTGCAGATGGACGAGGCGCCGGCCGGCGACCTCGCCCAATTCCATCGCCTCGATCGGATGCAGCCCCTTGTTGCCCGCGAGAAATCGCTCGACCGCGTAAAAGCCGCTGCGGTCGCGCCGGTGGATCGGCACGCGCTCGTCCCAGTTGCGCCGGTTGGCGGCGAGGAATTCGCTGTGGCCCGATATCGGTCGGCCTCGGCGGTTGGTCGAAGAAGCCGGCTGACGTATACCTGCGGCAGCCCCGCCGCAACAGGCCCGACGCCCATGGACCTCGTGATCAGGAACGCCCGCCTCGCCGACCGACCCGACGACGGCGCGCTCGACATCGCCGTCGCGGACGGCAGGATCGTCGCGATCGGCAGCGTACCGTCAGAGGCCGCCGCGTCCGCCCGAAGCTACGATGCCGAGGGGCGGCTCATCTGCGGCGGGCTGATCGAGACGCACATCCATCTCGACAAGTCGCGCATCGTCGGCCGCTGCCCGCCGCCTTCGGGTCGTCGGGTCAACCCGGTAACGATGACCGCGCCGCTCAAGAAGGACTTCACGGCCGAGGACGTCTATCGGCGCGCCGAGGCGACATTGCGCGAGTGCCTCGCCCATGGCACGACCCGGATGCGTACCCAGCTCGAGGTCGATCCGGCGGTGGGCCTGCGCAGCTTCGAGGCGGTCGAGGCGCTGGCCGCCGATTACAGATGGGCGATCGACCTCGAAATCTGCGTCTTTCCGCAAGACGGGATGACCAACTACCCCGGCACCGAGGAATTGCTCGTCGCGGCCCTGAAGCAGGGCGCCCCGGTGTTGGGCGCGGCGCCGCGCTACGACAGCGACCCCGGGGAGCAGCTCGAGCGCATCTTCGCCTTGGCGCGCGACTACGACGTCGACCTCGACCTCCACCTCGACGTCGGCGACGACCCGGGGCAGATGCACATCTATCAGGTGCTGGAACTGACCGAGCGCTTCGGGCGCGGCGGCCGGGTCGTTGCCGGCCACATGGCGAAGCTTTCGCTGTTGCCGCCGGCTGATGTCGCCGCGCTGGCGCGCCGCCTCGCCGGCGCCGGCATCGCGGTGACGGTATTGCCGGCGACCGACCTCTATCTGATGGGCCGCGAGCGCGACCACGCAGTGGTGCGCGGCGTCGCCGACGCCAATTTCCTCAGCGCCAACGGCGTCACCTGCTCGCTCTCCAGCAACAACGTCCTCAACCCGGCGACCCCCTACGGCGATTGCTCCCTAATCCGCATGGCCAATCTGCACGCCAACGTGCTGCAGATCGCGGCGCCCGAGGAACTACGCGCGTTGTTCGGCATGCTGACCGAGCGCTCGGCCCGCCTGCTCAACCTCACCGATTATGGAATTGCGCCCGGCAACCCGGCCGATCTCGTGGTGATAGACACGGAAACGCCGGAGCAGGCGATCGCCGAGATCCGCCCGCCGCTCGCCGTCTGGAAACGCGGCCGCCAAACCGTCATCCGCTCCCCGCCCGAGCTTCTGCCGCCGCCTTAAACCATGCGCTCGTCGGGGCCGATCAGGTTGCGGGGCGTCTCGCCAAGGATGGCGCGGCGGCAGTTGCGCACTGCGCGGCGCAGGTATTCGTCGCGCCAGGCGCCGCCGCCGGCCGAATTGTGCGGCGAGCCGACGACGTTGGGCAGGTCGAGAAACGCGTGGGCCATCGCGAAATGCCCGTGCCGCACCGGCTCGACCCACCACGCGTCTATGCCGGCAAAAAACCGCCGATGCGCCACGAGGTGGGCGTAGAGCGCCGCCTCGTCGACGATCTCGCCGCGCGCGACGTTGACGAGGATCGCATCCTCCTTCATCAGCTTGAGTTCGCGGGCGCCGATTAGCCCAGCCGTAGCGGTGGTCAGCGCCGCGCTGATCACCAAGAGATCGGCGGCGCGCAGCATCTCGTCGAGCCGATCGGTGGTGGCGATCCAATCGGTCGGCTCGGCGCTCGCGCCGCGCCGGTTGATCGCGTGGATCCGCATCCCGAAGGCACGCATCAGGCGCGCCGCCGCGACCCCGACCGCGCCGAACCCGAGAATGCCGCACACCCCGCCGCGCAGCATGCGGTTGCTGTTGCGCTGGTTAAATTCGCCGCGCTTCAGACTGTCGTGCTCGACAAACAGCCGCTTGGCGCAAGCCAGCGCCAGCGCGACGATATGTTCCGACATCGGCTCGGTGCCGCCGCCCTTGTTGGCGGCGACCGGCAGTTCCGCCGGCAGGTCGCGCGTCGGCACCCAATCGACGCCGGCGGCGGTGAACTGCAGGAGCCGCGCCCCGCGGATCAAGGGGATTTCGTTGGAGCTCAACTCCTTCGAGGTGTCGTGCGCCAGGAGCGCCCCGGCGCGGCGCAACGCCGCGCCGCGCGCGCCGTGCGGCAGGTCGGCGAGGTACACCACCTCGGCCGCCCCGGCCAGTTCCTCTGCGACGATCTCGCGGCTGCGCCCGGTCAATTGGTAGGTGACCACCAGCGGCCCTGCACTCATCCGCAATCCTCCGATTCCCTGCGCGTGTCGCCGCCAGCATAGCGGCCTGCGCCCGATTGCGCCGATAGAGTGTGGCGCGACGCCGATCACCGAAGGGCGTTTCATTCACACCGCGTGCCGGGATAACCTCACGGCAAATAAGCCTGCCGGAGCCTTGCCCATGCCCGATAGCACGACCCCGCCCGCCTTCCCGCCGACCCCGCGCACCCGCGTGCGCCGCCACCCCGAACGGGCGCATTACGACCGCGAGACGGTGTTCGCGATCCTCGACGCGGCGCTGCTCGCCCATGTCGGCTACATCATCGACGGGCGGCCCTACGTCACCCCGACGCTCTACTGGCGCGAGGGCGATCGGCTTTATTGGCACGGCTCGTCGGCCAGCCGCATGCTGCGCATGCAAGCTGCCGGCATCCCGGTGTGCCTGACGGTCAGCCATGTCGACGGCCTGGTACTGGCGCGCTCGGCCTTCCGCCACTCGCTCAACTACCGTGCGGTGATGGCCTTCGGCACCGCCGCGCCGGTCACCGACCCGGCCGAGAAAGAAGCCGGCCTCAACGCCTTCGTCGAGCGGCTCTATCCCGGCCGCACCCGGTTGATGCGCCCGATCCTGCCGCAGGAATTGAAGGCGACGAGCCTCCTCTCGATGCTGATCGAGGACGCCTCGGCGAAGATCCGCGACGACGGCCCGCTCGATCTCGCCGAGGATTTGGGCGCGCCCTGCTGGGCCGGCGTGGTGCCGATCGCGCAGCGCCTCGGCGCCCCCTTTCCCGACGCGCGGGCCGCGCCGCCGGGCGGCGCCGAGCCGGAGGTCGGCCATTTCGCCGAGGGCGCCACCTTTGACGCCGTGCTCCTCGCCCTGGCGCGGCGCTACGCGGCGGGGTGACCGCAGCCGCCGCCTCACTCCGCGGCTTGCGCGGCGGGGCGGCGCTTTGCCGGCTTCGGCCAACGTTGGGCGATGCGGGGGAGGATTTCGTCGATCAGGCGGCGGGTCTGGGACATGATCTCGTCGTCACCCTTGGCTGATGGGCGCAGGATGAATTTGGAGACCCCGGCCTCGACGTAGTCGGCGATGCGCCGGACAATCGCCTCGGCGTCGCCGATCGCGAAATAATCCTTGGGCTCGCGGCCGGTGCGCTTTCTATAGGCGTCGAACAACGGCACCAGGGCCGGGTCATCCGGCGAGCCGAAGCGGTAGGGGATGCCGGCGCCGTAATGGTCGTCGTCGATGGTGCGGCCCGCCTCGATCGCCGCCGCCTTGATCGCGGCCACCACGACAGCGGCCTGCGCCGGGGTTTCGGGGCCGGCCTGCCAGCCGGTGCCGAGGCGCGCGGTGCGCCGGATCGCCGCCTCCGACGAGCCGCCGATCCACATCGGCAGATCCGCCTGCACCGGCTTCGGCGAAATGGAGGCGCCCGAGAGGTGATAGTGCACCCCCTCGAAATCGACCTTGTCCTCGCTCCATAGCCGGCGGATCACCTCAAGCCCCTCGTCGGTCTTGCGGCCGCGGGTCTTGGGGTCGAGGTTGAGGGTCGTCCATTCCGGCCCCAATGGGCTGCCGATGCCGAAGGCCGGCAACAGCCGCCCGTTCGACAGAAAGTCAATGGTCGCGCATTGCCGCGCCACCAAGACGGCGTCGCGCATCGCCAGGGATAGGACATTGACCCCAAACTTGATGCGACGCGTCCGGCCGGCCAATGCCGCCATCACGCTCATGCATTCGAGGAACGGTGTCGGGCTGACCAGCCGGTCGGTCTGCCAGATCGAATCAATTCCGCCCGCCTCGCACAGATCGACCCAGCGCCAATAGGCGGCAGCGCCGGAAAACGGGAATTCCATCGTCCCGACCCCGATCGCGACGTTGTTCGGCATCAGCCTCTCCTTGTCTGGCGCGGCGAACTATGGCCCGATCGCGCCCCTCTTGCCCAGCGGGAGTGTTGGCGACGATGCGTGCGCCCGGCCTGATCATCGCCGCCCCCGCCTCGGGCAGCGGCAAGACGCTGGTGACGCTGGGCCTCTTGCGCCACCTGCGCGAGCGCGGCATGCGCGTCGCCGCCGCCAAGGCCGGGCCGGATTATATCGACCCGACCTTTCACACCGCGGCGAGCGGCGGCGTCTGCCGTAACCTCGACCTCTGGGCGATGCGCCCGGCGACCCTCGCCGGACTTGCCGGCGGGCTCGACAGCGCCGCCGACATCGTGCTGTGTGAGGGGGTGATGGGCCTCTTCGACGGCACCGGTCCGGACGGCGAAGCGGGCTCTACCGCGGCGCTCGCCCGGCTGACCGGCTGGCCCGCTGTGCTGGTTGTCGACGCGCGGCGGCAGGGCGCCTCGGCCGCGGCCCTGGTCGCCGGCTTCGCGCGCCACGACCCAGCATTGCCGTTCGCCGGGGTGATCTTCAACCGGGTGGCCGGCACCCACCACCACACCCTCCTCGAAGCCGCGATGGCGCGCCACCTCCCCGACATTCCCTGCCTCGGCGCGTTGCCGCACGACCCCGGGCTGACATTGCCCGAGCGCCATCTCGGCCTCGTCCCGGCCGGCGAGCATGCCGCGGCCGAGGCGGTGATCGTGCGCGCTGCGAGCCTTATAGCCGAGCGCCTCGACGTAGACCGGCTGCTCACGCTCGCCCGCCCGGCGACGCTCGCCGCCGCCGACTCGGCCGCGCCGCTGCTGCCGCTCGGGACGCGCATCGCGATCGCGCGCGACGACGCCTTCCTCTTCGCCTACCCCGCGGTGCTGCAAGGCTGGCGCGAGCAGGGCGCCGAATTGTCGTTTTTCGCGCCGCTCGCCGACGAGCCGCCGGACCCGGCGACCGACGCGATCTACCTGCCCGGCGGCTACCCGGAACTGCACGCCGGCCGCCTCGCCTCGGCTGGGCATTGCCTCGCCGGGTTGCGTCGCGCTGCCTCGGCCGGCGTCGTCATCTACGGTGAGTGCGGCGGCTACATGGCGCTCGGGGAAGCGCTGACCGACGCCGACGGCAACCCGCACCGCATGGCCGGGCTGTTGCCGCTGAAAACAAGCTTCGCCGATCGCGGTCTGCATCTCGGCTACCGCGATGCCACGGTGCTCACTGCGGGGCCGCTCGGCGCTGCCGGCGCGCGCTTTCGCGGCCACGAATTCCACTACGCGACTACCCTCGAAGCCGAAGGCGAGCCGCTCTTTACGTTGTGCGACGCCTCGGGCCATGATCTGGGCCAGGGCGGGTTGCGGCGCGGCTCGGTGATGGGGTCCTTCATCCACCTGGTCGACCGCGCCGATTGACGGAGACGAAGCATGCCGATCACCGATATCAGCGTCACCGACCGTGCCGATTTCGCCGGGGGCCACGAATTCGGCGCGGCCGGGGCGTATGTCCGGATCAAGGGCGTCGCGCGCGGCACGCTCGACCGGCGCGCCCCGGAGAATGCCGGCATCGTCGATCTCGACAAGGCGCCAGACGCCGAGGGCCTCGCCGAATACGCCACCGATTTCGACGTGCTGCGCCCGAAGGACCCGGCGCGCGGCAGCGGCATCCTGGTCTACGACGTCCCCAACCGCGGCTCGAAGCGCATTTTCAACCTGCTCGACGACGTCGTGGCCGGCGACCCGGCCCGCACCAACGACCCGAAGACCCGCGAAGACGCCGGCCTCGGCTTCTGCCTCGGGCGCGGCTATTCCCTGGTGTGGTCGGGCTGGGACCCGGGCGCGCCGCGCGCCAATGGCGGGCTCGGCGGCGATTTCCCGCTGGCGCTCAACAACGGCCGGCCGGTCACCGGCCGCATCCGCGACGAATTTCATTTCGGCACCCGCGCGTCGGGCGACGGCAGCCTGCGCCGCCTCAGCCACCCGGCCGCCGCTACCCAGCAATTGGCCGCGCGCCTGATGGTGCGCAACCGAGAGGGCGACCGGCGCACTCTGGTCCCGTGTGGGGAATGGGAATTCGTGGACCAGCGCGCGATCCGCCTCCTGCCCGAGGGCCGCAAGTTCGAGCCTTTCCGCATTTACGAGCTGTGGTACGAGGCCGAGGGGGCAAAGGTGCTCGGCATCGGCTTTGCCAGCGTGCGCGACCTCGTGTCGTTCCTGCGCCATGAGAGCGCCAGCCGCGGCGGCGAATTGGGGCTGGGGGAGATCAGCCACGCGCTCGCCTTCGGGGTGTCGCAGAGCGGGCGCTTCCTGCGCCACTTCCTCGAACTGGGAATGAACCGCGCCGCGGACGGCAGGCGGGTCTTCGACGGCGTGTTCAGCCACGTCGCCGGCGCCGGCAAGGTTTTTGCCAATCACCGCTTCGGCATGCCCGGACGCACCGCGACGCAGCACGAAGACCGGCTCTACCCGGAAAACTGGTTCCCGTTCAGCATGGCCCAGTGCATCGACCCGATGTCGGGGCGGCCGGACGGCATCCTCAAGGGCGAAGCGAGCGACCCCAAGATCATCGAGACCAACAGCGCCACCGAATATTGGCAAAAGGGCGCCTCGCTCATTCATACCGACGCTGGGCTCGAACACGACCTCGTGCTGCCGGACAACGCCCGCGCCTACCTGATCGCCGGTACTCAGCATGGCGGGCGGCCGGGGGTCGACCCGCGGCCCGGCCCCTGCGTCAACCCGCGCAACCCGCACAGCGCGACCCCGGCGCTGCGCGCCCTCTTTGTCGCGCTCGAGGAGTGGGTGACGCAGGGCGTCGCGCCGCCGCCGAGCCGGGTCCCGTCGATCGCTCGCGGCACCGCCGTGCCGGCGGAGACGATCCGCATGCCGCCGGTCAACGGCTTCGCGCACGCGCCGGGCGCCAACCGCGTCGGCCTGCCGGTCGATTGGATCGACCCGCCGGAAGAGGGAACCGGGCGCGTCTACGCGACCTATGTCTCGGCGGTCGACGGCGACGGCAACGAGGTCGCCGGCATCCGCCTGCCGTCGATCGCGGTGCCGCTCGGCACCTATACCGGGTGGAACGTTTACAAGGCGCAGCCCGGCGAACTGGCCGACCGCGACGGCTCGCTGATCCCCTTTGCCATCACCCGTGCCGAGCGCGAAGCAGCCGGCGATCCGCGCCCCTCGCTCGCGGAGCGCTACGGCAGCCGCGCGGCCTATGTCGAGCAGGTCGAGGCGGCCGCCGCCGCGCTCGTCGCCGAGCGGCTGCTGCTGCCCGGCGACGCGGCTGCCCTGGTCGCGGCGGCGCGGCAATGCGAGCGGTTCGACCGCTAGCGCTTGCGGCATCGCCAATCTCGCGGCAGCATCAGGGAAGGCGCCGAACGAGCGCGGGAAAATCAGCGGAGGGGGAAATGGCCGGATTTCGGCTCGTCGGCCGCACGGCAGCAACGGCGGCGATTGTGTGGACGCTGGCGGCCGGCGCGGCGAGCGCGCAGTTGATGATTGTCGGCAACGACGAAAAGCCGGGCTGGGACCAAAACGGAAAATCGATGCTGCACGAGCCCGGACACGACAGCCTCTCGATCATCGACACGGCGAAGCCGGCGGCGCCGAAGATCCTCGCGACCATTCCGCTCGCCAACACAATCGCCGGGCCGCCGACCAACCTGGCGATCGCGCCGTCGCGCGACATCGCGCTGGTCGCCAATTCGCTGATGCCCAGCGGCACTGGTGCCGACTACAAGCTCGTCCCGGACAACAAGGTGTTCGTCATCGACCTCAAGGCGAGCCCGCCCGCGATCATCGCGACGCTCACCGCCGGTAAGCAGCCCTCCGGCCTGGCGATTGCGCCCAACGGCAAGCTGGCGCTGGTCTGCAACCGCGCCGACGGCACGGTCTCGGTGCTGTCGATCGCCGGCAAGGAGGTCAAGATAATCGACAGCGTCACGGTCGGGGCGCCCGCAGATTCGGTGTCGGCCGTCGCGATCACCCCCGACGGCAAGCGCGCCCTCGTCGCCAAGGCCGCCGCCAACAAGGTCGCGCTGCTGTCGATTGACGGCGACAAAGTGACCTACGACAAGCGCGACCTGCCGGCCGGCATCTATCCCTACAACGTCGTCATCAGCCCCAACGGCAAGCTTGCACTGACCGCCGACAACGGCAATGGCGGCAGCTCCGACGGCAACGCCGACGCGGTCAGCGTCATCGACCTCGAAGCCAACCCGGTGCGCGTCATAGAACACGTCACGGTCGGCGATTCGCCGGAGGGCCTCGCCTTCAGCCCCAAGGGCAACCTCGCCGTGACGATCGAGGCGCGCGGCTCGAACCAGCCGAAATCGAGCTGGTTTTATCATCCTGGCGGCGCCGTCGGGATCCTCAAGATCGACGGCAAAAAGGTAACGAATGTCGGTGAGGTTTCGGTCGGCGCGCTGCCCGAGGGCGCCGTCTTCAGCGCCGATGGCGGCTACCTCTACGTCGGCAACTTCATCGACCGCGACCTCTCGCTCTTCCAGGTCAGCGGCACGAAATTGACCGATAAAGGCCGCTTCAAATTGCCCGGCCAGCCCGCCTCGATGCGCGGCGGTCCGCAATAGCGATCGGGCCGCGCGCATAAACCTCCAGGCATTCGCCCTGACGGGGAACCCGGAGGCCGCACCGACGTTGGCGTCGCGCAGATGCGGCGAACATGATTCAGCAGGGGAAGGGAAAGTTGCATGGCTGAGAGCATTACCAAGAGACTAGGTGCGCCGGGCGCCGCCATCGCGCTGCTGCTCGGGTTGGCTGCCTGCAACAACCCCTATGATCCGGCGCAGCGGGCGCTCGGCGGCGGCCTTATCGGGGCCGGCGCCGGCGCGGCGATCGGCGCTGCGGCCGGCGGCGGCACCGGTGCGGCGATCGGCGCCGCCACCGGCGGGGCGCTCGGCGCGATCACCGGCGCCGCGACGACCCCACCGCCCCCGCCACCACCCCCGCCGCCGGGCTACTATCGCTAGGAAAGGCCGCGGCGCGGAAACCTCCGCCGCCGTGCGATCGCGCTTTGCCGCGGCGGTGGAAAGGTGGCACCCTGGCGCGGCATGGCAGGGTCATTCCGGGCAATCTGGGCACCGATGATCGCTGAAGAGCTGGCGCTGTGGGCCGTGACCATCGTCGCGGTCTACGCGCTCCTCGTTGCGACCTATTGGGTGAGCTGCCGCCTCGTCGGGCACCTCAACCGGCGGCTTGGCGCGGCGAAGATCCAGGCGCGCCAGACACCGCCGGCGCAGATCCGCCGCGACCGGCGGCAAAGCCTCCTATCGCTCGTGGCGATCGCGGCGATGTTCGGCACCGGCCATTGGCTTTACGCCGAATTCGGCTGGGGCCTCGCGCCGGCCCGCGGGATCGCCGGAACCCTCCTGTCGCTCGCCCTCTCGCTGGTGCTGTTCGACGCCTGGTTCTACTGGCTGCACCGCCTGATCCACACCCGCCTCTTCTACAGCCGGGTGCACCGCTGGCACCATCTGACGGTGACCCCGGTCGCCTGGTCGAACAACAGCGACCGGCTCGCCGACAATTTCTTTCTGCAGTCCTATTGGCTGGTCGCGCATTTCCTGGTGCCGGCCGCCCCGTTCGTGCTCCTGGCGCACAAGCTTTACGACCAGCTGACCGGCGTTGTCGGCCATTCGGGCTACGAGCACGGCGGCTTCTTGTGCTGGCCGCCGTCGCCGCTGGTCGGGGTCACCCACCACGACCAGCACCACCGCTTTTTCCGCTGCAACTACGCGACGCATTTCACGCTATGGGACCGCCTGATGGGGACGCTGCACCCCGATCACGACCGCGAGCTCCGTCGCAACATCGCGGCCACCGCCGCGGCCCGGCGCGGCGACACCTCGCCGGTGGGGTCAGCTTCTCAGGCGGGGCCGGCTTCTCAGGCGGTCAAGACTTCGAGCACGTGGCCGTTCGGGTCCTCGAAATAGAAGCCGCGGCCGGCCCTTGCGGTGGTTGATCGCCATGTCGGCGCGCGAGCGCGGCCCGCTGCCGTAGGGAATGCCCTCGGCCGTGACCCGCGCGAAGATCGCGTCGAACTCCGCTTCGCTGATACGGAACGCGTAGTGGTGGCTTTCGAAGGGCGCCGCGCTCGTCGAAATCGAGGGTCAGCGCCTCGTTGACCTGGACTGGCGCGAAATGCGAATGCGGTCCCTTGTAGTCGAGCCCGAAGATTCGCGCGAAAAACTTGGCCGACGCGATTTGTCGCGCGCCGGCACGATGGTGTGGTCGAGAACGATGGCCATGGCAGCCTCCTGTGGCGCTCGGAACGGGTAAATTAGCGCGGTTTTACCGCGCGCAGGGGTCCCGCTTTGGATTCATTGGCCGAGCGCGGCCATTCCGGCGGCCTGCCGCGGCCGCGACGAGCCGATCAGCGCCGGCGCGTTCTCGGGCGCGCTCCCAGGGGTACTCCCCGGGGGCGCGATCAGCGGCTCCAGATCGGGCTTCAGCACCTTCAAGAGTTGCACCGCGAGCGCGCTGGTGAAATGGAAATGCCCGGCCGCCTGCCCCGGCACATAAGCCGTTACCGTGCCGAAGAACTGCTCGCCGAGGAAAAAGACGAAGGTCGCGGTGCGGTCGACGACGCGCGACGAGATCATCCCGCCGCCCGGGGAGAAGCGGTCGAAGCGGTTGTCGCCGGTGCCGGTCTTGCCGCCCACCGCGAGCGGGTTGCCGTCGGCCGTGGTGTAAGCGCCGCGCAGCCGCGAGGCGGTGCCGTCGGCGACGACGCCTTCGAGCGCGTGGCGCACCGTGCGCGCGACCTCGACCGGCATCACCCGCTTGGGCGACGCCGCCGGCGCAAGGCTGGTTGCGTAGGGCGTGTTCGCGGCGAAATCGAGATGCTCGATCGTCACGGTTGGCACCCGCACTCCATCATGCATGATGATGCCGATCAGCCGCGCGAGCGCGTCCGGGCGATCGCCGGAGGCGCCGATCGCGGTGCCGAGCGAGGGCACCAGCTGGGCGAAGGGATAGCCGAGCGCCCGCCAGTTTTGCAGGATCTCCTCGAAGGCATCCTGTTCGAGGAGGATGCGGATGCGGACGTCCTGCTTGCGGGGGCTGCCGTTGAAGAGCCAGCTGTAGACGTCTCGGCGAACCTGCGCGCTGGCTTTCAGCACCTCGTCCCATGACGCCCCGGGATGCGTCTGCAGGTAGCTCACGAGCCACAGTTCCAAGGGATGCACGCCCGCGACATAGCCTCGATCGGCGAGGTTGAGCTTGGCCGGAGAATAGCCTAGATAGAGGCTCCAGAGCTCTTTTTCGCTGATCGTCTCGCGCGGCAGGTGCGCCGCGAGGAACGCCTGGAACTGCGCCAGCCGTGCGTCGGGGTGGGCCGAGAGGAAAACCGTTGCCAGCCGCGTCGCGATCGGCCGGGTGCGCCGGGCCAGAAGGTCGAGCGTCTGGGCACTGTCGAGGCCTCTGTAGTCCTTGTAGAAATGGTAAAGGAAATGGCGGCTGTCGGCGTCGACAAAGCGCTGCAGATAGGCTTGGCGCTGCGGATCATCGGGATTGTCGATCAGCTCCTTTAAAGCGACGCCGCTCGCCGCGGTCTCGTAGGTCACGATGTCGTGCAGCAGGCGGATAAAGGCCAGGTTGATCGAGTGCTGGAAGGCGATCTCGACGGTCGGCCGCTCGGCATTTTCCGAGGCTTCGAAATTGCCGAAGCTCTGGCTGCCGCCGCCGGTGAAAAACGACTCCGCCGCCGCCGAATAGGTACGCTGCATCGCCGCGTCAAGCATCGGCTGCAGGCTGCGGTCGCGGGCGTGCGCGAGGTAGGTGGCGGCCCAGCCGGTCAGCGGGTCTTGCGCCGCGGCGGCGGCCTGCGCCAGCTCGCGCGGCGGGGTCGCGGCGAATTGCTTGTGCAGTTTGGCGACGATGTCGAGATAGGTGATGAGGGTGCGCAGCTTGGCGGTCGAGCCGAGCATCAGCTTGGCGCCCGAATTGATGTCGAACGGCTTGTTCAGGCTGTCGGCGTGGATGCGGACATAGTTGCGGTCGGCGCCGCGCTGGTAGAGGACAAAGCTCCAGGTCACGTCGGCCGGATTGCCCTCGCCCAACAGCTGCTTCCCGATCATCCCCGAGGAGCGCAGGAATTTTGGATCTGACAAGCGCTGCATGACGTCGGTGACGCGCGCCTGGGCGGCGGTGTCGAGCGATGTCTTGGCGCTGAGGTCGAGGCGGTCGAGGCTGTAGAGGTCGGGCAACCCGAGCAGCGAGACGAGCTTGTCGCGGATGTCCTCGGTCGCCTTCTGCGGCACATACGCCACCGCGCTCACCGGCGGCGGTGCGCTGCGGAAACCGAGCTTCGCCGCCAGCGCCGCGTCGCGCAGCTCGAGGTCGATGATGCCGGCCTCGCACAGGATGCCCAGATAGCGGTTGGTCAGTGCGCCCAGCGCGTCGCGGTGGCCGATCAGGTAATAGCTCGGGCGCCGCTCGGACAACAGGAGGCTCAGCACCTGGCGGTAGATTTCGCCCTGGCGGGCCCATCCGGCGGCGTCGCGCGGGGTCTCTTCCAGGATCCGCGTCGCCTCCCGGTAATCGGTGCCGAACCAGATCCGCAGCGCCTCGGGAACCCCGATCACCTCGCCGTAGCCGGGCATCGATCCGAGCGGCGTCGCGTTCAGATAGGTGGTAAGGATCTGCTGGCGCCGCGCCAGCGTGTCGGGGCCGCCCATATAGGCGCGCGCCGAGGCGGTCGCCATCTGCCGCAGCTTGTCGAAGATCCCGCTGGTCTGGCCGCGCCGCGAGTGGCGGAATTTTTCGATCTGCGTCGCCAGCGTGCTGCCGCCGCCCTCATGCAGCCCGGGGACCACGAGCCGTCCGATGCGCCCGGCGACCGCCAGCGCAAAGCGCTGCCATTCGATCGCCGGGTTGCGCTCGGGCTCCCGCGCGTCGAACAGATATTTGTCTTCGACGAAGGCGAGGCTGCGGGCGATCACGGGCGGGACGCTGGCGAAATCGGGATAGGCCCATTGCGGGAAATGCGCGCCATAGATCTCGTCGCCGTTGCGGTCGGAAATCGTGAGGCCCGCCTGGTCCTTCTCGGGATAGACCGGGAAGCCGCCATAGTGAACAAAGCGGGCGAGCCCCTCCGACCAGCGCGCCTGGCGCTCGATCGTGTAGCGGTTGGCGGTCAGCGCGGCGAGGAAGCCCGGCATCTGGTTATAGCCGAGCCGGTCGTCATAGGGGCCGCCGCGGGGGAAATGGATCGACGGGCTCGGCCCGGCTCCGACGGCGAAATTCATGCGGCGGTCGAGGCGCGAGAACAGCCAGGCTTCGCCGCGCGAGTTGCGCATCTCGTGGTAAGCGGCCCAGCCGGCCAGCGCGATGGCGCCGGCGAGGATCGCCCAGCGGAACGCCACAACGAGGCGCGGGACTCCGTGCCAAAGGAGCCATGCGATCGCCGCCGGCAAGCGCGCGAGGACCGGCAGCACCCAGAACCACATCACCCGGCCCGCGGCGCGCAGCAGCCATGCGCTCGATGCCGCGAGCGCCCGCAGCGCCGCGGCTGCGGCGTCGCGAGAGGCGAGACCGCCGCCGGCGCGGCGCTCGTCGCGATGCGGCGCGTTGAAACGCGCGAGCCGTTCCCATACCGTGTCGGCGATGGCCATGCTTGTCGCTCTTCCTCGCAGAGACATCCGGGATTGGCGCCGCGCCCCAGCGGAGGCTGAACGGCAGCGAGAGAGAACCACCCCGGACCAAAGAACGCCTCAAACTCGGCTAGCGATCCTCCGCCCGTTATCAACAATCGACGTGTACATGCCCCGGTATTGCAAGTTTGCACCATCCGCCACTGCCGGTGAATACGGCACCTTTATGCTGCGGGAATCCTGGCGTTGAGGGTCGGGATCGTCTCCGACATTCACTGCAACGCGGCCGCCCTGGAGCGAGCCTTTGGCCTGATGGGCGACGTCGAGGAGCTGATCTGTCTCGGCGACAGCATTTACGAATATCGCTTTTCGAATGCGGTGGTGCGCCTGCTGCGGGACCGCGATGCGCGGGTCATCCTCGGCAACCACGAGGAGTATTTTTTCGGGCCGCACGGCGTCCGGGCCCGGGCCCGCGACGGGGTCGATCCGCAATTGGCCGAGTGGCTCGCGGCGCAGCCGCACCGCCGCGCGATGAGCCTCGGCGGCAAGTCGTTCCTGCTCGTTCACTCGACGCCATGGGAGCCGCGTGGCGCCTACATCTATCCGGGCAGCGCCGAGCTCCACAAATTCGCCGAGGCCGAGGTGGATTTCGTGCTCTATGGCCACACCCACCAGCAGCTCGCGGCGCGGTTTGGCCGGGTCCTGGTGATCAATCCGGGTTCGGCCGGCGACGCGCGCGACAGCCGCAACGATTGGCAATTGAGTTGTGCCGTGCTCGACACCGCGAGCGAGGAGGTTTGCCTGATCGATTTCGCCGATCCCCAGCGGGAGGGGCCGCCGCGCGAATGAGCCCGCGCTATTTCGAAGATTATCCGCCGGGCGCGGTGTTCACCGCCGGCTTCATCCCGGTCGGCGAAGCCGAGATCATCGAATTCGCGCGCAAATACGATCCGCAGGCCATGCATACCGACCCCGCGGCGGCAGCGCGCGGCCATTTCGGTGGCCTCATCGCCAGCGGCTGGCACACCGCCGCGATGATGATGCGCCTCTTCGCCGACAATTTCCTGTCGCCGGCCTCCAGCCTCGCCTCGCCCGGGATCGACGAACTGCGCTGGCTGAAGCCGGTGCGGCCGGGCGACGTATTGAGCCTGCGGGTCACGATCCTCGAGGCGCGGCGCTCGCGCTCGCGGCCCGAACAGGGGATCCTGCGCAGCTTGGTCGAAGTGCTCAATCAGGAGGGCGACGCGGTGATGAGCCTGAAGCCGATCAGCCTCATACGGGTGCGCCCGCACTCCCCGGAATCATAGCTGCACCTGCGACGCGCGGAACTTGCGCATCAGGACGACGATCAGCGGGATCAGTAACGGCAGCGCCGACAGCGCGGTCGCCACCCCGAGCCGCGGCTGGGCCATGTCGAAGGCGTAGCGAATGCTGAGCGTCGCCAGCACGCTCGTGGTATGTGCCGGCCCGCCGCCGGTCACGAAGTAAATCGGGTTGAAGTCGCCCAGCGCGAAGATCGTCGTCAACAGCGTGCAGGTCAGGTAGAGGTTGGCGAGCAGCGGAAAGCTGATGTGAATAAAGCTGCGGAACCCGGCCGCGCCGTCGACCTTCGCGGCATCGAGGATCTCCGGCGGGATCGCCATCCGGCCGGCCAAGAGGATCACGGTCCAGAACGGCAGCCATTTCCAGATGTGCGAGCACATCGCCGAGCCGAGCGCCAGCCAGCGCGAGGTCAGCCAGCTCGGCCCGGCGATGCCGAACAGCTGGTAGAGCAGGTTGTTGAGGAGGCCGTATTCGCCGTCGAGCATCCAGTGGATCGACATGTAGGTCGGCTGTGCCGGCACTGCCCACGGCAGCACGAAGACCATCAACAGCGCCTTCATCCACCACCCCCGTCGCATGAAAAAGCCCGACAGCAAGAGGGCGCAGAACATCTTCAGGTTGACCGCGACGCCGATGTAGAGCGCCGTATTGACCAGCGTCATCACGTAAATCGGATCGGAAACCAGCGTCGCATAAAGGCTCGGCTCGCTGCCCATCCACAGGCCGAAAGCGATCGGATAGGCGACGAAGGCGAGGAAGAGGGCGATGTAGGGTAGGCAGAACGCGACCGCCCAGGCGTATTCAGATCCGCGCAGTCGGCCGCGCCAGAGGTTTCTGCGCATCCGCGGCGCCGCTTCGCGGAGCGGCGCCGCGATGATCCGACCGATATCCGCCATGCGTTGTCGCCGGCTCCGATTTCTTCGCCGCCATAATGGGCCCCGCGGCGATTTCGCGAAAGCGCCAACCGGCGAGGCCCGCGCGCTTGTCAAGCCGGCCGGTGGGCTGCATGGTTCCAGCCCACGCCGGATGAGCCCACTGAAGCGCCAGGATCTGGGATGAGCGACAGCATCATCGTCGACACCGCCGCCCGCATCTTCGCCGATCTGTGCGAGCCGCAGATTGTCAACGCGGCCGAGGAGGGAACGTGGCCCGAGGCGCTGTGGGCGGCGCTTGAGGAATCTGGCCTGACGCTGACCTGGGTGCCCGACGCGCTGGGCGGCGCCGGAGCCGACATCGCCGACGGTTTTGCCGTGTTGCGGGTCGCGGGGCGTTATGCCGCGCCGGTGCCGTTGGCCGAGACGCTGCTCGCCGGCTGGCTCCTAGCGCACGCCAAGATTACGGCGCCCGGCGGGCCGATGACGCTCGCCCCGGTTTATGAGGATGGCCACATCGAGCTCTCGGGCCACACGTTGCGCGGCCGGGCGCGCCACGTCCCCTTCGCCAGCCGCGCCCGCCACATCGCGGTGCTCGCCTACCAGGCCGGGATCCCCTCGGTCGCGCTGGTCGCCACCGACGGGCTCGCGATCAGCCCCGGCACGAGCCTCGCCGGTGAGCCGCGCGACACGGTGTCGTTCGACGGCGCCGCCGCGCTCGCGGTCGGCGCGGCGCCCGACCTCGGCACGCTGAGCCTCGTGCGGCTCGGCGCCGCGGCGCGGGCGCAGCAGATGGCGGGCGCCCTCGAGCGCATCCTCGACCAATCGGTCCAGTGGTCGCTCGACCGCGTCCAGTTCGGCCGGCCGATCGCCAAGTTCCAGGCGGTGCAGCACAACCTCGCGACCTTGGCGGGCGAAGTCGCCGCCGCCGGCGCCGCGGCGGACGCCGCCGCCGAGGCGATCGCGCTGCACGGGCTCGGCAGCGAACTGGTCGCGGCCGAGGTCGCGGTGGCGAAATTGCGGGTCGGCGAGGCGGCCGGCGCCGGCGCCGCGATCGCTCACCAGGTGCATGGCGCGATGGGCTTCACCTACGAGCACTCGCTGCACCACGCGACGCGGCGGCTCTGGGCGTGGCGCGAGGAATTCGGCAATGAGACGCATTGGGCGACCCAGCTCGGCCACATGGTCGCGGCGCGCGGCGCCGACCAATTGTGGCCGTTCCTGACACAGGGCTCGTGACAGCGCTTCATCTCGCGTATCTGAGAGTCTGGCGGCGGCGGAGAGCGAACGATGGCCTACAATTTTCACTTCGATCCGGTAGACCTGCCGCCTGAGTGCAAGGAATTGCGCCAGGAAGTCCGCGCCTTCCTGCGCGCCGAGATCGACGCCGGCACCTTCAGCCCGGATGGGCGCCGCGGCGACAACGCGCGCGCCTTCGCCCGCAAGGTCGGCGCCCGGGGCTGGATCGGCATGACCTGGCCGAAGCAATACGGCGGCCACGAGCGCACCCATCTCGAACGCTACGTCGTGACCGAGGAGATGCTGGCGCACCGCGCCCCGACCCGCTCCTATTCTACCGCCGACCGCCAATCGGGCCCGGTCATCCTGCGCTACGGCCAGGAAGCGGTGAAAGCGAACATCCTGCCGCGCATCGCCTCGGGGGAATTGTGCTTCTGCATCGGATTGTCGGAGCCCAATTCCGGCTCCGACGTCTTCGCCGCCTCGACCCGCGCGACCAAAGTGGACGGCGGCTGGCTGGTCAACGGTCGCAAGATCTGGACCTCGAACGCGCATAATTCCGACTACATGATCGCGCTTTTGCGCACCTCGCCCAAGACCAAGGAAAACCACCGCCACGGGCTTACCCAGTTCTTGATCGACTGCAAGTCGCCGGGCATCACGATCCGCCCGATCATCAATCTGACCGGCCAGCACGAATTCAACGAGATCTTCTTCGACGATGCGTTCGTGCCCGATCTCCACCTGATCGGTGAAGTCGACATGGCGTGGAAGCAGGCGTCCGACGAACTGGCCTACGAGCGCAGCGGCCCCGACCGCTGGCTTGAGACCTTCCCGGCGCTGGTCGAACTGGTGCGCCGCGCCGGCCCCGAGCCGAGCGAGCGCCTCGCCGAAGGCATCGGCCGCGAGGTCGCGCACCTGGCGACGCTGCGGCGCATGTCTGCGAGCGTCGCCGGCATGTTGCAGGCCGGCAAAACCCCGGCGGTCGAGGCCGCCGTCGTCAAGGATCTCGGCACCAACTGGGAACAGGCGCTGCCCAACAAGGTGCGCCTCTTGGCGCCGCCGACCGGCGATTCGACGCCCGACAGCAACGACGACCGCTTCGAGGAAGCGCTGCGCATGACGACGCTGATCGCCCCCAAGCTGACGATCCAGGGTGGCACCCGCGAAGTCCTTCGCGGCATCATCGCGCGCGGCCTGGGCTTGCGCTAAAAATCTGCGGGCGGTGCTCGCGGCGGATCGGGTCGCGGGAAGCCTGCCATAGAGGGGGAGCGCCATGGGAAACGATCTCGTCCGCCCGGCGGTGGCGGAATTCTTCGGCACCTTCTGGCTGGTCTTCGGCGGCTGCGGCGCGGCCGTGCTGTCGGCGGCTTTTCCGGCGCTCGGCATCGGCTTTCTCGGGGTCGCCTTCGCCTTCGGCCTGACGGTGATGACGATGGTCTATGCGGTCGGCCACATCTCGGGCGGGCATTTCAACCCCGCGGTGACCTGCGGCCTGTGGGCCGCCGGGCGCTGCGAAGGCCGCCAGGTGGTGCCCTACATCATTGCCCAGGTGGTCGGTGCGATCCTCGCCGCCGCGGCGCTGTGGGTCATCGCCTCGGGGAAACCCGGCTGGGTGGCGGGCGGCTTCGCGGCCAACGGCTACGGCGTCCTCAGCCCCGGGAAATACGGGCTCGCCGCCTGCTTCTGCATCGAAGTGCTACTGACCTTCTTCTTTCTCTTCGTCATCATCGGCGCGACCGCGCGGCGCGCCCCGGCCGGGTTTGCCGGGGTCGCGATCGGGCTCTGTCTGACCCTCATCCACCTGATCTCGATCCCGGTCACCAACACCTCGGTCAACCCGGCGCGCAGCACCGGCCCGGCGCTGTTTGCCGGCGGCGCCTATATCGGCCAGCTTTGGCTGTTTTGGCTGGCGCCGATCGTCGGCGCCGTCATCGCCGGCTGGCTGGCGCGCTGGCTGCAACACATCGACCCGGCGGACGCCACCAGCGAAGCGCGACCATAACCCGAGCGCAGCGCGACCATAACCCGAGCGCAGCGCGACCATAAAACGAGACCGCAATGCCCGATTTGAGGCCACTCCTCTCGCCGGAGAGCGTCGCGATCGTCGGCGCCGCCGGCGACGATTCGCTGCGCGGGCGCCTCACCAAGCAGCTGATCGAGCACGGCTATGACGGCCGCCTCTACCCGGTGACGCGCAGCCAGAAGGAGGTGCTCGGGCACAAGGCCTACGCGACGATCGCCGAGATCCCGGAGGCCGCCGACCTCGCGGTGATCCTTGTGCCCGCCGCGCATGTCGTCGCGGCGATCGAGCAGTGCGGCGCCCGCGGCATTCCGGCCGCGGCGATCATCAGCTCGGGGTTCGCCGAGGAGAAGAGCGACGAGGCGGCGGCGCGCGACACCGCCTTGCGGGCGATCGCCGAGCGCACCGGCATGGTCATCGCCGGGCCCAATTGCGAGGGGCTCGTCAACCCGCTACGGCCGCTGGTCGCGACCTTCAGTCCGGTGTTCCACGACCACACCGTGCCGCTGTTGCCTGAGAACAGCCGCTCCCGGCCAATCGCGGTCAGCTGCCAGTCGGGTGCCTTGACCTTCGCGTTTCTGTCGCGCGGCCGCGACCGCCAGCTGCGCTTTACCTACCAGATCAGCGCCGGCAACCAGACCGTGCTCGAGGCGCACGATTATGTCGACTGGGTGCTCGACGCCGGCGGCGCCGATATCTTCCTGTGCTACCTCGAAGGCATCCGCGATCCCGCCCGCTTCCGCGCCGTCGCCGACAAGGCGGCGCGTGCCGGGAAGCCCTTGATCGTCGCCAAGGTCGGGCGCTCCGACGCCGGGCGACGCGCCGCCGCCTCGCATACCGGGGCCTTGGCGCATGCCGGCGCCGCCGATGATGCGGTCTTCCGCCACCACGGCATCATCCGCGGCGAAGACCTCGACCACATGGTCGATGTCGCGACCGCCTTCGCCTATTGCAAGCTGCCACGCGGGAATCGGGTCGCGATCATCACCGGGTCGGGCGGCAGCGCGGTGTGGATGGCCGACATATTGTCGGCGCACGGGCTCGAATTGCCGGTGCTTGAAGAGGACATCCAGCGCCGCATCATGGCCCTCTTGCCGTCCTACGGCTCGGCATTGAACCCGATCGACGCGACGGCGCAAGCGATCGGCGAAGTCGGCTACGCGCCCTTGGTCGAATTGGTGCGGCAATCCGAGCGGATCGACACGATCCTCCTGATCAGCTCGCTCGCCAACGAGAGCCGCGCCAAGAAACTCGCCGCGGAGATGGCCGAGATTACCGCGACCTGCGACAAGCCGATCCTGCTCTCGACCTATACGACCGCGACCCCGACCTCGATCGGCGCCTTGGCCGAAGCCGGCATCCCCTGCTACACCGCAATGCCCAGCTGCGCCCGTGCGATCCGCGCGCTGGTCGATTACAGCGCCTTTCAAGGGCGCCTCACGCGACGCACCGCCCCGCCGGCGGCGGCGGTTACGGCGCGCGACGAGGTCGCGCGGGCGCTGGCAGCATCGGGCCCGGTGCTAACCGAGATCGCCTCGAAGGCGCTCCTCGCACAATACGGCGTGCCATTGCCGCCGGAAGCGCTGGCGACGAGCGAGGACGAAGCGGTCGCGGCGGCGGCGCGGATCGCCCAGGAAACCGGAAACCACGCCGTCGCGCTGAAGGTGCAGTCGCCCGGCATCCTCCACAAGACCGAGGCCGGCGTGGTGCTGCTCGGCCTCGCCGGCGAGGCGGCGGTGCGCCAGGGCTATCGCACCGTCGTGGCGCGGGCTCGGGCGGCCAAACCTGACGCCGCGATCGACGGCGTCCTGGTGCAGGCGATGGCGCGGCGCGGCCACGAGATGATCCTCGGCGTGACGCGCGACCCGACTTTCGGGCCACTGCTTATGGTCGGGCTCGGCGGCATCCATGTCGAGTTATTGCGCGATGTCGCCTTCGCGCCGGTGCCGCTTGGGCCCGACGAGGCGCTGGCGCTGATCGGCGAACTCCGCGGCGCAGCACTGCTCGATGGCGTGCGCGGCGAGGCCCCAGCCGACAAGGCCGCCCTCGCCCAGCTGATCGTCGCGCTGTCGCGCTTCGCCGCCGACCACGCCGGTGCGATTGCCGAAATCGACCTCAACCCGGCGATCGTGCATGCCGCCGGCGAGGGCCTGACCGTCGTCGATGCGCTGATCGTCAAACGCTAGGGAGCAAAACCATGACCGATTACAGCGGGTTCAACGAGATCGGCGTCGTCCTGGAGGGCATGGTGGCGACGGTCGAGATGCGCCGGCCGCCTAATAACTTCTTCGATGCCGCGCTGATCGCCGAGATCGGCGAGGCCTTCGAGCGGCTCGACGCCGACCCCGCGTGCCGCGCCATCGTGCTGGCGGCCGAGGGCCGCAATTTCTGCGCCGGCGCCGATTTTTCCAAGCGCATGGATACCGGCACGGTGCAGGAAGCGGCGAAGAGCGGCCGCGGCAAGCATCTCTACAAGGAGGGCATCCGGCTTTTCCGCACGCAAAAGCCGATCGTCGGCGCGATCCAGGGCGCCGCGGTCGGCGGCGGGCTCGGCCTGGCGCTGGTCCCCGATTTCCGGGTGACCTGCGCCGAAGCGCGCTTCAGCGCCAATTTCAACCGGCTCGGCTTTCATCCCGGCTTCGGCCTGACCGTGACCTTGCCGCGCCTCGTCGGGCCGCAGCAGGCGGCGCTCCTCTTCTACACCGGCCGGCGCATCGCGGGGGACGAAGCGGTGCGCATCGGCCTCGCCGACCTGCTGGTGGCGCAGGCCGAGGTGCGCGCCGCGGCGCAGGCCCTGGCGCTGGAGATCGCGCAATCGGCGCCGCTCGCAATCGTCGCGACCCGCGAGACGCTGCGCCGCGGCCTCATCGACGCGGTCGAAGCGGCGACCGAGCGCGAGCTCGTCGAGCAGGACTGGCTGCGCCAGACCGAGGATTTCAAGGAAGGCATCAAGGCGATGGCGGACCGCCGCCTGCCCGATTTCCAGGGCCGCTAACCGGTTTGCGTAACTTGCGTAGGGTGGGTTAGCGAAGCGTAATCCACCATCCAGTCGCTCAAAACCGCCGCGACAGGTGAGCAAGCAGCAGGTGCCAGGAGAGCCCTGCGTCGGGCGCCGCGACGCGCGGATCGAACGGATTCCAGTCGGCGCGCCGCAACCGCGTCAGCGCGCGCTCGGCGACAATCGCCGGCAGCAGGGCAGGGAGCGCAGCGCGCGGCACCTCGGCGCGATGCCGGCGCGCCGCCGCCAGATGGCCCGCCGCTTCCGTTGCGATCTCGGCGGCCGCGGCGCGCAATGCGTCGCTGCCCCTTCCGGCGGCGTAGTCGCGCGGATCGAGGCCGGTCCTCGCCGCGAGTTCGGCCGGGATGTATGAGCGCCCGGCGCGGGCGTGAAACGGCATCGCGCGCAAGAGCCCCGTCAGCGCATAGGCGATGCCGATATGGACCGCCGCCGTCTCGGTGGTATCGCCGGCAGGATGCGCGTCCTCCGTTGCCGCCGCGTCGCGGACGCCGAGGATTTCGAGAGCGAGGCAGATGAGGCTCGCGGAGGTCGCCTCGGCGTAATCCTCGAGCGCCGCCATCGTCGCCGGCGGCGCGTCGTCGAGGTCGCGCTCGCGGGCGTCGATCAGCCGCTCAAAGGGCGCCCGGCTGAGGCCGAACTCGCGGATCGCCGCGCTGAGCGGCGCCGCGACCTCGTGCGGCCGCGACGCGTCGCCGGCATAGGCAGCCTCCACCACCTCGCGCCACCATTGCAGGCGGATCTGCCCGAGCATCGTCTCGGTGACGCTCTCGCGCACCCGGGCGATCTCGTAATTGAAGGCGTAGAGCGCAAATAGCGCCTCGCGCCGCTCTGCCGGGGCGAAGAGGGCGGTCTGATAGCGGTCGCGGTCGTGCCGGCGCAGCAAGGCGCCGAGCGGCGACAGGCCGCGCGGCGGCACGCTCGGCGCAGATTCGCGCGTTTCTCCCTTCACAAGACCTCGTTAACCCAATATGTCACGGCGGACACAACCCCAGAGCTGGAGAGGCTGATATGGCTTTCGAACTGCCCCCCTTGCCGTATCCGAAAAACGCGCTCGAACCCTATACCTCGGCCAATACGCTCGATTTCCATCACGGCAAGCACCATCAGGCCTATGTGACCAATCTCAACAATCTGGTCAAAGACACGCCGATGGCGAGCCAGACGCTCGAACAGATCATCGCCGCGACCGCCAAGGACGCCGCCAAGGCCGGCATCTTCAACAACGCCGCGCAGGTGTGGAACCACACCTTCTTCTGGAACTGCATGAAGCCCGGCGGCGGCGGGACCCCCTCGGGCAACATCGCGCAGGCGATCGACCGCGACCTCGGCGGCCTCGCCAAGTTCAAGGACGATTTCAAGGCGGCCGCGGTCGGCCAGTTCGGCAGCGGCTGGGCCTGGCTCGTCGCCAGCGGCGGCAAGCTGGCGATCAGCCGCACCCCCAACGCGGTCAACCCGCTGGCCGAGGGCCAGACCGCGCTCCTCACCTGCGACGTCTGGGAGCACGCCTATTACCTCGACTTCCAGAACCGCCGGCCCGATTTCGTCCAGGCCTTCCTCGACCACCTGGTCAACTGGGACTTCGTCGCGCAAAACCTCGCGAAGGCGCGCTAGTTCGGCAAATCCCTACCCCTTGGCCGGACGTGACCCGGCCACCCACGTCTTCGGATCATAGCGGATTTCAAGACGTGGATGCCCGGGCCAAGCCCGGGCAAGGGGGTTGCGGGCATCTTAGAGATGCACGCCCTTATCGAGCAGCACCGCGGTGTATTCGCGGTAGCTGATGCCGAGCGCCTCGGCGCGCGCCAGGCGCGCCAGCGCGATCTCGCGCGGCGGGGTTTTCCAGGCGCGGGCGTGCGCCTTTTTCCAGCAGAACTGCCGCCAGCCGGCGCCGGGATCCATGGGCGGCCCGCCATTATGCCCGACGCCGAACACCACCGAGGCGGCGCTGTCATCGAAGGGTGCCATCCTCGCCGACCGAACGCCTTCGCGGGTTCCCCGCCGCAAGCGGCGTGCCACTCAAACGGGCGGCAGCAGCGCCGCCGCGACGCGGCGGTCTTCGCCGGCCAGCACGTTATAGGTGCGGCAGGCGGCGCCGGTATCCATCGCCTCAAGCGCGATGCCGCTGGCTCTGAGCGAATTGCGCAGCGCCGTCGCGACCGGTGCCATGCGGCGGCCGAGCCCGATCAGCAGCAATTCAACCCCGCCATGCGCGACGACCGGCGCGAGGCCCTCGGGCGTGACCGCCGCTGTGGCCCATTCGAGCGTCCGGTCGGGGAACACCAGAATGGCGCCGCGATAGAGCACCCCACTGACGCGGAACCCGGCCGCCCCGTAGCGCTCGATGAACTGGCGCTCGGCTTGGCTCAGCGCGGTCAGCTCCATCGGCCTCTCCTGCGGCCTCGGCCCGCGGCTCAGCGCGAGGCGCGCTCGGCGGCGGACGCCGGGCTGTCGGCGCCTTGGGCGATCGCGCGGCGGTTGGGCTGGATGTAGTAGACCACCGGGGCGGCGATGAAGAGCGAGGAATAGGTGCCGATCACGATCCCCCACAGCATCGCGATCGAGAACCCCTTCAAGACTTCGCCGCCGAAGATCAACAGGGACAATACCGCGAGCGCGACCGTGCTGACGGTCAGGATCGTGCGCGACAGGGTCTCGTTGAGCGCCAGGTTGATCAATTCGCGGAACGGCATCGTGCGGTGCTTGCGCATCGATTCGCGCACCCGATCGTAGATCACCACCGTGTCGTTGATCGAATAGCCGGCGATCGTCAAGATCGCGGCCAATGTCGTCAGGTTGAACTCGAGCTGGAAGATCGCGAAGAGGCCGACCGTGGTTATGACGTCGTGCAGCGTCGCGATCGTCGCGCCGACGCCGAACTGCCATTCGAAGCGGAACCACACGTAGATCAGGATCGCGCCCAGGGCGAGCACGGTCGCCAGCACGCCGGCGCGGATCAGTTCGCTGCCGACTGTCGGCCCCACCACCTCGATCCGGCGGTACTGGATATTGGGCCCCAGCGCCGCCTGGGCCCGCTTCACCGCGCCCATCTGCGCGGTGTCGCCGCCGGGCTGCTGGGGCAGGCGGATCAGGACGTCGTCGGGGCTGCCGAACTGCTGCAGCGAGGCGTCCCCCAGATGCAGCGAATCGAGCGTCGCGCGCATCGCGCCGAGATCGGCGGGCCCGCTCGTCTTCGCCTCGATCAGCGTGCCGCCGACGAAATCGATGCCGTAATTGAGCCCGACCGTAAGCAGCATGCCGATCGTCAGCGCGGTCAGCGCCAGCGAGAACGCGAAGCCGAGCACGTGCCAGCGCATGAAATCTATCTTCGGCACGCGCCGGATGACGATCAGCGGTCTCATAAGAAGTCGTATCTCATGGCGGCGGCGTTACTCATTCCAACGGGATCAGTTTCGGCTTGGTGCGGCGAAACCACGTGACGATCTGCAGCCGTGTTACCAGGATCGCCGAAAACAGCGAAGTGAGGACGCCGATGCTCAGCGTCACGGCAAACCCCTTCACCGGCCCCGAACCCAGCCAATAAAGGAGGATGCCGGCGATCAGCGTCGTCACGTGGCTGTCGACGATCGTGCCGAAGGCGCGGGTGAAGCCGGCTTCGAGCGAGGAGAGGATCGAGCGCCCGCCGCGCACCTCCTCCTTGATGCGCTCGTATATCAGCACGTTGGCGTCGACCGCCATGCCCATCGTCAGCGCGATCCCGGCGATGCCCGGCAAGGTCAGGGTCGCGCCGAGCAGCGACAGCGCCCCCAGCATCAGGCACAGGTTGAAAAACAGCGCGACATCGGCGAAGACCCCGAAAAGCCCGTAAAACAGCACCATGAAGACCGCCACCAGCGCCACCCCGACGATGCTGGCGAGCGCGCCGGCATGGATCGAATCGGCGCCGAGCTGCGCCCCGACCGTGCGCTCTTCGAGGATGTTGATCGGCGCCGGCAGCGCGCCGGCGCGTAGCAAGAGGGCGAGGTCGCTCGCCGACTGCACCGTGAAGCTGCCCGAGATGATGCCGCTGCCGCCGAGGATCGCTTCCTTGATGACCGGCGCGCTGATCACCTTGTTGTCGAGCACGATCGCGAACGGCTTGCCGACGTTGTCGCGCGTCGCGTCGCCGAAGCGGCGCGCCCCGGCAGCGTCGAACTTGAAGCTGACGACCGGCTGGTTGTCCTGGAAGGTCGCCTGCGCGTCGGTCAGCATGTCGCCGCCGACCATGACGCGACGACGCACCAGGTAGGCCGCCGGGCCGTGCTGCGTGCCGCCGCCTTCCTGCGCGTCGAGGATCTCGTCGCCGGGCGGCATGCGGCCGCGGCGCGCTTCGTCGGGGGTGGTGCTGGTGTCGACCAGCTGGAAGGTCAGCTTGGCGGTGCGCCCGATCAGTTCCTTGACGTGCTCGGGATTGTCGATGCCGGGCAGTTCGATCAGGATGCGGTTCGCCCCCTGGCGCTGGATCGTCGGTTCCTTGGTGCCGGTTTCGTCGATGCGCCGGCGGATGATCTCGATCGATTGCTCGACCGCCTGGCGGCGCTGGCTCTCGGTCGCGACGGTGCCGAAGGTGATCGTGCCGGCCCCCTCGCCGGTGATCGCGACGGCGAGATCGGGGTCGATCTTGGCAACCGCACGCCGCGCGTCTTCGATCCGGCCGGCGTCGCGCACCGTGAAGCGGATCGCGTCGCCCTGCACGTCGAGCCCGGTATAGCCGATCTTTGCGTCGCGCAGCGCGTTGCGCACGCTTTCGATGATCGTGTTAAGGCGGTCCTTCTGCGCCGCCGCGACATCAACCTCGAGCAGGAGGTAGGAGCCGCCGCGCAGATCGAGGCCGAGCGCCACCTGCTTGTGCGGGATCCACTCCGGCAGGTGCGCGAGTTGCGTTGCGCCGAACAGGTTGGGTAGGCTGATGATCACGCCGAGCGCGCACAGCCCGGCGATCAGCAGCACCTTCCATTGGGCGAAATAAAGCATCCGCTATGCTGTCCCGAGGCTGGCGCGTCGCCGCATCACACCTTGTCGGCCTCGCCGCGGACGGTTTCCTTGGGCTTGTCGCGTGCCGCGTCCTTGTCCTTGGCAGCCTCGCGCGCCGCCGCCGGGTCGGGTTTGGCGAGCACGCTGGTGATCGTGCTGCGCACGATCCGCACGCGCACCCCGGCGGCGATGTCGACTTCGACTTCTTCCGGGCTCACCACCCGCGACACCGTGCCGACGATGCCGCCGCCCGTGACGATCCGGTCGCCGCGGCGCAGCGCGTCGAGCATCACCCGGTGCTGCTTTTGCTTGCTCTGCTGCGGCCTGATCAGCAGAAAGTAGAAGACCACAAAGATCAGGACCAGCGGCAGGAACTGCACCAGCGCGTTCTGATCCAGCAGCCCCGTGAGGCCCGTCGCTTGGGCATAGGCCGGCGATATCAGCATCGACATTGACCTCGAAGTGGGGCGTCGCGGCATTGGTACGCGATGCCCCCGAAAAGGGCAATCCCAGGGGGTACTATAGGGCGCCGCCCTTGTGATAGCGTCCGCGCCCCGCCCGTTGCCGCGACCGTATGATGACCCAGGCCGATCTTCTCCCGCTGCTGCAGCGCATCGCCGACGCGCTCGAACGCCTCGCCCCGCAGGGCGCCGCCGACAACGACCTCACCGCCGCCGACGCCTTTGTCTGGCATGCCGAGCGCGAGCGACTGGAGCCGGTCGCGAGCGTCAACCGCGTGCCGCTCGCGCTGCTGCGCGGCATCGACCGGGTGCGCGACATCCTCTACGAGAATACCGAGCGCTTCGCCCGCGGGCTGCCGGCCAACAACGTGCTGCTGTGGGGCGCCCGCGGCACCGGCAAGAGCGCGCTGATCAAGGCGATCCACGCGGCGGTCAACGAGGCGCAGCCCAGCGGCGCTCCAGGGGCCCTGGCGCTGATCGAGATCCACCGCGAGGACATCCCGAGCCTGCCGCGCCTGCTCGCGCTGGTGCGCGGCAGCGTGCGGCGCTGCCTCCTCTTCTGCGACGACCTGTCGTTCGACCACGACGACGCCAGCTATAAATCGCTGAAGGCGGTGCTCGAGGGCGGCATCGAGGGGCGCCCGGCCAACGTCGTCCTCTACGCGACCTCGAACCGGCGCCACCTGATGCCGCGCGACATGATCGAGAACGAGCGCTCGACTGCGATCAACCCGGCCGAGGCGGTCGAGGAAAAGGTCTCGCTGTCCGACCGCTTCGGGCTATGGCTCGGCTTCCACAACGTCGACCAGGAGACCTATCAGGCGATCGTCGCCGGCTACGCTCGGCATTACGGCCTCGACCTGCCGGCCGACCGGCTCAAGGCCGAGGCCGGCGAATGGTCGATCACCCGCGGCGCGCGCTCGGGCCGCGTCGCCTGGCAATTCATCCAGGATCTCGCCGGCCGACTGGGCAAGCCGCTGTCGTAGGGACACCCTCCCCGCCGCTGCCCCCTCCCTAACCCTCCCCCGCCTGCGGGGGAGGGAATCTCGGTTGTTGCGGAGGCGCTCAGATAGCCCCCTCCCCCGCAGGCGGGGGAGGGCAGGGGTGGGGGTTGCTCCCGCTGGTGGGGGTTGCTCCCGCCGGTGGGGGCCGATTAGCCGGCGCGCGGGGTTTTATCGCTGTCGGCGCTCGGCGCCGGGGCGAGGAACTCGCGCGGGTCGACCGCCTTCTTGCCGCGGCGCAACTCGAAATGCAGCTGCGGCTCCTTGACCCCGCCGGTCTCGCCGACCTTGGCGATCACCTGGCCGCGGCTCACTGTCTCGCCGCGCTTGACGAGTAGGTCCTCGCAATGCGCGTAGGCCGAAATCCACCCGCCCTCGTGCTTGATCAGCACGAGGTTGCCGTAGCCGCGCAATTCGTTGCCGGCATAGGCGACGGTGCCGCCGTCGATCGCCTTGACCGGTGCGCCGCGCGGCGCCGCGATGTTGATGCCGTCATTGTGCGCGCCGCCGGCCGCGACGCCGTAGCCTTCGAGGACGCGGCCGCGCACCGGCCACGCAAAGTGCCCGCCATGCGGCGCCGGCGCGGCGCTTGCCTCGGGCGCCGGCTGGGGCGCCGCCTCGGGCGCCGATCGGGGCGCGGCCTGGGCGCGCTCTGCCGGGTGCGGTGGCGGCGCCGGGCCGTCGAGCGGGATGATGTCGGGGGTGCGCTCGGCAGCGGGGTGCAGCGACGGTGGCGGGGCCGGAGGCGGTGAGAGTGGCGGGGTCGGCTCGCTTGCCAGTGCCAGCGGGTGCTCGCCGCCGCCCGGGATGAGGAGGGTCTGGCCGATTTCGATCTTGTAGGGCGGCTGCAGATGGTTGGCCGCGACGATCGCGTGTTCGGAGACCCGGTAGGCCTGCGCGATGCCGCCGAGCGATTGACCGGGCCGCACCACGATGCGGCGGCCGTCGCCACGCAAGGCGGGCCCCGGCATCGGTCCCGGGCCCGACATGGTTCTTGGCAGCGGCCGCGCCAGCGGCGGCATGCGATAGGCGAGGGGGCCCTCAGGCGAGATCCCGGAATCGGCGCCCTTGAGGATCACCGGCGCCGGGTTTGTCGGGTCCGAGGAGCAGCCCGCGACGAGCGCGGCGAGCGCCACCGCCGCCGCAGCACAGGCAAGGCCATGCCGGCGCATCCCTGGTTTCTCCATGTCCCCCTCCCTGTCCAACCCCCGACGGACAGCACGCCGCAACCCGGGTCGAGTTTAAGGGCGCGTCGCCCGCAGGCAAAAGGCGCCGCGAAGCGGCGGCATAGCGGCCGAGAGATCACTCCTGGTCAGCGCGGCGGCGGGGAAATGCGCGCGAATCGGTCGCCCGCCCGGTGCCGCGCGCGGGCGCTCAGCCGGTGGCGCCGATTACCGTCTGGCCGCCCATATAAGGCTGCAGCGCCGCCGGGATCGCCACCGTGCCGTCGCCCTGCTGGTAGTTTTCGAGGATCGCGATCAGCGTCCGCCCGACCGCGAGCGCCGAGCCGTTGAGGGTATGGACCGGCTGGTTGCCC
>Ga0209579_10000303_pt1 | contig 58786 bp, 49 predicted proteins | sample Coa_R1_2_FD_187152 | JGI IMG/M metagenome (GOLD analysis project Ga0209579, IMG submission 187152) | Surface soil microbial communities from Centralia Pennsylvania, which are recovering from an underground coalmine fire - Coalmine... | ecosystem: Environmental > Terrestrial > Soil >...
CCTCATCTCGCTGTTGGACGACTATCGAGTAAACAGCATTATTCCGTGGTCGCTAGCACAGATCGGTGACAGGACAGCGATTCCCCCGTTAATTCGGGAGCTGAGCGACAAAAAAGCCGACATGCGAGTTCTTTCAATTTATGCGCTGGAAACCTTCAAAGCCAAGGAAGCCCTTCCACAGATACGGTTGTTGCTTAATGACAATGAGCACATCCATTTCGATGGAGGAGGAACAGTTTCAGAGGCGGCAACGGCTGCCGTGGCAGAACTACAATCAATTCCTTGAGCCACTAAGGCCCTGTAGAAAAGCCAGTCGCGTCCACGTGGCGCAAAGTCGCTATTTCACTCAAGCCCTCAATCGCAATCGCGTGAGAGTAACCTGGCAAATTGTTGTCAAGTCGGCTATGTTGCGCCTAGGACAACTTGAAACAGAAACTCATTTCGGCATCTGTGGACCTGACTGCCGCGCTCGCCGTAGGCGCCTACTACGACGCGGTATACGGCGCGGGTCCGGTGGCACATTTCCTCCGGAGCTCTCGCTCCGCCTTTGACACACCCGGTGTCTAATAATCCAGGCATGCTGAATAGAGCTTTAATCCTCATATTCGCGCTTCTTACCTACTCGCTGCGGGCGCAGCAAACCTCCACCAACCAAGCGGAAGAGACCGCCATCGAGCGCGTGAAGACCACACAGGTCTCTTCCTTGGATCATGGCTTGCCGAAGGTGACGCTGGAGTTCTTTTTGCAATACGAAGGTGAGGGTGCACCGATTAAGTGGCGGACGCGCGACTGCGGTCAGCTAAAAGTGAATCGGTTCATTGATCGCGAGCCGCACGCTACGACTGCATGTGTCGAGGCCGAAATCGATCTCAAGGACGACCGTTCTGCAACCATCGTTGTGTCGGTTGCGACGGCGAAGACAGGCTCCGCCGGTGTTCCACGTCTCCTCGGTGTGACGGTCGGCGACCGAAGCGGAACGCATATGCTTCGCGGTTTGAGCGATCTGCCAGCGGAGTTGCACCGTCCGCTGCCAAAATGGCCGAGAGACTTGCCAGTTCCCGCAGGCGCAGCTCTACGCCCGCACGCAGTAGCAAGCAATTACGAAGCCTCGTAATTGTCGAAAAATCTAGACAGCACTGAAATCGCATCCCGGTTAACCTCCGGAATATTTAGGCTGGTCGATTGTTGCGCAGGCTGGAGCTTGGGTTATTGCAAATAGGGACTACGCGCGGCTTTTGTTGGCGACCGTGGCAGCCATCGCTCCGGCCCGTTCCCAGGGACGCTTCGGACGTTCTGTGGCAGGTTTGTCGCGGTTCTCGATTCGGTCGTATTGGTAGGCTTCGCTCACCGTGCCCAGCGATTCGTTGTAGAGGCTGGGTAATCCCAACGCTTCCTTGAATTCTTCCGTGAACTGCTGGAGCGCCTTGAGATGATCCGCGGTGGCAGGCACTTCCGTTTTCGCCGTCTTAAGGAACTGCTGATAGCCTTTATTGACGAGCTTGGAAATCTCGCTGCCAATGAGATAACCGGGATACGCGAAAATCTTGGCGTGATCGTCCCCATTTTTTTGAATGGCTGCCGAGACGTTGTATTTCTTGAGGAACACGCGACCGTTGGTGCCAGGAGCCTCAATCAAATCGAAGCCGTGATCGCGAAGCCAGTTCACCGCGTCTTCGTAGGTTCGACCTTGTTCTGCTTTCGCCATTTTTCCCTTCGTCGTTCCGTTAGATGCCGAATCCGCAAAAAGGCATCGGCATCGACTTTGGAACCAAACATCGTCTTTTATAATCTAAAGAACCGGAATTCGAGCGTGATTTCTATCGTCCGATAGATTACGTTCGTCACCCACAGTTTCGAAGACCATGTCAGACATTTCAGCAAAAGGCTCTCAATCCCAGACCGTCACAACCCGTGCATTCTCCATTCCTCGCGTATCGCATCGTGCCGATGTCTCTGTAGCTCAACCATTTGCGACGCTCGGGCAAATCAGTATGGAGCGTATTGGGAACACGCCCTTGCTGCGATTTCCACGCATCACTCGCGAGCATCCCGCTGTGGAAATTCTCGGCAAAGCCGAGTGGCTCAATCCCGGAGGCTCTGTCAAAGACCGTGCGGCGGCAAACATTGTTGCCCAAGCCAAGGCCGGCGGTAAGTTAACCTCCGGCAAAATTTTGCTGGATTCCACCAGCGGAAATACAGGCATCGCTTATGCCATGATCGGGGCCGCACAAGGTTTCCCGGTCACTCTCTGCATGCCGGAAAATGTTTCAGTGGAGCGCAAACGCATCCTGCATGCTTACGGCGCGAACATCATTTACACCGATCCCGCTGAAGGCTCCGACGGGGCGATTCGTGTGGCGCGCGAGCTGGCAGCCAAGCATCCTGACTTATATTTTTATGCCGACCAGTATTCCAATGACGCCAACTGGCAAGCTCACTACCATGGCACAGCCAACGAAATCTGGCAACAAACAGAAGGACGTGTCACGCATTTCGTTTCCATGTTGGGAACCAGCGGAACTTTCGTTGGGACCAGCCGCCGCCTGAAGGAACTGAATCCCAACGTCCGTTGTATTTCCCTTCAGCCGGATTCACCATTCCATGGCATCGAAGGCGCCAAGCACATGGCGAGCGCGATCGTTCCGAAAATCTATGACCCTTCGCTTGCCGACGCTGACATCGGGATTGCCACGGAAGACGCCTACAGCATGGCCAAGCGGCTGGCGCGGGAAGAAGGCCTGCTGGTGGGCATTTCCGCTGCAGCGGCGGTGGCGGGATGCTTACAGCTCGCGCGAGAACTCAAAAGAGACGAGTCTGGCGTTTTCGTGACGATTCTTTGCGACTCGGGGGACAAGTATCTCAGCGAGAGGTTCTGGGAAGAAGGGTAGAAGGCAGGCGTTAGAATGAAGAAGTAAGCATATAGAGGCAGGGGATACAAGGCCGAAGCCGCTGGCTCTTAGCTAAGATGCTGACCCACTGCCGACGGATTCGACCAGAAACGAAGGAATGGCAGGCCGAAAGTAGGCTCAGCACGAAAACTTCCGTCTTCGTCGGGGTCAGCCTCGATGGTTTCATCGCCCGCCGCAACGGTGAGTACGACTTCCTGCCCGCCGATGGCGGCGAATCGAACGGTTACGCCGAATTCATGGCCACCGTAGATGCGCTCGTCATTGGCCGCAAAACGTTTGAGACGGTTCTTGCCTTTCCAGACTGGCCATACGGAGACAGGCAGGTCGTCGCTCTCAGTAGCCGCGCTCTCGATTTCTCCCGGGTTCGTGGAGGCCGCGTCGAACAAATGTCTGGAGATCCGACAGGAATTTTTTCGCGGCTTTCCGATCGCGACTTCAAACATGTTTACGTGGATGGCGGAGTTACCGTTCAGGGCTTTCTCCGCGCCGGCCTGATTCAGCGCATCGTCATCAATCGCTATCCTGTCCTTATCGGCGACGGTATCCCGCTGTTTGGTTCGCTCCTGCACGACGTGCGACTCCATCACGTCGCAACGCAAACCTTCAAAAACGGGCTGGTGAAATCCGAGTACGAGGTCCTCAAATAATGCCGGGTGACCAACTGGCTGGTCGGTGTATCAGGGGGAATTTTGACTTTCCACCTTCCCGAATAGACTCGATCCAACTTGATAAATGGGCCCTTAATAGTGCATTCTGAGTTTTTACGTCTTCCTTCTGACTTCTTACCTCCGCATCCAAAAACCATGCTCAAGATCTCCCGATCCCACTACGCCGCCCTTCGCCAGCACGGGGAAGAGACCTACCCGCACGAGTGCTGTGGAGTGCTGCTCGGTCGCTTCGATGGCGATCTGCGCGTGGTCACCTCGATCGGGCGCTGCGGGAATACACGCGACGACTCGCCGCACAATCGCTACAACATCGACCCGAAGGAGCTGATCCGTATCCAGCGGGAGGGCCGCGGGCGCGGAGAGGACATTGTCGGCTTCTATCATTCCCATCCTGATCATCCCGCGATGTGGTCGTCTACCGATCTGGCTGAAGCTCATTGGTTCGGCTGTTCCTATGTGATCACCAGCGTAGAAAAGGGCAAAGCTGTGCTGACCAACTCCTTCGAATTGACGGGTAGCGAGGAGCCGGACAAACAGTTGACCAATGAAAGAATTGAAGTGGAATGACACGACACCCATGGGGTTGGGTGAAAATCCTACTTCCTCAGCGCGGCTGATGCAGTGGAGCGTTCGCAGGAGGAGGATCGTTAGGGCGCCGTTCATAAAGCGTCACAAAGGCGAGCACAATCACTGCGATGGCAACGAAGATAAACCACGGATTGCAATGCTTCCCAGCCAGCAAAGGTCTACCTCCAATTTTTCGTCAACTGGTTCGCGAAACGGCACGAACAATGACTTGATGCCGGTTAGGTATCTGGGGTTGACCCAACCGCTTCAACATATTGTGCAAAGTAGCGTTCAACTACTCGGATTTCTTCTGCCTTACCGTCGCAAGTACCCTACCCTTGGACAATTGCGCGGAGATCTCATCGCCTGTTTTTACCTGCGCGGCATCTTTTAGCAACTTCCCTGACGCATCGAACACCAGCGCGTAGCCGCGTTCGAGAATTGCGAGCGGCGAAAGCGTCCGCAGTGCAGTTTCCATTCGTTCCAAACGAACTTTGCGCTCAAGCAGCAGATTACGTACGGCGGAAGACAATGCCGCCGATTGCGCGACTAAGTCTTTTCGCATCCCTGCAAGAACGCGCCGAACATCGTAATGACGAACTGCTCCGGCCAGCATTTCGAATCGCCGCCGCTGGTTCTCGATGACGGAACGTTGCGATTGCGTCAGTCGATAGACCAGATCATCCACACGCTGTTGCCGGCGATGGATCAGGTCCATCATGCGGGCGAACGCGCCGTGGCGCGCCAACTCGCTAAGATTCTGGCGGGCAATCAGCAGGTGATATCGAATTGCTTTCTCCAGGCGTCGCTCCAGGGTCGACGACTGCTCATCAATTTCTTGTCGTGAACGGATGACCAATTCCGCCGCCGCGGAAGGCGTTGCCGCTCGCAGATCGGCCACGAAATCGATGATCGTGAAGTCGGTCTCGTGCCCGACCGCCGAGATGACGGGAATCTGCGATGACGCGACCGTTCGAGCCAGGCCCTCATGATTAAATGCGGCCAGGTCTTCGGCCGAGCCGCCGCCGCGCGCAACGATAATGACGTCCACACTGCGTGCTTTGTTGAAATAGCGAATGCCCGCGCTCACTTCCAGCGCGGCCGTATCCCCTTGCACTTGTGCCGGAAAAATTAACACGTTCGCGCCCAGATGCCGCCGGCGAAGAATATTTAAGATGTCGCGCAGGACCGCGGCTTGAGGAGAAGTTACAACTCCAATTCTGCGCGGTAGCGTGGGAATCGGCTTCTTCCGCGAAGCCTCGAACAGGCCCTCGGCTTCGAGTTTAGCCTTCAGTTGCTCAAAGGCGATCTGCAGGGCGCCGGCGCCTTTGGGCTCGAGATACTCTGCCGAAATCTGCAACTCGCCGCGATCTTCATAGATAGTGACCCGGCCGCGTGCGATGACCTGCATCCCGTTCTCCGGCCGAAACCGAAGTAGCCGGGCGGAAGAGCGGAACATCACTACCCGAATCTGGGCGTTTTCATCCTTCAGCGTGAAATAAAGATGACCAGAATCATGAGCTCGAAAATTCGAAATCTCACCTTCGAGCCATGTATCGGTGTATTCGCGCTCCAGATGAGTGCGGACTGCGGCGACCAGATCCCGCACCGTCCAGATGCGGCGGCCTGGCGTAGTGAAGGACAAGCCGAGTTGATCCGAAGAAGCCACTGAGAGGAAGTCTACCGCAGGGCTTGTCTGGTCAGAAAACCGGGTCAGGTTCCCGTTGGCCCGTCATCCCGAAGCCCCGCGTTTTCACCTGCGGCACGAGGGATCTGGCGGGAGTATCTCGGGCGCACCACGCGAAACCCCCTTCGCTCCGCCTGTGCCGAATTGTTTGAACCCTTGCCCGTAAAGCACTACCATTTACTTATGCCTGTCGAAACAGAAATCGCAGAAGCGACGTATACGCCGATCCACGCCCCGCGCGGCACCAGCCTTTCCTGCAAGAGCTGGCAGCAGGAAGCCGCCATGCGCATGCTGATGAATAACCTCGACGAAGAAGTCGGCGAACGCCCGCGCGACTTGGTTGTCTATGGCGGGACCGGGCGCGCCGCGAGAAGCTGGGAGGCATATCACGCGATCGTGGCCGCGTTGAAAAAACTCGACAACGACGAAACTCTGCTTATCCAATCTGGCAAGCCGGTTGGCGTTTTCAAAACTCACGAATATGCGCCGCGTGTGCTAATCGCGAACGCGAATCTGGTCGGCCATTGGTCGAACTGGGAGAAATTCAACGAACTCGAGCGGGCGGGGTTGATGATGTACGGCCAAATGACCGCGGGCTCCTGGATTTACATCGGGTCGCAGGGAATCATCCAAGGCACTTTCGAAACCTTTGCCGCGGCCGCGGAAAAGCACTTCGGCGGTGATCTATCCGGCAAATTAATCGTGAGCGGCGGAATGGGCGGAATGGGCGGAGCGCAGCCGCTCGCAGCGACCATGACTGGCGCAGCCTTCCTGGGCATCGATGTCGATCCCGAGCGGATCAAAAAGCGTCTTAAGACCGGATATTGCGATTTCATGGTGACCACGCTGGACGAGGCGTTGCGCATCCTGAAGAACGCTGTACGCAAAAAAGAAAATATCTCCGTGGGATTAGTCGGAAACTGTGCCGACGTCATTCCCGAGCTTGCTGAACGCGGTGTGGTTCCGGACATCCTCACCGACCAGACATCCGCCCATGATCCATTGAACGGATATGTGCCTAATGGCATGTCCCTCAAAGAAGCACTCGCATTGCGCGACCACGATCCTGACACCTATCAGCAATTATCTCTCGATGCGATTGCCAAGCACGTCGAAGGCATGCTGCGACTGCAGAAAATGGGCTCGGTCACTTTTGATTATGGAAACAATATCCGCACATTTGCCTTTCAGCGCGGCGTGACGAACGCCTATGACTTCCCTGGGTTTGTGCCCGCTTACATTCGTCCGTTGTTCTGCGAAGGCCGTGGCCCATTCCGTTGGGTGGCCCTGTCCGGCGAACCGTCTGATATCCACGTAACTGACGAGTTGGTTCTGGAGCTTTTCCCTGAGAATCGGATTCTGCGGCGCTGGATCGATCTCGCGCGCAAACGGATCAAGTTTCAAGGACTCCCGGCGCGCATTTGCTGGCTGGGTTATGGCGAGCGCGCGCAATTTGGTCTGGCGATTAATGAGTTAGTGAAGAAGGGCAAAATCAAAGCTCCGATTGTCATCGGCCGCGATCATCTGGACTGCGGTTCGGTCGCCTCTCCGTTCCGCGAAACCGAAGGAATGAAAGACGGCAGCGACGCGGTGGCTGACTGGCCGCTGCTCAACGCACTGCTCAATACCGCTGCTGGTGCATCCTGGGTTTCGATTCACAACGGAGGCGGCGTGGGAATTGGTTACTCTTTGCATGCCGGCCAGGTTACGGTTGCTGACGGATCGGAGATGATGGCAAAACGCATCGAGCGCGTACTGACCACCGATCCCGGCATGGGAATCGTTCGTCACGTTGATGCCGGCTACGAAGAAGCGAGGACTTTTGCGCGCGACAAAAGCGTGAAGATACCGATGCAGCCCTAGCTTTTTGGTCCCGACTGTTAAGCTTTGGAATGCCCTAGGCGTAAAATCATAGTTATCTGGGGTGCGACATGAGATACCGAATTGCAATGTGGGCCATTTTCGGATTTCTGCTCGCATCTTTTTGGGCGGTCTTTGCCGCGGTGACTTTCCCGTCGACCAGCGAGCACCTGCGCGAGGTTTGGACTCTTGTCTGCATAACCTGTCCCGTTGCGATTGCGGGCATGCATCACGCGATCAGCCTCTATGAATCTCTGCTCGCAAACGCCATTACTTATGGCTTTGTCGGTCTGATTGTCGAAAGCATGCGGGAACAGCGGCTTCGCGCACACTAGATCCAGCGACAAGATAGTCTATTCCCTAAATTAGGGGCGACTTTCAACTGTACTCGAGATCTCTTGGCTGATTTCTGATCGCGGCCCTTCAGCCGCCACGGACGCGGCCAGGCCGGTCTTCCGCGATGTGAATCCGAGGCGCAAGAATTTCTCTTCCAGCGAGCGGCGCGAAACATAGGCGATCAGAACAGCCAGACAGCTTCCAACAACGAAGCGCAGCAACATGCTCGCAGATGTTTGTCCGGCCGCAAGCAGGTGAGAGTGAGACAAAAGTATATCCGCGACTCGAAATGCCAATAGGTGGATTAAATACAAACCATAACTGATGTACCCAAAAAATCTTAATACCGGGCGATCCACGAAAAATGTCCAGTGGCTTGTGCCCACGAGCAGCATGCAGGAAAGCATCCCAAGAGATGCGAAATTTACCGCAGTAGCAGAAAGGGCCACGTTGAGCATGCGGTTCGCCGGCATCAGTGCGAAAGCCGTTGCTCCCATGATCAGCAGTGGCGCGGCGATCCATTTCAGTTGCGCTCGTCCGAACCATGGTTGCCGCACCGCGATGGCCAGCAGCGCGCCCATCGCCAGACCGTCGAGGTTGAACCAGGTATAAAGCGGCACGAAATCTGCTCGCCTGCCAGCTACGATAAATCCCGCGGCGCGCACGGCCGGCGAGAAGAAGATTACCGATCCGAGCAAAATCGCCAAAGTGACGATAGTAAATCGTCGAACCGCCCCGGGCCACAGCAGGTAAAAGTGTTCCTCCACCGCCAAAGACCATAAGGGCGGATATTGCAACGGCACTCCCAGCAATGGTGCGCTATTGGCCAGGAAGACCGCGGACAGCGCCAGAAAACTCCGCGAAATGAAACCGCTTACCACTAACACGAGCAGGGTCGCGTAAAGTGCAGGAAGTATGCGCAGCGCACGACGTATGTAAAATCGTGAAAAATAGTCAGGCCTGTTCTTGCTGTCCATCAGAATTCCGGTGATCAAAAATCCGGAGAGGACGAAAAACAAATTCACGCCGATCCATCCGCGTTGCGAAATCGCCAGTAAGGCTTGTGCGCCACGGGTGAGCGGCTGATTTGGCGGCGCTATACCGTGATAAAAAAGAACGAGCAGAATCGCCACGCCACGTACCGTATCCAGTTCCGGCATGTACGGGCGAAGCAGGGGAATCTGTTGCTGAGCGGATCGGCCCACTTTGCCGGGTATTATAAGCTGAGTCGATCTGCCGGTCGTAGTTACCATGGCACGAGTGTTCGTCCGTATTTTTGATTCAATGGCAGCGAAGAACCTTAAAACGAAGCGCAGCCGCCCCGTTCTTCTAATCAATATTGGCCAACTACTGACCCTGCGCTCGTCATCGCCAGGACCTCGGCGGGGCCCTGAACTGAAAGAACTCGGCATCATCGAAGATGCTGCCGTCCTTTGCCACGGCGGAAAAATCGTATCCGTTGGCAAGACAAAAGATGCCCTGCGCGATCCCTGGATCAAGCAAAACCGCAAGGGGATCATCGAGATTGATTGTGAAAGGCACGTGGTTCTTCCGGGTTTCGTCGACTCCCACACCCACCCTGCTTTCATCAATCCTCGGCTCGTCGATTTTGAAAAACGGATTGCTGGCGCTGGCTACGAAGAAATTGCCGAGGCCGGAGGCGGTATTCGGTCGAGTGTCGATGCGGTTCGCGGAGCCTCAAAATTGAAACTAGTCGGGAAAGTTTCCGGTGCGTTTTCCCAGATGGCCGCGCAGGGCACGACCACGGTTGAGGCCAAGTCAGGCTACGGATTGAGCGTTGAATCCGAACTCAAATCTCTGGAGGCAATTCGTCAAGCCGCGAAGCAATGGCCGGGAACCGTTGTGAGCACTTTCCTGGGAGCTCATGTCGTTCCATCGGAGTTCCGCAAGAACCCAGAGCGCTACGTTGACCTCATCTGCTCGCAGATGATCCCGCAGGTTGCCAAACGCAAGCTGGCGGAGTTTGTCGATGTCTTTACTGATCGCGGCGCTTTTACAGCTGAACAGACTGTGAGAATTTTCCAAGCGGCTCAAAGCCACGGACTCGGCGTGCGCGCCCATGTCTGCCAATTGAGTGAAACCCCGCTGCAGCCGTTGCTGCAATACGAACCGGCATCGTTTGATCACATGGATTGCGTGACCGAGGCAGACGTCGCCGCACTCGCCGAACATCAGACCGTCGCCACGCTGGTTCCCGGAGCGAACTATTTTCTCGGGCTCGAGAAATTTCCACCCGCCCGCAAGCTGATCGATTCCGGCGTCCCGGTTGCATTGGCTACAGACTTCAATCCGGGCTCATCGCCCACGCCGAGCATGCCATTCGTGATGTCGCTGGCCTGCACGCACATGAAAATGTTGCCCGCCGAAGCCATTGCCGCGGCCACCATCAATGGCGCCTGTGCGCTCCGGTTGCAAAATCGCAAGGGATCCGTTGAAGCCGGCAAAGATGCCGATCTCGCGCTGTTTGAAGCCAGGGACTATCGTGAAATTCCTTATTGGTTCGCTTCCAATCGTTGTCTCCTTACGCTGGCAAACGGAATCATCTGTTCTGCTGGAAAACTTCTGCACTGAAGCTGCGAAACTTGTGCGCCACTTACATGTGAGGAATCGTTTTCCCATGACGAGTTAACACATCGTGTCCCGAGCCAGGGCGCAGTTGTTATTGCTATAATCAGCTTGTTCCAACGTACAGGAGCGAGTCTAACGCCTGCCTGTGACTCCAGGCAGACGTAGCTAAAGTCTGCAGCACTCGAGATTGGCCAGGTAGCTCAGGTGGTAGAGCGCAGCCCTGAAAAGGCTGGCGTCGGCGGTTCAACTCCGTCCCTGGCCACCATCATTCTTAAGCACTTAGCGGCCGAGAGCAGAAATTTCCAACCCACGTTCTAACCCATGATTCTCACTGAACTCGCTCTGTGAGCAGGTGAATTCTGTCCCCCATGAGCTGTTCCAGGAACTTGCCTTGCGCATCCCGCATGGAGTCCATGTCGGACTGTGCATAGAGTTCCATCGTTGTGCCAAAGTCCTCGTGCCGCAGAACACCCTGCACGGTTTTGGGGTCCACTTTCAGCTTCACTAGGGCCGTCGCCAGTGAATGGCGAAAGTTGTGAAAACCGAAGCGCCCCTTCCAGTTCGCAGAAATTACACCGGCGCTGATGGCTGCGGGGCGCAAGTATTTCTGCACCATGATGGAAGCGGACAGCGGCTTCTTGCCTCTCAGCTTTACGCTGGGAAACACATAGTCGCTTTCCTTGGCATACTTCGTTCTCTCGCGCCATGCGAGGAGGAAGCCAGCCAAAAGCGGATGCATGGGAACGGGAGCCTTTGACGCTTTCGACTTCGGCTCTTTGAATCTTCCCCACACATAAGCTCGTCTTACGTAAATCACCAATCCCTCGAAATCGAGATCCATCCACATCAAGCCCAACAGTTCTGATACCCGCAGAGCAGTGGCCGCGTCGCTTAGAGTCAACGTGCGCCTTGGCTCTGGAGTATTGAGAAGAACCTCGAACGCCTGCTTCGGCGTCATGACTACAGCTCGATAGTCGCTCGTGGTTCGTTGGCTCACCCAGTTCATGGGATTGCCTTCCTGCTGGCGAGGGAGGAAATTGCATCGCTGCCCGTGCTTGAAGACCAGGCTCATGATGCGGCGGATTTTGTCGATCGTAGGATCGGCTAACGGTTTCACCTTCTTCTGGGCGTTCCCCTTGCGTAGTTCGCGAAACCACCCCTCGACATCCCTCGATTCCACGGCTAAGGGTGCTAGTCTGCCCCATCGTGGAATGATGCGTTTGATAAGGTGTCGCTCGTAGGTTTCGACTGTGGGAAATGCTTTGGGGCGCGCTGATTCCGATTGGTCGATCCTCAGCTCGTTTTCGATGTAGTCCTGACAAAGCTGACCAAACGTTCTCGGAGTTCCCTGGAAGGGCTGCAATTGGTTGATGGTTTCGCGCAGCTTCTGACGATCGACTTCTCTCGATGCATCCGCCGGGCTGGGACCGATATCTTTCACAAGACCTATGGCGGTCGTGCGTTCGACCCGTTTCCCATCCGAGCGAGTAGCGTAATAGCGAAGCACCCACGTCGGACCCTCCGCGCGCATTATCTTGCGTAGACTGCCTATTTGATACCTGGGCATCAAACCCTCCTTGGTGGTTTGCGTGCTCCAGGTGGCCGTGTTTCGCAGCTTACCATGTAGGCGTGGAGTTCCGATAAGAGAAACCTCCAGTCCTTCTTTTCTGCCGATGGATCGAGCGCGTGACCGGGAATTTTGCCATCGCGGACTTTTTGCAGCAGCGTACGTCGCGTGATACCTAGGAACGTGGCCGCTGAGTCTCCGTCGACGAAGTGTTCGAAAGTTGGGGCTGGTGCGGCGGCACCGAGGAGCTGGCTGGCTGTCATAGAGGAACCTCAAGAAACAACGTTGCCCTTGACACTAGCCTAGGCGTACCAATACAGTCAATATGTAACGTTACATAATTTCTCGTCAAGGATGCTCATGGCAGTCAAAGCGGCAACGGCTCATCAGCCAGTGATTTCGATCCGTATCTCTGAAGCGCTCCGTTCGAGGCTGGAAACACTGAAGGAAGTCATTGCCCATAAGACCGGCAAAACCGTCTCGACTTCTGAGGCCGCAAAGCAATTGCTTGAGTCGGCTAGAGACGACCGTCTTGAACTGGCAAACCTGCTCACGGAGCCGACAGATTCTCTGCTCAATATTCGTGGGAAGGCGGAGGCAAACCTACCGCTGACGCAGGCTGAATGGAGTCTCGTTGCCTACTATTGCGCCAAGGGTGCGGAGTCGTTTGCGAGTACCGAACAGGGCCAGCTTTCCTATGAGTCTTTGGCCGACATTCTGGAAGCATTTCTCGCCGCATATGCAATTGCACTCAGAAAGAAGAAGGTGTCTCTCGACTTCTTCTATTTGATGACGCTTCCCGAGGACAAACAGGTCGCCACAAAGGATCCGAATGCCGTCGATAGTGAGGACCTCCGTCGAGTCGTTACCCGTACCATCCAAATGCTCAGAGACCCGGCTCAGAAACGCCGCAGACCGCTACTCGCTGTCCGCAATCTCTACACACTTTTGGACGAGGAAAAGTTCTCCAATATCGAGCGGCTTAACGATCTACTTTGGCCGCACTGGAATACCCTTTGGCGCGTATGTGCCCGAGGCCATTACGCAGTTCACCGCAAGCCCTTACGACCGAAGCCGATCGGCGATGACGATGACTTTGAAGGCCCAATGCAGCGCGGATTGCCATCTCAAGAGGAGGGCGGATACCGCCTTGATCTGGTGCGAGAAGAGGGGAACGATTTCTCCCCCTACCTGCATTTTCCTGGCCCGCTCGCGCCACGCTATCCGATAAATGGATACGCGAGAACTGCGGAATTCCGAAGAATGCTGGAAGGGCTCGATTTGACTCGCCCACTGGCGCAATGGAAAGGGCACTATTTCTACGCCCACGTTGGAATCACGGAGAACCAAGAGTTCGATGTAAATTTCTGTGCCTGTGACAACGGAATCAGTTTCGTTTTCCCCATGGACCACTGGAAGTCTATTCAGAATTTGTTTCGCCGTGCATGGCAGTCGCCGGACGTGATGCAGGCGTGGGACACGTTGGCGCTGGAATATGGCGAGATGTGAACCAGGCGGTGCTTCGCACCGGAAGAATTGTGGACACGTCACCCCCAACTTGGGAACTGCCGAGCGCTCGCCAGCGCCGAAATGTTTACGAACGTGAACTTGTTTTGGATGAATGGTTTCGTTTCGCAACGGAGTTCCCGTACGTCTCTGGCGTTTACGTTTGTAAACGGAAAAACACCCCTGAGTGCACTTGGCGTAAACACGTTGATCCGCAAACGCTTGCATGAATTGTCGTAACAGCGCCACTCGGCAGACATTTTGCTAAGAACCATAAGCAGGATTTCCCATGAGTACTCCCGACCTTCCTTTTCCGACTCGGAGCGAGACGCCTCTTAGGGATGAGACTAGGCCCGGCTTTCGCACCAAAACGATAGCTACGCGCCTGACTCCAGGAGAGTTGGCCGAGGTCGAAGCCACCGCTGAAAGCGCCGGCCAATCCCTCGCAGAATGGCTCCGCCAGACTGCGCTGCACGCAGCGCGGCAACGGCCTGCCGATCCGATTGAATTGTTGCTTGCCGAGGTCTGGGCTTTGCGCTACACGCTGCTGAATTTGTTTCATTCAAACGCGAAAGCGGCATCAGAAGGAACGCAATTGCTGCCCGATTCCATCGTGAAAATCCGTGATCAGGCCGACGCAGCGAAGCTCCAGAAGGCACACAAAATCCTCGCCGACTTCCTTGCACTTGCCCGCGCTGACCGAGTCGAGAAATGAGGTATTCGTGCCATGCTTACCATCTCGAAACCGCTCTCGGCCAGCCAAGCGCGAACTTATCACGAGCGTGAGTTTGCTTCTGAAAAACAGAACTACTGGAGCCGCGACCAGCGAGGCCACAGCGAATGGCAGGGTGAGCTTGCGGAGCAATGGAACCTTGCTGGGACTGTAGACTCGGAACATTTCGCGCGGCTGAGTGAAGGTCAACATCCTCACACCGCCGAGCAGCTTGTTCGCCACCAGGTCTCGAGAACATACGAGGGCAAATTCGGGAAGGAAGTTACTACCGCTGAGCATCGTGCCGGGTGGGATGCCACATTTTCTGCCCCCAAGTCAGTGTCACTGACGGCACTCGTGGGAGGCGATGAACGAGTCCGGGAAGCCCATCGCGAGAGTGTCCGGACGGCGATTCGCGAGCTAGAGCGATACACGCAAGCCCGTATCGGCAATGTTCACGCGCCGGAGACCACGGGCAGGTTTGTTGCTGCTACCTTTGAACACGATACCGCCCGACCCGTTGATGGTTACGCCGCCCCGCAGCTTCACACCCATGCCGTCATCTTCAATGTGACCGAGCAGGCGAATGGAACAACGCGGAGTCTCCAGCCCCACGAACTCTTTGTCTCTCAGCGATACGTGACTGCGGTCTATCGCTCCGAACTGGCAATGCGGCTGCAAATGCTGGGCTATGAATTGGAGCGCGGGAAGCACGGACAGCCGGAAATCCGTGGCTACACCAAAGAGTACTTGGAAGCGTCCAGTCCACGACGGGAACAGATCAAGGACCATCTGCGGGAACAAGGAATCGGTGGCGCAGCGGCAGCGCAGATCGCTGCCCACCACACGCGGGATCGGAAGGAGTTGCTGTCGCCACAAGAAGTATTGCAACGGCACCGCGAACTGGCAGCACAGTACGGACATCAAGCCGACCGCGTCGTCGCTGTGGCACGGGAGCATGGGCAACATCGAATGCAGCAACCGGAAAGACAAGCACAGCAAGCTGTGACCTGGGCGCGCGATCACGTCTTCGAGCGCTCAGCGGTGCAGGATCGTCGCGCCATCTTGGAAACAGCGCTAGCACGCAGCATGGGCGAAACCACATACTCCAGCATCCGGCAAGAGTTCCAGCGCCGGATTGATGCCGGGGAGTTTCAAGAAATCTCGGACGTCAGAGCAGGCAAACAGTACACCACGAGAACGATGGTCGCCATGGAACGGGAGATCATCGATCGAATGTTAGAAGGTAACCAACGCTACTACAGCGATCCAATGCTTGTTTCGCCCCCGACCCGTATCGCGACCGAGGATCGTCATCCAGAATTGAATCCTTCGCAGCTTCAAGCGGTCGACGAGATCCTTCTCTCGCGAGAGAAGATCGTGGGTCTGGACGGTATTGCCGGCGTCGGCAAGACCACGACTTTGGCCGTGATCCGCGAAGGTGCAGAGCTTGACGGCTATAGGGTCGAAGGGTTCGCTCCAACATCCCGAGCAGCACAGAAGCTTGGCGAAGCTGGCATCGAGAGTTCAACTCTGCAGAAACATTTGGCACGCGGGCAGCAGCCCGACACGGGTGAGAAACGGCTCTACGTGCTCGACGAGTCTTCCCTCGCTTCCACTCGGCAATTGCGTGACTTCATCCAGCGGCTGCGTACTAATGATCGAGTCTTGTTGGTCGGGGATCGGCGACAGCACGAAGCGGTCGAAGCCGGGCGCCCGTTTGCCCAGCTTCAAGATGCCGGTATGAACACGGTCAAACTAGAAGAGATCGTTCGGCAGAAGGACCCCGAGCTGAAGGAAGTGGTTCAACAGCTCGCACGGGGCAATGTGCGGGAAGCTATCAACAATCTCGATCAGCAGGGCCGAGTCCACGAAGTTCGCGGACATGACGAGCGCATTTCGGCCATCGCGAATGAGTATGCGAAATCGCCGGAGAACACGTTAGTAGTGTCCCCGGATAATCGCTCCCGGATGGAGATCAACGAACGCATTCACGCCGAATTACAAGGAAAGGGCCGGGTCAATGCCGAAGAGTATCCGATCCGAGCCTTAGTTCCGCGACAGGAGCTCACTGGGGCTGACCGTACCTGGGCAGCGAAGTATGAAGTAGGCGATATTGTCCGCTATTCCCGCGCATCGAAAGAAACCGGGATTGGAAAGGGAAAGTACGCCGAGGTGCGAAGCATTCATGCTGCTAGTAACCGGCTCACTGTGCGGCTGCAGGACGGAACCGACCGCACATATGATCCCCGCCGGCAGCGCGGCGTCACTGTCTATCGCGAGGAGATACGAAATTTCTCGTTGGGAGACCGCATTCAATTCACGGCGCCTGCAAACGACCTGAAAGTTGCAAATCGTGAATTAGGAGCGATCGCTGGCATTGACGACGCTGGACGATTGAGTCTACGGATGGATTCCGGCCGCTCGCTCCAAATCGATCCCAATAAGCACCTGCATCTGGACTATGGCTATACAATGACCAGCCATTCCAGCCAGGGACAAACCGCGAGTCGTGTCTTGATCCACGTTGACACTGAATTGCTCGCCAAGGACTTACTCAACAGCCGGATGGCTTACGTCTCTGTCTCGCGCGGAGCACACGATGCGCAAATCTTCACCAACGACCGCGACAAGCTGCCCATCGCTCTCGGCCACGACATTTCCAAGCAGACCGCCAACTCGCCTCAGGTCAGCACGCAGCAGACAATTGCGCCGCAGCAGGAAATCTCTAAGGCACCGCAACAAGATCACGGTATAGGACTTGGAATCGGCCTTTAGAATCCCTGCCTGCCCCGGATAATGGCAGCATAGCGCGGGCACCAACTCTGTCAAGGCCGACCGAAGGTCGCCGCTATCGCGGGCACGCGCCTTGACAGAGTTTGCTCGACCCGCGCCAATCTCTCCGCCATTCCGGGCAGACAGCATTCACAAACAACCCTGCCCGCGATTCTGCGACACACAGCGCACAAGATAGAAGCACAGACCATGCACACGAATCAGATTGATCAAATATTTCGGTCTTGGTGAGGTGATTGAAATCAGGATGCCACCGGTTGCCACCAGCTGGAATGAATTCGTGCAACTGGCCTCTTCCAGCATGGCTTCCGCTGAGGGTGCAGTTTGTTAGCCCGTCGTTCTAGCCCGTTATCCTTCGTGCTTGCGCGTCCTTACAGAGGTTTCGCAGCCTTCCACGTCCTTGTAAGTTACTGCGAGTAGTGTTTCAGTCGCCCTTGAAAAGGCTGGCGTCGGCGGTTCAATTCCGTCCCTGGCCACCATGTTTTCAATGTCCAGCCCGGAGACATGGGTTACAGAATGTACCGGTCACATGGGTAACAGTTTTGGGCCGAATGGGTTTTCGAGCTGTTCCAAGACTCTGGTCTCCAGATCGAAGTACCCCAGATCATTACTGCATAAAGCTGACGAGCCAGATATCGTCGTGAATTTCCTTGATGCCAACGGCCTGTCCGGCGAAGACCTGGCTGAAATTGATTTTCTTGTTACCCAGACAAATGCGGCCACAGCGGGTGACCACGACAGTTTTGTCGTGGAAGGGATAATCGATATCAGGCAAGCCGGTGTAAGGGCGCGGCGAAGGCTGATAGATTTCTGCGGGACATTTCATATCCAGGGCTTCATGCGGACGCTGCTCGTTGAAGACCTCCATGAATTTGTCGAAGCGGGCTTGTTGCTGCAGGAAGTTGGCGGCGGCGGGCTTGGTGGCCTCTTTTTTCAAGGTGAGATGCATGCGTTCGTGGCGTCCATTCTGTTGAGGATGGCCCGGCTGAATGCGCTCAATGCCAATGCCGAGGCGAAGCCACCAGACGGCAAGTTTGCTGAGGTTGAACAAAGCATGGGGCGAGGCAAAAGGGACACCATTGTCGCTGCGAAGGTTAGCCGGCAGTCCACGGTCTTGAAAGAGCCGCTCAAACACAGTAAACGCGTAATCTTCGCGTGTGGAAGAAAGCGCTTCACAGGTGAGCAGAAAACGACTGGCATGATCGGTGACGGTCAGCGGATAGGCAGTATTGGCGATTGCCCAGCAGGAACTCGCCTTTGTAATCGGTGCACCACCTCTCATTGGGGCGCTGTCCTAAAGACAGAGCCGTGCCTTGGGCGCGCCGCCGCGAACGACTGCTGCGCCGCTCCACCAAACCGTGGCGATCGAGCACGGCATGAATGGTGCTTTTGGCGGGAAGTGGAATGTCGGCGAAGCGGCGCAGCAGCCGCTCGCGGATTTTCCGAGCACCCCAACTGGGATGCTCACGCTTCACGTTCAGGATGTAGTTCTCCACCTGAAAAGGCAGTTGATTGGCATAGCGATAGGGACGTCGGCTACGGTCGGTGAGCCCGTGAATGCCGCATTCCTGATAGCGATCGAAGATCTTGTAACCGGTCTTACGCGAGATCCCGAACTCTCGGCACAGGTCCGCCATCGACTCGCCCGCCAGCCGGCGTGCCACGAACTTAACTCTCTCATCCATGACCGAACACTCCTTCCACGGCATCCACTTTCCTCCCCCAAAGGGAAGAAAGTGTAACCTATGTGTCCGGTACGATCTGTTACCTATGTCTCGGGTCGCTCACAATTCGGGCTCCACATCCAAAATTCCTGGCTCTGTATTTCCGCTCTCGTGGACCAATTTCCCTGCGCGGTCCTCCCGCCTAACTCCTCAATAGCTCGCGCGATTTTTCTATCAAGCGCTGTAATCTTCCGTCTTACGCACTGTCATAACTCACTCTGTGGGGTGAGAAGTCCGGCATTGCGGCGATAGCCTCTTTGCTGTTGGGGATGAAACTCAGTCTCAAAAGACCAGAGTCGATCACGCAGACGGGTCGCCAACGATGTGAGCCGCTCAATGCTGGTCAGTGGTGGCCCGATGGGCGCATGGCGAATCAGTTCAACAGGGGCACCGAACTCAAGCAGACGCTGCAACCGTCCTCGCTGCCAACACAACAATCCGCGATAGCGTGCTGAAATTAAGGAATGGAGATCAGCAGACCGCCGCTGATGCCAAGCGAGTGTTCATGACCGGGGCCGAATTTGTACTCGTAGCTTGGTTCGAGGTACCAGCCGAACCTATGCTTCTTGGCTGGCCAAAACATGAAGTCCGGGGCAACTTCAGCGGCGACTGAGTTCATCTTGACGCCGTACGTGTTCGAATGAATCCACTCCGGACCAATCCCCAGCATGAACTCCATTTTGTCGGAAATCGTCCAGGGCTTCTTAAACAGAAAATCGACGCTCCATTCCGTCGAGTGACGCCTGAAAAGTGGCGTGACACCAGCTTCGAGTTCAAGCCAATTCTCGATCGGCGTTACCTCGACCGCGGCCGTGGGACCGAAGGCCGATTGACCCTCCGTGAGACTCCGGTCAGCAGCTGCCCCCAGCTCAAGGATAGCCTTACCCTCCTTCTCAACCGACTGCGGAAACGAACGTCCTGAGCAAATGAACGCAAATGCGATGACCAACACCGGGGCGTAGGCTCTCACCGTGCTCTCTTTCTCGCGGCAATCTCCGGGCTGGGAACTCCCACTCACGGAGTTCAACATTCTTTCACATCCTGGATTCTCGTAGATGAAACTGTGCTCTAAAATTCCGTCGATCCAGAGACTGAACCAAACAGTTGGTACACAACAAGGCGGGAACCCTAAGATGACGTCACGGAGGACTGCTTTGGGAATTGTCAGAACGAAATTGACGCGAGTCGCACCGCAATGCCGATGAGGAGGACGCCTCCGAGTGCGGCTGCCGACACCCCGAATCCAGGCGAGCGCCGATGAGCGTCGGGCAACAAATCTCCGATGGCCGTAAAGAGGAAGAATCCAGATGTCACTCCCAGAATCAGTGCAAGGTGATGCGAAGGCAGGGCAGAAAGAACGACAACGGTGCCACCCACGATGGGTGCAATCGCATCCGCGACAAGAAATACCAGGTCTTTCCTGCTGGCTGAGCCCCCGCGTGTCACCAGAAGTATCGTGTTTAGTCCATCGGTAATGTCATGAACGATGATGCCAACCGCGACAATGAGTCCCATGCGCCAGGAAATCATCGTGGAGGCTGCAATGGAGGCCCCATCGATCGAGCTGTGTGCGATTAGTCCGAGCGCGCTCATGCGGCCAACGTGGCGATCAGGGCCACAGGCGTTATGCGGACAATGTTGTAGAGCGAGAAACCGCTGACCGACATAGAAGATCAAGAATCCCACCACTGTTAGGGCGAGGATTTCGCGGCTCGTCCATCCCTGACCCGCAGCCTCGATCGCTTCGGGCAGCAGGTCGAAGAAAGTTGCTCCCAACAGGACGCCGGCACCGAAACCGAGCAGCAGGTGGATGTGCTTGCGGGCGCGAAGAGCCAGCCATCCGCCGAATAGTGTTGAAAGAGCTGCAAACCCAGTGAGCAGTATTGCTCTCATGACCATTTCATTTTTCTCGACTGAGCCACGGCTGGAACCAAGTTGCCCTGTCAGATGCCGAGACTTTCGTGACCAGCCGTTCGGGAGTTTCGAACCACTGCATCAGTTCGCGCCACTATTTCGGCAGAAGCATAAGAGTAGTGATTCCATCAGGATGAGAACCGCGAGTTGTCTCCGGTACCTCAATCAGCTCTGGGTCAAATTGCCAGTGTGGTTTCGCCGGCTTCGCTTAGTCGCTTGGGGTTACCGTCAGCGTTTCGGCTATCTTAGGTAAGTTTTCACCATGTCGATTACTTCATCAGCCGCCAAGGTCTGCTCCGCATTCGGTTTTCGCTTGGGGTCCAGCACGTGATGCCGGATGTGGCCTTCGAGCAGTTCGGTCATCAAACTGTTGACTGCGCCTCTTGCCGCACTGATGATCTGTAAGACCTCAGAGCAATCGCGTCCCTCGTCGAGGATTCGCTCAAAAGCCTCAAACTGTCCCCGGATGCGCCTGCTGCGCAGAATCAGCTTTTGTTTGTTCTTGATCGTATGACTCATTCGCGAACGAATGATATCATGTCGGAGCTTGCACTATACCTATGGGGGTATGTATGATGAGCCATTCTTTGACGTGACTTCATCATGTGGCAGCGGATGGCCTTCGTCACAACCGTTGTGCTTTTGGGGTTTAGCGGAGGCGCAGCCGCTCTTTTTGTTCGCGGCATGCACGCGGAACGGGGCGCGATGGCAGGTTTTTGTGTTGTTTCTGTGCTGGCGGTCGTGCAGAGCTGGATGGTTGCCTCTGCGATCGCCAAGGCCCGCCGGCTCTCCGCCGATATTCGAAATGCGTGTTATCGAGGAGCTCAAGCGAAATTTCGAGCCGTTTCCCTGATTGCACTGTGCGCAATCGCTGGGGTCCTTCCCATGGCGTTCATGGGGGCTAATTCTGGAGCGCAGGGCCGATTCGCCACTGTCATGTTGGGAGGTGTGGTGTTTTCCACCATTGCAGCGTTGACCGTGTTGCCTGTCCTCGTTTCGCGGATCGCAGAATGAAATCGGTTTATTGCTTTGGGTCCTTTCAAGCGGTGCAACTCTTGAGGTCACAGTCTTGTGCAAGGTAGCCATGAAGTTATCGAAATCGAAACGGCCGGGTCCTACCTCGAATGTCGCTTTCGTACTACGGAGGGAATGCCTATGAGTTCTTCGCCCATTATCGAGAAGTCTTCGGCCACCTCTCCGCGTCTCAGCCAGAGCGGGAATTCCCCACAACTGAACGAACCTGACCCTGGCGCTGAGCACGAACAGCACGATCACGGAGTGGAGTGGGCTGAACTCGCCCGCATTGCTTTTGTGGCCATGGCTGCCGCTGCGGTCTGGTTTCGGTTATGGGAGCCGTTTCCACACATCAGCGTGATCGGCATCGCGGCAACCGTGATCGGCGGATATCCGATTTTCAAAGAAGCTTTCGAGAACATCGTCGAACGAAAAATGACGATGGAACTCTCGATGACCATCGCTCTCCTTTCAGCTTTGTTGATTGGAGAGTTCTTCACCGCTCTGGTCATCACTGGCTTTGTCCTTGCCGCCGAGGTTTTGGAAGGTCTGACAGTTGGGAGAGGCCGACGGGCCATCCAGAGTCTTCTCGATTTTCTCCCCAGAACCGTCGCAGTCCGTCGTGATGGTCAGGTGATTGAAATTCCGTCCGATCAAGTTCAAGTTGACGAAACGGTGATCGTAAAACCCGGCGGGCACATCCCGGTGGATGGAATTGTGCTTAGTGGCCGGTCGTTCGTGGAACAAGCGGCGATCACCGGCGAAGCCATGCCGGTCGAGAAAGCCCAGGGAGATGCGGTCTACGCCGGCACCATGAATCAGTCAGGTGCTCTCGAAATCGGCGCCCAGAAACTCGGCCGTGACACGACGTTCGGAAGAATCGTTGAAGCCGTCGAACGCGCCGAGAAGTCGAGGGCTCCCATCCAGAAGACTGCGGATCGCCTGGCAGGATACCTTGTCTATTTTGCCTTGGGAGCGGCGATTCTGACCTTCATCATCACGCACAATGTCAGGTCAACCATTTCGGTCGTAATCGTCGCCGGAGCGTGCGGCATTGCGGCTGGAACTCCTCTTGCAATCCTCGGAGCCATCGGCCGCGCAGCGCATCAGGGAGCCATCATTAAAGGGGGACTCTACCTGGAAGCGCTGGCCGCGGTGGATACCGTGCTCTTGGACAAGACGGGCACGCTAACGTTCGGTACCCCGCAGATCCGGCAGGTCGTTTCCGCGAATGGCTTCGGGGAGCAACAGATCATCGCCGCTGCCAGCATCGCCGAGCGCAAATCCGAACATCCTCTTGCCAAGGCAGTGGTGGCGCGGGCAACAGAACTCGCCATTCCACTCGTCGACCCCGATGAATTCTCGTACACGCCCGGGAGAGGAGTCAGGGTGAGGTATCGCGGCGAGGAAATCGTGGTTGGCAGTCTGGCGCTCCTCGTGGAGGAAGGCATGACCAGGGGCTTGCCGGCAGATAGTCACAGTGCGGATGGGGCGTCGGAAGTCTATGTCGCTCGCGCGGGACAAGTACTTGGGACCATCCGCATCGCGGATGTCTTGCGGCCGGAAGCTAAGAATGCAATTGCGGCGATGCGGCAAATGGGTTTGAAGACGGTTCTCTTGAGCGGCGATACACAGGCTGCAACTGCGTCTGTGGGCCGCGGCCTCGGCGTGGACGAAGCCGTGGGAGGACTCCTACCAGAGCAAAAAGCAAAGTGGGTGACTGAGCTGCGTAGCAAGGGTCGTAACGTCGCGATGGTCGGCGACGGAATCAATGACGCTCCAGCCCTCGTGGAGGCCAATGTCGGTATCGCCATGGGATCGGGAACTGATGTAGCGCGGGAGAGCGCGGATGTGATCTTGATTGGAAGTGATCTATCGAAATTGGTCGAAACTCTGCGGGTTGCTCGCCGCTGCCGCGGCATCATCATGCAGAACTTCGTCGGCACGCTGGTGGTGGACAGCGTAGGGGTGGGAATGGCGGCCTTCGGGTTTCTCAATCCTCTTTTGGCGGCTTTTATTCACGTAACTTCGGAGTTGGCATTCATCCTCAATTCCACGAGATTGTTGCCCCGTGGTGCTGAATCCGGGCGATGAGTCACGGGTTGGAGTGAAGTTTGAGTCCGGGGTTATGCAGTTTGCTCATGTGATCAAGAGTCGGAACATCAGAACTTGGGGAGTCGTAGTCGCCTTGGCGCTCTTGGTGATTTTGATTGTGGGAGTTTTCCTGCAGTCTCACAGATCATCCCAACCGTTTGAAATGAATGACCTGTATGGCCTGTTGGATTAAATGGCTTCCAGAAGTGGGAACGGATCACACACGGTGAACGAGGATCGAGATTGTCCTTTGAAAACGAAGCGCCTGATCATTGGGCAAATCACGGTCTGCCGAGGCTGTTGCTGTGGCAACGTCGAGCGCGGCTTGCCCGAAGTTCCCGTCGAATGGTTGAAGAACGAATGGCGGAAACGGGGACTGTTGAAGCGAGTCCAGCTGACCATCAGTGGTTGTGTTGGGCCGTGCGATGTGCCGAACGTGGTGGTAATTACGACCTCATCGGGCACAGAGTGGCTGGGGAATGTCGTTGCGTTCAACCAGTACCGAGCCCTGCTTGAATGGGCTGTGCGCTGTCGAGACGCCGGCGAGATGCTGGCCCTGCCCCGCGAGTTCCATGAGTGCAGGATCAGCCCGTTTTGTTCGTGAAGGTTTCCGAAACCCGTTGGGAAACTGTAGACGCAGCTTTCCATACAAGGGAGTGCCCTGAACGTGAAGAGAACACGGCAATCAACAGCGCGGTATCCACCTCGATCAAAGCTTCCCTGGATTCGCGAATTGGTATTGGAGGCGCAAGGCAGCGACCTGATGGTCTCAATCTTCAAGAAGAGTCAGAAGCGGAACAAGAAAGCCGGCGGTAGTGAGCAGGCCATTAGGCTGGTCTTGATCATTGCGTGGGCAATAGTGATCGTAGTGCTGGGCTTTTACGGAGGCCTCCACCTATCACACCACCACTAGCAATTGGCACCAGGAAGCACAAAACACACGCAGGGTGTGCAGCAGATCAATGACCTGGCGCGGCCATATGGAATCACGCTATCGCCTGGAGTACCTGGAGTCTGAACATCCCTGTCAGCCGGCACCTCACTTGGTCCCAAGATACATACCCAGCTAGGTACTCTTTCATTGCGTTCCTTTCCAATTCTGGTATAGATTCAAGTGAAGTTTCCCATGGGGAACCCTCATGCGGCCTATATCGAAGACTATAGCGTGTTTGTGCTTGTTGCTGACCTTCTGGTCGGCAATGGCATTCGCCACCCACCAACACTCGACCTCCGCCGACTCGGCGACGTGCACGGTCTGCATCGCCGCGCATTCAGCTTCCCCGAAAACCACCGCCACGTTGCCGAAGGTGACGTTTGTTTCTGTGTCTGTCGTTCGACCGGAACCGTTAGCAGCCAAGCAGCGCCTTACAGCCTTCGCTCTGTGTGTTCGCCCGCCTCCTTTTGTCTAACGATCTGATTGCAATCGACTGAGCGCCCGGTTCGTCTCCCGCCAACCGTGCGCGCGATCTGTTAGACCAATTCTCTTGGAGGAACTCATGCTGGCTTCTTCGAAGAAGTCGCTCTACGCGGCTTTTATCGCTCTTCTTTCCTTTGCTTGCAGTTTCACAGTCGTGCACGCGCAATCTGTCGGTAATTCTGGTTCGGTGGATGGAACTGTGCTCGACACCACCGGGGCTGTGGTTCCCAATGCTAAGGTCGAGATTCGAAATCCGGTGAGTGGATTTGATCGCTCGACAACAACCGACAGGTCGGGCAGATTCGAGTTCACGAATATCCCCTTCAATCCTTACCACCTGACCGTCACAGCGGAGGGATTCGCGGCATACGCTCAGGACGTCGAGTCACGGTCGTCGGTGCCCATCACGGTTGCGATCAAACTTCAGGTTGCCGGATCGACGACGTCGGTGACAGTGCAAGCAACTGGGGGAGACCTGGTGGAGACTGATCCTACCTTTCACACCGATGTGGATAAGAACCTGTTCGACAAGCTTCCTCTGGAGAGCCAATCCTCATCGGTAAGTTCGCTGGTCACATTGTCGACGCCGGGAATTTCCGCCGATTCGAATGGCCTGTTTCACGGATTGGGGGATCACGCGGAGAATTCATTTTCGGTGGATGGGCAGCCCATCACCGATCAGCAAAGCAAAGTATTCTCCAATCAGATTCCGATGGATGCAATTCAGTCGATGGAAGTCATTTCCGGCGCACCACCGGCGGAATACGGCGACAAGACCAGCGTGGTTATCAACGTGACCACGCAATCGGGACAGGGTGTTACGACTCCGCACGGAGCCGTGACAGCATCGTACGGTTCGTTCGGAACATCCAATGTGGAATTCAATCTTGCCTATGGAGGCAAGAACTGGGGCAACTTTATTTCGGCGAGTGGATTGAATAGCGGAAGGTTTCTTGATCCGCCGGAATTTGCGGTGATGCACGACAAAGGGAATGAGGAGAACTTGTTCGATCGAGTAGATTATCAACTCTCGACCGCAGACTCGCTTCACGTCAACCTGGGATACACCCGCTCATGGTTTCAGACACCCAACACGTTTGATTCGCAGAACGCTACTCCATGGAATGGAGTGGTAGTGAATAACGGCGGGCTCGATCCGAACGGGAATGTGGTGGGTCCGGCAGACCAGCGCTCGCAGATTCAAACGTTCAACATCGCCCCCTCATGGACGCGGCTGATTAGTTCGACGTCTGTGTTTACGCTGGGAGCCTTCGTGCGCCGGGATCACTTCAATTATTACCCCAGCGGGAATCCGTTTGCCGACCTCGGCCCAACAAACCTGCAGCGCGAGACGGTCGGGCAAGATCGCACATTGACCAACGCGGGGTTACGTTCTGAGTTGTCCTATGTCAAAGGCATTCACAGTGTGAAGGCCGGCGCGGTGTATGAGCAGACGTTCCTGAACGAGAATGATCAGTTGGGCATTGTGGATCCCACGTTCCTGCCGTCGCTGACCGACGCGAATGGGAATCCCTGTTACGACACGGTGACTCACCAGGCCATCGATGCCCCTTGCACCAGTCTGTTTCCTTACGATCTGACCCAGTCCGGCGGTGGAACTCTCTACCGGTTCAATGGCCATACTGACGTCAAGGAACTCGCGCTTTATCTGGAAGACAACATCACCACGGGGAATTGGGTTTTCAATCTCGGGGTGCGGGGTGACTTTTACAACGGGCTGACCACTCACAAAGAGGGCGAACCCCGTCTCGGGGTTGCATACAACGTAAAGAAGACCAATACCGTGCTGCGCGTTTCTTATGCGCGCGTGCTGGAGACGCCATTCAACGAGAACCTGATTCTCTCGAGCGTGGGGTGCAATAACGATGTGCTCAATCCGCTGCTAGGGTGTTTTGAAGCGGGTCAACCAACGCCCTTAGCTCCGGGATGGCGCAACGAATTCCACGCCGGATTGGAGCAGGCGTTCGGCCGATATCTGGTCTTCTCGGGCGAGTACATCTGGAAGTACACCCATAACGGATACGACTTCAGCATCCTCGGCAACACGCCGATCACATTCCCCGTGGAATGGGAGAGGTCGAAGATTCCTGGTTACGCCGGCCGCGTGAGCGTGCCGAACCTGCACGGGTTTTCGGCCATGGTCGTATTCTCGAGTGTGGCAGCACGGTTCTTCACACCGCAGATAGGCGGCGCTGGAGCCGTTCCTTCGACTGTGCTAGCGTCAGGGTCGACGCCGTTCCGCATTGATCACGACGAGAAATTCAACTCAACTGCGCACTTCCAGTACCAGCCCTGGAAGAAAGGCCCATGGCTGGGATTCAACTGGCGTTACGACAGTGGCCTCGTAGCGGGGCAAACCCCGTGCTACGGGGGGAACTGCGCGCAAACCACCACCGATTCGACGGGCGCTCCGGCAATCGCGATGACCGATTCGTTCGGAGTTCCTTTGACTGCGGATCAGGAATTCGAGGCTGGATTGTTTTGCGGCTCGCAGCGGGCGACCCCCACGACGCTGATCGGTGTAGCCGGTCCGGCGGGGAGTCCTTCGCTGGTTTGTCCGGTATCGCAGTTCGGATCCACGCTTCTGCAGGTTCCGGCCCCGAACACCGAAAACGACGATAAGAATCCGCCCCGCATCGCGCCGCGAAATCTTTTCGATATCGCCATCGGAGATGACAACCTTTACCATTTTGGCGGCGACCGGTACCGAGTGAGCCTGCAGCTTACCGCCATCAACATCAGCAACAAGTACGCCCTTTACAACTTTCTCTCCACCTTCAGCGGCACGCACTATGTGACCCCACGAACGTTTACCGCTGAATTAGGGTTTCACTTTTGAATTCCCCATCGGACGAGAGAGGGTGCCAATGCGCCCCCTCTCGTTTTAGCAGAGCAGTCGACGCAAGCGGACTCCAAAAGTAAGTTTCGACCAGAACACGAGCGCACAGCTTATATGAGCATGCACCGCGTTGGAGCGGAGCGCGATGAGAGCCTATTCGGCGCGCAGGGGTAGGAAGAAGGCTGTCAAGAAATTCACCACGCGCCAAGGTCTCTGGGTGGCCTCCATGATCGGCGCAGCGACACTTGGAATACTTCTACTGTTTTTGGTTGGGTTTTTCCACGTGGATTGATTTACGTTGCCTCGGTGAAATGGCGCGACACGATCCGATCAGGTCTCAGCATTCGATCTGATCAATGGTTAGCGAACTGGATGTCTCTGCGGCGAGAGATAGCCATCTTTGGAAATGACGATCATTACCGCAACGGAGATGGGCCCCGCGGAGTTCTATTGCTGGGCAGAGCCCGTGCAAATTCCAGGGAAAGAAGTGAATTAGGCGAAATCGCCGAAGAAAGTGGAACGTGGCTATACGACAATGAGAAACTCCGAGAACTGAGACATTTCGTGCGCGGAGAAAATCGGTAGCTAAGGGATCAGAGTGAGAAGATACGCGCTGGTGTTCCTCATTCCGTACTTGTCTTCTTGCTCTATTCCATCGTTTGCGCAGTCTCTAGAAAAGGAGGCTCCGTCAGTGCTTGAGATTGGCGGGGCCACTGATCGCAGCCTCACAGAGAGTCAATCAAGCCTCGGGCCGACGGTGGCGGTTGAGTTTACGCCGATAGAGAATTGGCTGGAACTTGAAGCTGGCGTGACACCTCTCTTCCGCCAGCACTCCACGGAATGGAGTGTCGACCTTTGTTCAAGAAACCCTGGACGTTGTCGGATATGAAGGAAGTCATGTTTGGGATTGGCCCGGAATGGATCCACTCGAACTCCTACGGAGCAAGAATGAACTCGGTTGGCGGTGAAATTGTTCCTGACTTTATGTTTTGGGCCTCGAAAAAACATAGGTTCGGCTGGTATCTCGAACCCAGCTACGAATACAAGTTCGGGCCGGGGCACGAACACTCGCTGGGCTTTAGTGGAGGGCTCCTGATCGGCATCCCGTAAGAGTTGGTTCAAACCATCCATTTACCAGAATCTTTGACTGCTTCTCGGTTGGTGTGGACCGGATGCAGCGAAACTTCGAGTTGATCCGAGAGCGAGCCGACGCCTGGCAGAGGAGTGAACTCCCCGGCCTGGTTCTGCCTGGAGGCTGGAGTAGGTTCTGTGTCGACTACCGCACTGAAACGATACGCCGGAGTGGAAGTGTTAGACTGCACGCATTTGGTGGAGTTCTCTCGCGACCATGATCACGATCTCCAAAGAAGACTATCTGAAAGCCATAGCGGAAGCGGAAGCAGAGGGGCAGACCGTGATACCCGCGACGCTTGCTCATTGGCTCTCTGTGACCAGACCCGCGGTGACGTTTGCCGTGAAGCGATTGAAGAAGGATGGGCTTGTCTCTATAAAAAAGGAAGGGCACATCAGCCTGACCTCGCAAGGACGGGAGATCGCCGAACGGACGATGATTCGCCACCATCTGATCGAACGAATGTTGTCGGAGATGTTCGGCATGGCCTGGTACGAGATCCACGACGAGGCGGAACGACTGGAACATGCCGTCTCCCCTGCCTTTGAGAAGAAGTTGGTCGAGAGATTGGGGCATAAAGACACCTGCCCTCACGGAAACGGGTTGGCGCTGCGCAGCCCCGCGGAACGCCGCAAACGGGGCATGCGCTTGCTCAGCGAGGCGGAGGCCGGTTCGAAATATGTGGTCGCGAGCGTTTATGAACGTGATCGGAGACTCCTGGAGTTTTTCGAGAAAGAGGGCATCCGTCCGGGCGTTCGCCTTGCGGTCGAGGCCCGAAACTACGACGGCACCGTTTCCTTATCGGTGGATAAGCACCAGATTCGTCTCGGCACATCGGCTGCGGAGAGAATCTGGGTCTCTAAATCATAATATCCATATATATATTTACTATAGTTAACATCCGATAGTGTATCCTGATTTCCAGATGATGACGAACGAGGCCTCTCGTTCGGTCTGAGGATTCGGGGGATAAACCGTGGGATTGCGTTTCGAGTGCGCCTTGTGGCACGCACTCAGCTTGGCACTTCTTGCCTTGGCGGTGGTTTCGGTCATGCAAGCCCCCGCCTGGGCGCAGGGTGAAACCACCGGTGCCATCGTTGGCCAAGTGACCGACACCACTGGCGCGGTTGTGCCCGATGCCACGGTGACGATCACCAATCAGGAGACAGGTCTAAAGCGCACCATCAAGACCGATAGTGGAGGCCGCCTCAACTTCCCGCAGCTCAAGCCGGGCACGTATGCGGTCAGAGTAGAAGCCGAGGGATTTGAGCCGCAACAGGCAGACAATGTTTTCTCCGGCCTGGGGCAGAAGCAGACCGTCAACTTCACGCTCAGAGTGGCGCGATCGAAGGAGACCGTGGAAGTCGGCGCGGAAGCTCCCATCATCAACCCGAGCAACGCAAACACCTCCACGACTTTGGGCGCGCCGGCACTGGAGGACCTGCCGAATCCCGGTGGGGATATGACCTACCCATTGCAGTTCGCTCCGGGCGCCCTCATCAATACGGCAGGCAGCGGCAATGATTTTGTGGGCGGTACCAACGGATACGGCAACGTGGAATTCAACGGACTCCCCGCCCTCTCCAATGGCTACATCGTCGATGGGCTGGAGACGAACGACCCGCTCACCAATCTCAATAGCGGCCTAGCCACCAATCTCGTGTTGGGACTGAATTCGATCTCAGAGGTGACGGTCAACACCCTTTCCTATGCCGTCGATCAGGGGCGTTACGGGGCGTCACAGGTCAACTACGTCACAAAATCAGGCACCAATCAGTTTCACGGCAATCTCTACGAACTGTGGAATGGCTCAATCCTGAACGCGGCGGATTACTTTACCAACGCCACGCCAGGCAATCACAAGCCGCGATCGAACGTCAACCATTTCGGGGGAAGTGTGGGCGGGCCGATCGTCCACGACAGACTGTTCTTTTTCTTCGATAGCGAATGGGTTCGGATATCGTTGCCGATCGTGACAGCGACGACCGTTCCGAGCAGCGCATTCCAGCAATATGTGCTGCAGCAACTTCCACTCGGTGGAACGGATTCTGTTTCTGGAGCAAAGTATGCGCCTGCTCCGCAATTAGTTCCGTTCTACCAACAGATGTTTTCGCTCTACGGAAGCACAGCGGGTGCGCCACTGGCGGTTCTCGGTTGTCCCTTCGATGTGGGCGGAGGTCCGCCTGCCGTTGCGAATGACGGAAACGGCTGCGCAAACCGGCAGAGCATTTCCCATTCAAGCGCCGATCATGAACAGGTACAGACGGCTCGGATCGATTACAACATCAACGAGCGAGACACCGCGTGGTTTCGCTTTCAGACCGACAACGGACTCCAGGCCGCCTACACCGATCCCATTAATCCCGTGTTCAACGCGATTTCTCCTCAGCCCCTATACTCCTTCGCGGCGGGATATACGCACGTTTTCTCGCAAAATCTTGTGAACTACTTCAATCCGGCGTTCTCGTGGTATGAGAGCCTGTTCGGGCCAAGCGACTTCGAGAAGACTCTTGCTGCTTTCCCGATCGTTCTGGAGGGCAGTGGCGCGAATGCTCCTTTCACCACAATTGGAGGACTGGATAACACGTGGGTCCAGGGAAGGCGTGCATCCCGCTTCTTTATCAACGACAACCTCGCCTGGAGCCATGGTGCTCATGAACTGAGGTTCGGCACCAACACCCGAATCTTTCGCCTCAACGATTACGACTTTGGTCAGGGTACGGTGCCGACCGTGACCTACACGACGCTACCGCAGTTCATCTATGGTGTGGCGTCAACCGCGACCAAGGCTTTCCCGACGACAGCAAACGAGCCTTTCAATTTCCTCAACCTCGATCTGTATGCGCAGGACACCTGGAGAGTCACGCCGAAGCTCACCTGGACTTTCGGTTTGCGCGATACCTTCAACTCGAATCCTCTCAATCCACATCAGCAGATCGGCCGCCTTCGAGGGTCTTTTAATTCCGTTTCGCACGACGTTAATCAGCCACTCAATGCAGCGATTCAGACGAATCTGGGCCACCTGTTTTCCTCGACCCCAGTCGCCATCCTTCAACCGAGAGCGGCTGTCGCATGGCAGTTCGAACCGAACACCGTGCTCCGCTCCGGCTTCGGAATCTTCAGTGACATCATGCCGGGCAGCATCGCTGATTTGATCGGCACCAATCCGCCTTACGTGAGGACGTTTCAGGGCGGGTTATTGGGCACCGTGGGCGGAACCATGATCGCGCCGGGAGTGCCAAACAGTGCGGTCGATGCAACCGTCGCTGCCAACCAGAGTTTTGGCGCCGGATTCAAGCAGGGGGAACTTTCGTGCGCTTCGCCGCTCGCCGACCCCGCGACGTGTCTCCCGCCCGTGGCGATTACAGCGGTGCCGGATGGCAGACTGCATGCGCCATATTTCATGCAGTGGAGCTTGGGAATCGAACATCAGTTTGGAACGACGGCCAGCTTGCAGGCCCAATACGTCGGCACTCGCGCGGTGAACCAGCCCTATCTCACGCAGGTCAACGGATACCAGACTGTGTGCCAGGGATGCTTCGCGCCGTTTCCTTACCTACAGCCGACCGATCCCCGGTTTGCCTCCGTGAGTCAGTTTGCTACGGGCGCGAACAGTCACTACCACGGCCTGCAGCTCACGGCCATGAAGCGTCTCGGACATGGTCTTCAGGGACAGCTCAACTACACCTGGAGCCATTGCCTGGACACGGTCTCGAATGGGGGTTTCCTACAGTTTTCGGCTGGGGGGATTCTTTCTCCTCTGCCGGGAGATCTCCGCCGCGATTACGGCTCGTGCGATTACGACATTCGCCACAACCTCACCGGGCAGTATGTGTACGAGCTGCCGATCAAGGTGAGGAACCATGCGCTTGGTTATGCGCTGAATGGGTGGCAGGTTTCGGGCAGCGTATTCTGGCACAGTGGCGTTCCGTTCTCAGTCCTGAGCACACCCTATTCGGCGAACGGCAATGGCATCGTGCAAGGCAGCGGACCTCAGTTCGCAAGTCTTGTTCCAGGCGTGGATCCCTACTGTCGTCACTGCAATATTCCGGGAGTCACACAGCCTGGGACGGTGCAGTGGGTGAACCCTGATGCTTTCGTTTCCACAGTAGATCCGAGTACAGGGGCTTGTCTCCGCGGAGACGATCCGGCCCACTGCCAATTTGGCAACTCCCGCAGGAACCAGTTCCGTGGTCCCCAATTCCTCTGGTCCGACGTGTATCTGACCAAACGCATCCCACTTCACGAAAAACTTGCCATGAGGTTGGAGGCACAGTTCTTCAATGTCTTCAATCATCCCAACTTCGGATTGCCCAGCATGGTGCTAGCTGGCGTTCCGGGGAACTCCTCGACGCAAACAGGATTCGGAGCGCTCACCTATACGACATCACCGCCCACTGGCTTGCTCGGCGTGGGCTTGGGTGGCGATAGCAGCCCACGCATGATCGCAGTACAAGTGAAACTGGAATTCTGACGTACGGGAACCGGTGAACGGCATGGCCGATTCTCCGAGAGCCTGAGGATGAAGACCGCTACGGGGGCAGCCGCCGTGTAATGAGGATGACCTAGAATATCGAGCGGGAGGAGAATGGCGTGCTTCGTCGTGGTCCCGTACGCGTGGTGGTCGCGTTGAGTGGTGTTGTCCTCGTCACGTATGTCGGCTATCGCCTGATTCCCGTGAACGCCACGACCGTCGGGTTCGCCTATTTGCTCTTGATCTTGATTGTCGCCAGCACGTGGGGCTTCCTTGAAGCTGCCTTGGCCTCAGTCCTGGCCACCCTCGTGTTCAATTTTTTCTTCCTCCCACCGGTTGGAACATTCACCATCGCCGATCCACAGAATTGGGTCGCTCTGTCTAGCTTTCTGGCAACCTCCCTGATTGCCAGCCGATTGTCCGCGAAGGCTAAGACGAGAGCGTCCGAGGCAGTTGAACGGCAGAGGGATCTCGAGCGCCTCTACGCGTTTAGCCGGGCGATGTTGCTGATCGACAGGAGCGCTCCCTTTGCCAAACAACTGGTCGAGAAACTGGCTGAGATCTTCGGTCTTCGGGCAGCCATATTGTACGAGCGCCATGCGGGGGAATTTTATTGCGTCGGGATGTCAGGACCCGAAGGACTTGAGGACGACCTTCGACTTGCAGCATTTTCCGATGGACCTTCTACGAAAGGGCGTGCGCCGTGCGTGATCGTCGGTGTCCGGAGCGGCTCGGAGCCGGTCGCGAGCATGGCCTTGCGTGGCGCTACTATGCCGGACTCCGTTGTCCAGGGCGTCGCGAACCTGGTTGCGATCGGTCTCGAACGAGCACGAGCGCAAGATTTGGCCCAGGAGGTGGAAGCTGCGCGGCAAAGTGAACAGCTAAGAACGACGCTCATTGATGCCATGGCCCACGAACTCAAAACGCCCCTGACTTTGATCAAGGCTGCAACCACGTCACTGCTTGCGAACCCGAACGTGCCTACGGAAAGCAGGCAGGAACAGCTTACGATCGCGGACGAGGAGCAGAGCACCTGCGGGAGTTGATTGACGACGCGATTGAAATGGCGCGTCTTGATACCACGCGCATCGAACTTCATCCGGAGATTGGAAATCTCAACGATACTCTGGAAGAAGTTGTTGCTTCCATGCGGACGGAGATCGATGAGCATCCGGTCCGAATACTCTGCCAGAGCGCTCTGCCGGCAATGGCCTTCGACAAACGCCTCATGAAACTAGCGATTCGCCAATTGTTGGATAATGCGTTGAAATACACGTCGGCGGAAACCGCGGTTGAAATAGGGGCGCAAGTGGAAGACGGTGTGTTGAGCGTAGAACTTACTGACTACGGTAAGGGCATACCAGCAGAAGAGCAACTGCGGATTTTTGACAGGTTCTACAGAAGCCCCTCGGTCAGGCGTCAAATACCGGGCTCCGGCCTCGGTCTCAGCATCGCTCATGGCATTGTGCGAGCCCACAACGGTGAATTGACGGTTTCGAGTAGGCCAGGACTAACGACCTTCCGAATCACGCTGCCCGTGCTCAGCCAGGAGGTCGCTTGAGCGGGGGCCGCATCATCGTCGTGGACGACCAGCCGAAGATTCGCCGGTTCATGCGCACAACATTGGTGGCGGAAGGGTACGAGGTTGACGAAGCCAAAACCGGCGAAGAGGCGCTCGAGAGCATCCGCGAATTGCGACCGGATCTCGTGGTTCTCGACATGAACATGCCCGGCATGGGAGGTTTGGCCGCATGCAGGCAGATTCGCAGGGACAGCGACGTAGCCATCGTCATGCTCACCTTCCGAAATTCCGAGGAAGATAAAGTGGCCGCCCTCGATGCTGGGGCTGACGATTTTGTGACCAAGCCGTTCAGCACTCCGGAACTTATGGCACGCATACGCGCCGCCCTCAGGAGAGTGCCCAGTGCGCAGTCGTCGCCCAAGAAAGTTCGCGTGGGCGAGATTGTGATCGACTTTGAGGAGCAGACCGTGTCGAGAGAAGGCGTGAGCACGCACTTAACGCCGAAAGAACTGGACCTGATGTGCTATCTGACGCAGCACGCCAACCAGGTCGTCTCTCATCGCGAACTCCTGCAAGCCGTCTGGGGCCCTGACTACGGAGATCAGGTCGACTATTTGCGCGTCTTCGTGAAGAACTTGCGAAAGAAGATGGAACCGAATCCCGACCAACCACAGTACATCATGACCGAACCCTGGGTCGGCTATCGTCTCAGGGGCACGATGGAATCTTTATAGAATCTTCATGACTTATCCAGTACTTCTTTAGGCTTTTCCGCTCATCATCAAGGGTAGAAGCACTGAGGAGAACTGGCTCATGGCTGCCTACCTGCTCGTTCTGATTCCGCTTGTTGGAATTCCGTTTCTCTTATATTGCTTGTGGAACTTCTCCCGTGAACTCAGGCCCCGCACGTCCAGCGTGGTCTTGCCTTCCCATTCGTCGCACCGGGCTGCGCTTAGCGAAATATCACGGTCCCGGTTTAGAAGCCAACCGAACGCCGTTCAGGTGCGACACCAAAGTCGCGTGGCATCTTAATCCGGAACCGGCCTGATTAACTCGATCCTGCACGGCAGATAGCCTCTATCGTGGCTTTGGCAGCATGCAATGTTGCCTGGGTTTCGCGGGCGATCTTGCCTTTTGCGATTAGGTTGAGGAGCTTGGCTTTCAGTGTTGTCGTCGAGTAATAGTGGCTAATTTCCACCTTGGTTGACCGGTCGCCGAGCGTTTGGAACGTCGTTTCCACTCTGTAATCTCTGAGAATCTTGCTGATACCGACTGTGTCTTCCGGCAACACAGTGACGATCTTCTGCCGTGGGACAATTTCGATGTCCTTCTCGATGCACGTGTGCTCCCCGCCCGAAAGATGACATCGACAGGACGCCCCTGGTTCGCGGAGGGTTTTGCCAGAAAGAAGATCAACCTTGACCACGCGAGGATGGAACTCCGGGATCTTCGTGAGATCCACGCTGAACAACCACACCGCTTCCAATGGAGCGTTGATGATGACTTCCTGCTTGGACCGGAACGGCGGCTGCAAATCTGCCCTCCAAATTAGTGGCTGAGCTTTCGGTTGAAAGAACGTAGACGGCGACTAATTCGGTTCTCACAAATGGCGCAGCACTATTTATCCACCGTCGGGCTCTCATTCCCGTCCCCACCCAGTTTGCCGATGGACAGATCACTACGAACACGTGCGCATTCCCAAGGACTCGCCCGGCTTCGGACTCAAACGATCATTCTAGGAAAACACATCTCTGACTCGCGCCGATAGGAGGTAGAGCAACAGCGCACTAACGATTATGAAGCCCGTGCCGCCGCGCAGCCAATCTCCCCTCACCAGGTTGGTGATGTCTCCTAGCGATTGTGTGGCGATAATAGCGACGGCAAGTCTCCATCCCCAGAGACGACGCTGGAACCATCCGACTCCCGACAGGAGGAGGAGGACAGCGAGGAGCAGGAAAAGAATGCTGACCTTGCTTCCCAAAGAAGGGAGAGACTTGTGGGCCGTCGGATTCAGAATCCAAGCACGGTCGAGTGGTGTTCCTGGCAAGAGCAAAGTTATCGCTGCAAGGCCCGCCATCGTCGCGCCAAAGAATAAGAAAACGCCAATCGCAGCGAATCCAGGCGGTTTACCGTTGCCTTCGATCCGGTTCCCGCGTTTCATCCTCCGACTATAAACTGGAGATCTTACTGCTGCCTCGAAACCGATGAAACGGATCACGGCAATACTGATCAGTCACGATTCGCACTAGCAGCTCGGCAGCAGTCATGTTCTTTGGAGCCAACAATGGTGTAAAGACTTTCTCTCGATGTCTGAATAGCGAAGGAAAAGCGAATATGCTTGCAGCATAATTCTGGTATACTGCGAGTGGAGTATAGGTAGACTATAGGTGGAGGAAATATGACCACTGTGGCTGTTGCAGATACTGATAAACAGGTCTTGAAAGGCCTTACGCGCGCCTTGGAAGGCAAGTTCAAGCTTCAGACGTTTTCTGGCCACATTGAGAGAGACGATGAGAAACTTCGGTTTGTAGACTTGATCATCTATGACCTTAAGGCTGGCCGCACCAGCGTTGCCGAACTAAAGATGCTTCGACAAGTCGAGCCGACGATACCTATTCTCGTCCTCGCACCGCTGAAATCCGGCACAATCTTGGAAGAGGCACTTACAGTTGAGGCAACAGACTTTCTAGCGAAGCCTTTCAATAAACTCGAGCTTCAATTTCGAGTTGAGAGATGCTTGCATCACTTTGGGTTTCGAAATGCCTCGTCCGGTGCCCGAGCCGAAAGTTCCGTAAAAACTGTCGGGTCTCTCAAATCGCAACCGCGGAAGACCAGAGTTTCGATTGAAGTACCTTTAAGCGATCTTCACGGCCCGACCGGCCAATTAGATGCGGCCGCGATGGCGAACTACTTGTCCATCCCGCTCGCTAAACTCGCTGTGGCACTTGGTATGAACTACACAACACTACATAAAACTCCGGATTCTGCTGCCGTCCAGCCGTCACTCGCTACGATTAAGCGAATTCTGGTGATCCTCTCTGAGATGTTGGGGAAGCGCGAAACCGTTCTCGCCTGGCTGAATAGTCCTCATCTTGATTTGGGCAACCGCACTCCCATTTCCGTAGTTCTCGAAGGTCACGCCAGCGCGGTGGCCTCTCTTTTGGAAAATGCGTTGGCTGGAGTTCCGAGTTAATGGACACTCCAGATCGATTAAGGAAAGTTCTGCCGACTTTACCTCGGATTACGATCCACGGGCTGTGGTCAAGAGCAATTGGCTTTCACTTGCTGAACGCACCGCCACCGGGAGCGCCTGCTGGGACCTCGCCGCATCCGTTGTGGCCTGGAGGTCCAGCATCAAACGGAGCCAGGTTTACGCCCAAAGGAGGCTTCAACAGTCTGTACTTGGCTGACGATCCTGTGACTGCCCTGCATGAGGTGGTTTCGGTCTTCAGCCATCCCCATGGGCCTTCTATAACAATCAGGACATCCCCTTGGGTCGTGGTAGCTGTGGATGGCGTTCTCTCAAACATCGTCGATCTCACTGATGCCGCTGTTCAGAGGCAGCTTGGAACTACGACTGCCGAACTGACAGGGGAATGGGCTTACACACAGTCGGTTTCAGGCATAGCCCCTACCCAAATTCTGGGTCAAGCAGCTTTCGATTGTGGGGTTCTCGGACTCCGGTATGTTTCATCCAAGAACATCACGGGCGGTAGTGCTGTAGTCGTTTTTACGGATAACTTGTTAGCAAGCAGGCCCAGCTTCGTCGAAGTGATTGACACGTATGGAAATTTGAGGCAAAGGCTGCCGTGATGTTTGTAAGACCGGCCGTTTTGAACCCATGATTTCCACCCACGATTCTCGTGTCTCTCACGACTTCTCAAGTACTTCGGCGGCCACCTGAAGTCACTTAAGTTGTTTAAAATACAGCATAACGTAGCACTGAAAAGGCTGGCGTCGGCGGTTCAACTCCGTCCCTGGCCACCATCATTCCAAAAGCCTTAAGTCGAATTACCTCGAAACCTCTCAGCCCGTTGAAAGCTGCGGCGGGTTCCGTCTGGTTTGGGGGGCGGGCGAGCACTGAGTCCACTGCTTGCGGACGATTAGGGCTGCGTCTCGGTTTCTGGTTTTACCACCAACAGTAAGACGATTCCGATGATCGTGAACATGCGGAAAGCAGCATCTTCGCCATTCCATGTTCTGGATTGCCACATTAGGAACCACTCTCCGCCTACCTCGAGGAACGCAACCAGCCACATCAGAAGCGCAAGCGTTAGCGCAGTGATGGCAACCCGCTTGGACTGTTCAAACGTCGTCCCCGATCCTGTCCGATGACGCAACATCTGCCAACTTCCTGCCCAACAGAGCAGCATCACCATCGATTCCCAACAGATGATGCCGATATAAAACGCTGTGTGCCATGCCGGGCTGTTCATTGCACGCCACATCCCATGATTCCCGGGGAAAGTCGAGTCCATCATCAGAACGTGGCGCGCGAATTGATAGTTGGTGTTGTAGTCGTTCAGGTTATTGAAAACGATGAGCGTGTAGAAGAGAGCAATCGCGATCACCAGGGATATCTTGGTCCCCCGTAGCGTCATGGCTTTTCCCCGGCCTGAAGGAAACTTCGGAAATAAGCCTGCTCTCCGCCATTGCGACGCTCGACAAGATCGCCGGTGAATTTCGGAGTCATCGCAAAACATGCGTCTTCCGGAATCAGGGCCGCAGCGCCAAGGACCGCGAGGAACGCGTAACGCATGGCGCCCATGGTAGCGGAGGCACTCGGCATCTGCAACAAACCACAAGTGTTTTTACTTGGATCAGCTCGGCAGCGAATCGGAATTGGTGGTGCCTGCGCCAGATCACTCTCTGCCGCCATTGCATCGAGCATCATGCCGAGCCATGCATCGATCGGCACTTACGGTCCTCAGGAGACTTGCACATTTACGCTATACTTCCCGTGCGTAAGGCTGACTTCGAAAATGAGTTCCCTGACTTCAAAAGCGAACGGTACTCAGTCGCAGGCGTTGTCCTCTGAAGACCGTAAGCCATGGACAACCACTCTGGAAGCCCGTTTCGCCGAGGCCGAGCCGAACCTGAGCGGCAGTCGTCAGCATCTTATCCGCGAGATTCTCGATCACCCGGAAGAAACTTATTTCCTTTCCTCGCGTGCGCTGGCTAAACGCTACGACCTTGATCCAACCACGATTGTTCGAACGATTCAGGCTCTAGGCTACAAACGATACAGCGAGTTTGCCGCAGATCTGCGTTCCCACTTCGTAACTCGAATCACTCCGTACGCGGTGATGAGATCTGCTGTCCGTGAGAAGCGCAGCGTCGCAGATCATGTTGAGCATACGCTCGAGATGGACATGCAAAATCTGAACTCGTTGCGGGCTCAGTTGGACGTAGCGCAGGTTTTGGACATCGCGAAGCGTATTGATCGCGCGCGCCGTATTGTTGTCGTGGGGATCGATTTCGCCGCTCCCTTGGCGAATCTTCTGGCTTACGGCCTGGTATCAATCGGTTGTGACGCCGAGGCGCCGGTAGGATCAACCGGGAATCTGCATCAGAAAATTCTGCTGTTAGGGCCGAGCGACCTGCTGGTGGCGATCAGTTTTGGCCGTTGTCTGCAAGATACTGTCGATTCTGTTATCCGCGCCCGCGATAACCATGTGCCAACTTTTGGATTGACCGACAACGACAAGAATCCCATCGCGCGCTTCTGCGATTCCTATTGGGTTATGTCCATCGCTAGTCCCTCGTTTCACGGTTCCTACGTAGCGGTGGTTTCTGCCATTAATGGCATGCTGGTGGCTTGCTCGCAACTTCATCCCCAGCGCTCGCTCGCAGTTTTGCGACGCAAGGAGCAGGAATTCCGGTCGCGTTGGTATACACCAGCGTCAGGCAAGTCAGGCAACAGGAATTCAGGAATGAAGGAGTAGCACTGCAGTCGGAGAATCGAAACCTTAGTCAGAATTTTTCCACCCTGGACCTCGCAACCCTCTACCGGCTTTGGTTCCCGTCAAATTGCCGTTCTCATATTCGAGCTGTCCATTGACAAAGACGTACTTCACTCCTTCTGAGGTTTGCGCTGGATTCTCGTAGGTTGCCTTGTCAATGATCGTTGCAGGATCGAAAACGGTAACGTCAGCGAAAAATCCCTCCTTGAGCAATCCGCGATCCTTCAGCCGTTCTCGCTGAGCGGGCAACGAAGTGATTTTCCGAATCGCCTGTTCCAGGGGAAGCATATGCTCATCCCGCACGTAATGGCCCAGTAACCGGGGCATGCTTCCGAAGGCGCGCGGATGGGTGTGAGCGTCATAGAGCGGGCCGTCCAGAGGCATCGCGCTGGCATCGAGCCCCATGCTGGTCCACGGCTGCTTCAGTCCATAACGCAAGTCATCTTCGCTCGCGATAAAGTAAATCGCGCCGGTTTGCGCATTGTCTGCGATGACCAAATTCATGAGCGCATCCAGAGGCTCTTTCTTTTGCGCTTCCGCAAATTGGGCCAAAGTTTTTCCGTTGAATTGCTTGAAATCGGGATTCTCGATTCCGGAGAGGAGGATTCCCGTCGCGCCTCCGCTGCCGAGGTAAAGGTTCTCCCAATTGGGATGCTCGCTCGCCATTTCCTGCTTGATTCTGTCTCGGGTTGCCGTGTCCTTTAATCGCTCGAGTAGTTTTGCCACCCCGCCATCTGCCACCCACGGCGGCAAACTCGAAGCTAGCGCAGTTCCTCCAGCAACGTAGGGATACATGTCCGCCGATATATCCTGTCCGCTGTCGCGTGCGGCTTGAATCATGCCCACAATCTTCGGCATCGATCCCCATCGCGGTTTGCCAATCACTTTCAGATGAAAGATTTCGACGGGCACATGCGCTTCTCTTCCGATGCGCAAAGCTTCATCGATCGCCGCCGTTTCGCTCTGCCCCTCGCTGCGCATGTGACTCGCATAAATGCCGCCATATTGCGAGACAACCTTGGCCAATTCGATGAGTTCCTCGGTCTTGGCATAGTGGCCCGGAGGATAAATGAGGGCGGTCGACATCCCGAATGCGCCCTGTTGCATTGCTTCTGCGACCAGAGCTCTCATTTTGTCCAGCTCTTCAGCGCTCGGCGCGCGATCGGCATCCCCGAGAATGGCTTCCCGAACCTGTGCGGCTCCGACGTACGTGCCCAGATTCAGCGGCGTGCCGGATTTCTCGAGTCGGCTGAAGTAGCCGTTCAGCGTTGTCCAATCCACTTTCAGGTGAAAATGCTCGAGCTCAGGCTGCAGCGGCGCGAGCGTGAGTTCATCCTGGGGAGCTATCGAACCTCCCTCTCCGGTGATCTCGCTTGTAATTCCTTGTGACAGTTTGCTCAAAGCGCGATTGTCGATCAGCAAAGCCATTTCCGACTGACCGAGCATGTCGATGAATCCGGGAGCAACCACAAGGTCATGTGCGTCAATCACCCGTTTCGCCGTCGAGCCGTCTAAATATCCGATCTTTGCAATACGATCCCCGGTGATTGCAACATCACCAGAGACCCAGGGATTTCCCGAACCATCGATGATGTGCCCATTCTTAATGATGACGTCATAGGTGCCGGCCGGACTTGATTGTGCGAGACTGCAAACACCGCCGAGCAAACACAATGCGAGAACATTAATAAAAAGATTCTTCTTCATGGATCAATTTCTTTTCCTTAGACTTGAACCGCTACTCCCGCTTTCCACTCTTTTGACCGGACAGTCAACCGGTGTATCAGATCGCGCCGAACCGCGTAGCCAAGACCTGGTCGAGTTGGAACTCGAATCGTTCCCCTCGAGCTAACCTCCACTTCCGGCTCGATGATGTCTTCGTGCCAATAGCGCTGGCTGGCAGAAACATCGCCCGGCAGCGTGAAATTCGGCAACGTCGACATCGCGATGTTATGGGCCCGTCCCACGCCCGATTCCAGCATTCCTCCGCACCACACGGGCAAAGCATGCTGCTGGCAAACATCGTGAACCTGCCGCGCGGAGCTATGTCCGCCAACCCGGCCCAGCTTGATGTTGATGATCCGGCACGCGCCTTGCTCAATGGCAGCTAATGCATGGGCGGCGTTATTAATGCATTCATCCAGGCAAATCGCCGTGCTAATTCGTTTCTGCAACTTGGCGTGGGAGTGAATGTCATCCCACTGCAGCGGTTGTTCCATCATCAGGAGATTGAATTCATCCAGTTTTCTCAAGTGCTCGGCATCCTCGAGCTTATAGGCAGAATTCGCATCTACCGACAGGAGAATGCCCGGAAATTCCTTTCGAACCGCCGCGACATAATCGAGATCTTTCCCCGGCTTGATTTTCAGCTTGATGCGCTGATAGCCGTTCCCGAGTTCCTCTTCCACTTTTTTCACCAGCGCCTGTGGGTTTTCCCGAATGCCGAGCGACACTCCGCACGCGATCTCGTTCAAGGCGCCGCCCAGCAGCTTGGCAAGCGGTACACCTCTCAATTGGGCTTCGGCATCCCAGACGGCATTCTCCACGCCGCCTTTCGCCATCTGATGTCCGCGGATCGTGCCTAATAGCGTGGCGATCTCACTGGCAGTGCGGATCTCTTTGCCAACCAACTTGCTCGCGATGAAATCGGAAATGACATGCCATGCTGTATCGGTGGTTTCGGAGTTGTACGAAGGACTTTCCACGGTGGTGACTTCGCCCCATCCACTGACGCCATCCACAACCACTTCAACCAGAAGGATTCTGCGATCCTGGGTAACGCCGAAGCTGGTTTCAAACGGCGCTTTCAGGCGCATACGGGTCTCGCGGAGCACGATCTGTTCAATATTCATAAAACTCCAATCAACGTTCCGATTGCATGCCGGTCACGAGCGATGATGCATGCACAGTGGGCATCCATCGTGGCGACTCGGATTCACTTTGAGCATGCGGTTGCGACAACTGCTCGAAACTCAAATTCAAAACTGGATACTGCCGCCAATCTTTGTAGTCGAAGTGCCACCACTCGTATTCGTAAACCGCGAAACCTTCGGCATCCAGCGCCTTCCTGAGCACAGTCCGGTCCCACCGTTGAAGCGAAGTTCCACCCGGATAGAACGGGTATGACCGTTCCGACATTTCATCGTAGCCGCCTGTCATTGCTAGCTCGGTTCCGCTCTTAAGCTCATAAAGAGTCAGATCGACGGCGCAGCCTCGGTTGTGGCGCGAGCCTTCGCTGGGATCGGCGACAAAGATCCGTTTGGCCGGTGGCGTCGCATCCCAGAAAATCTTCGTGACATACCATGGCCGGTAAGCGTCGTGGATCAGAAAACCGTATCCCATGGCCTGGAGTTTTTGCGCTGCTCGCGCCAGAGCCTCGGCTGCCGGCCTTTGCAGGAATACCTTTGCCTGTTCGTACACCGGCGTGCCCAAAAAATTGTTTGCCGTGGCGTACCGGATATCGAGTTTTATGTTTGGAACGGCAGTCGTGAGATCCACCAGATCGGCCGCGCGAAATGATTTGTTCTCCTCTGGCGGCTTGGCCGCGAGCGCGCTCTGCCTCAAATCTGCGATGGATTCTGTGGGATGAACCTGCAGACCAACATCATGATCCTGGCGTCGTTTGAATACGACCGCGCCAATCTTTACCTGGGTTGCGTGCCCGCTGCCATCGCGAGTGAAGGTCGCAGTCTCGCCGTCGTAAAGCCCATGCGCTGGAAACTTGAAAACATCCGTTGACTTCTCTTCGAGCGGATCATACTCGAACCACTCGATCAGAACGTTGAGCTTTCCATCCTTCTCGAGGACATAAAGAATGTCGTGATCCCATCCGTACTCGCCGATGAGTCCTTCGAATTGCGATGATGCCGGCGCGGGCCGCGCCACTTCGACCCGTTTAAGTGTCTTGTCGCCCGTGCGGACGCCATCAGCAACCGGGGCAACTCTGTTTGCCGGGTCAATATCCAATCGGCCATCCGGGACTAGCGAGTCTCCCAAGCTTCGGAGCCGGCTTTCATAGCCACCGCTGACCGGCATCATGGCCACAGTTCCTTCTCGCTCCTGAATATCAATCGCGTCATCACCGTCGCCAAAACGACCGGCAAGCTTTCGCGCCAGATCGATGGGAACTGGTTTGGTGGCTTCGAACACTGGGAGCGCTTTCCCGGCGCGCAATGTCAACATCGCTTCAAGTGCCTGCCGCGCGACTGCATTCACCACCGCGTTCGAAGAATCCAGTGTGGTCACGGTCACCACCCCGAGTTTCTCGTCAGGCATACCGACGACCTCGGTCGCAAATCCATAAATTGCGCCGCCGTGCCCGATCACGCGATGACCATCCAGTTCAGAGACCGCGAATCCCAGGCCGTACCCCTTCTTCTGCCCTGGATTGGCAAACTGCGGGACCCACATCTGTTCCAGGGTTTCGCGCTTGAGCACCTGTGCTTTTGGGCTCTGCCCGCCGTTGAACAGCACCGTGAGGAACCGCGCGAGATCCGTCACCGTCGAGTACATGCAGCCCGCCGGCACTAATCCAAGTTCGAAAGTCGGCGCGGGAAATCTCAGGCCGTCATAGCTCCACATGTAGGCTTTTGCAAGATTGCGGATCAGGGCAGGCTCGGGCGCAAATGCGCTCTCGTTCATGCCCATCGGCGCCAAAACTGCTCGCTTCAGATATTCGGGGAAGGGCTGCTGATTCATCTGCTGCAGAACATAGCCAACCACCGCAATGCCGGCGTTGGAATACTTAATGTGGCTTCCCGGCGGATAGACCAGTTCGGTCGAGTTCATGCCGTCCACCGTGGCCTGCAACGAGGGCTCGCTTGGATCGAAATAGTTGCCAACCGGCGGCTCGCGCAAAAGGCCAGCACGGTGCGACATCAACTCGCGCAGCGTGATTGGCTTGTCAAACGGGTTCTGCGGATGAAAATCCGAAATGTATTGGGAGACCGGCGTGTCCAGGTTGATTTTCCCAGACTCCACCATCTGCATGATCGCGATATCGGTAAACAACTTTGACACCGAGCCCACCCGATAAACTGTGTGCGCCGTTGCCGGAATTTTATGTTCGGGGTCCTGGTATCCGAATCCCTGCGCCCATACGATCTCATTGCCGTCCACCAGCGCGATGGAGAATGCAGGCAGTTGTTTGTCCTCTATCTCGAAACGAATCATCGGCTCAATTGCCGCTGCGACGGGTGCATAATCACTCCGCGGAGGGATGTTGGGGTGATCTTGCGCAAATGCGCCGAAGCTGAGCAAAACGGCGGCGATTGCCGCATAAGGCAGGCGTTTTCGAATTCGAAGGCCTACATCCATAAAATGATCACTTTTGCTGTGCCGAAGCCTTTTCCGGTACACGAGTGAACACAATTTCTGGTGCTTCCGGATCAAAAGGAGCTGCAATCCCATCGATCTCACCATTCATGTTTGTCAGGAATCTGATTTTCCCCGTATCGAGCGATCCACTCGAACCCGACGGAGCTTCGAAAATGTCGTATTCGTAATGCTGCAATGGGAAATGTAGCTTATTGAGTGTGGCGTTGAAACCATCGCCATTCGGCGCGATCGTGATCACCCCATATCCCGGATTCTCGTAGCGGCCGGCATAATCTTTTAGCTCATGAGAAGGATGTGTGTTGGGCTTTCGCTCCGCCAGTTCTTTTTTCCGTTCCTGCTCCTCTTCGGCTGTCTGCTTTGCATCAAGGTCTTTGAATCTTTTCGCCCAATCGACGGCGTCCATTCCGAGCAAGCGGTCGTAGATGTGATAGGCGACGATTTCCGCGACCGGATCGTCATCCAGCAGATTCGTGAGGATGACCACCCCGAAGTTATCGTCGGGAAGCAATGATAGCAACGCGTAAAAGCCATCGATGCCGCCGTTATGCCACCACAGCGGATGCCCGCGATACGACGAAATCACCCACCCCATCGCGTAGCTTCGCGGTCCGATTTCCTTCTGTGCCGGCCCCTGTGGCATCGGAACCTGCGGCGTGTGGTTCAGCTTCAGATTGGCTTCCGAAATCAGCTGGCGATCCCCGGCCTTGCCGCTCCCGAGCTGAAAAATGGCATACCGCGCCATGTCCTCTACATTCGAATTGATGGAACCCGCAGGCCCGATGGAGTCGATAGGATGAAACGGAATCTCTGAAACTGCGCCGCTGTGCTCATCTTTATGATACGGGTGCGCAAAATCCGAGCCCTTCTCACTATCGAAAACGGAAAAATTGCTGGATTTCATCTGCAGCGGATCGAAAATCCGCCGCTGCACAAAAGTTTCCCACCCCTGACCGGAAATTTTCCCAACTAGGTAGCCGGCCGTCATTACCAGCATGTTGTTGTAGTGATATCGACTGCGAAAATCGTAATTTGACTGCAGAAACCGCAAGCGCCGTACCAGCTCTTCGCGGCTGAAATCCGAACTGTACCAGACGAGGTCGTGTCCAGCCATTCCCACCCGATGCGAAATCAGATCACGCGGTGTCATGCGCTCGCTCGCCACCGGATCGTACATCTGAAATTCCGGAAGATATTGCCGCACCGGCTTGTCCCACTCGAGTTTGCCTTCATCGTTCAACATCCCCACGGAAAGCGCAGTGAAAGATTTGGAGATTGAGCCGATCGCGAACAGGGTTTTGGTTGTAACCGGGAGGTTGCTCTTCGCGTCTCGCAGCCCAAAGCCATGCGAGTAGATAACGTTGCCGTTCTGCACCACGGCGATCGCCAGGCCAGGCACTTTCCACTCTTGCATTTGAGCGGATACAAATTGCTCCAGTCCTTCGAGAGACGCAGATGACGATGGCGCGGTCTGGCTTTGTGCGCCAAGCGGCAGGAAAACTGCCAGCATTGCAACCAGGAGCACAGCCGATCGATCTCGAAATGCTTTGCCGGGCATAATGGTGTTGGACGAGGTCGAGTTCGCAACCCCGGATTGTAATGTGCCCAAGCCAATCTTTTTAGGTGGACGGGGCGGGTTTGTCAATCGAAAAAGCAACAAATGGTGTTCTGAATTGACATTGTGCACTATGTGGTGTACAGGTATTAGCGCCGAAAATTCAGTAATTTTCCGCAGTACGGTAGCATCCCAGTAATCATGAAACCCGATTGCTTTCGCCTCTCCGCTCTTGTGTGTGCGACGGCAGTTCTTTGCCTGGCTGCTTGGTCGCAAGTTCCCAAGCCCGCCCCGCAGGTCAAGCCTTCCGAACCTGCCCCGATGTCGCAGCAATCCGTGCCCGAAATGACGGCAGCGGATGTCGGCGCCTTCCTCGACGGCTTGGTTCCGCAGCAACTGAAGCGGGAGGACATTGCCGGCGCCGTCGTCGTGATCGTGAAAAACGGAAGCGTTCTTTTCAGTAGGGGATACGGCTTCGCCGACGTTAAAAAACGAATTCCAGTATCACCGGAAGGCACATTATTCCGTCCCGGCTCGATCTCCAAAACCTTTACGTGGACGGCAATCATGCAGCTGGTCGAGCAGGGCAAGATCAATCTGGCTGCCGATGTGAATGACTATTTGGACTTCCAGGTCCCGCACACGTTCGGGCGTCCGGTCACGGTGCGGAATCTGATGACGCACACTCCAGGGTTCGAAGAGGTGCTCAAAGACCTACTGGTCGAGCGCGCGGACCAATTGCCGCAACTGCAGCCGTTTATAATCGCGCATCGGCCGAACGAGATTTATGCCCCCGGCACTATTCCCGCATATTCGAACTACGGCGCAGATCTCGCCGGCTACATCGTGCAGCGCGTCTCCGGACTTCCTTTCGAAGATTACATTCAGAAAAACATTTTCAAGCCCCTCGGCATTGCGCATGGCACGTTCATGGAGCCTCTCCCTGATTCTCTGAAACCCATGATGTCGAACGGCTACGACGTGGCGTCAGAGGATCCGAAGCCATTCGAACTGGTGGTTCCGGCCCCGGCGCCTGACGGGAGTCTTTCCATCACCGGCGCGGATATGGCTCCGTTCATGATCGCCCACTTGCAGAACGGAAAATACGGCGACACGCGAATTCTGCAAGAACAGACAGCGCAAACCATGCATACGCGCCAATTTGCGATGGACCCGGCTGTAAATGGCTGGGCGTTGGGTTTCTATCAGGAAAACCGCAATGGACTTCAGATCATCGGCCACGGCGGAGATTTGAATTACATGCACAGCGATATGCATCTGCTCTTGGACAAGGGCATCGGCTTTTTTGTTTCCTACAACAGTTCCGGCAAAGGTGAACTGGATGTTCGGACAGCGCTGTGGCAGAGATTTCTTGATCGCTATTTTCCCTTTAACGAAGCGAGTTCCCACGCTAATCCACCGCAGAGCAACAATTCGGTTGCAGGTAAATATCTCTCCAGCCGGCGCGCCCAGACCACAATTTTGCGATCGCTCTGGTGGGTGCTGGCCGAAGCCTCGGTCTCGCAAAATTCCGACGGCACGATCTCAGTGGATAGCACGAGGGATTTTGCCGGGCAACCCAAGAAATGGCGCGACATTGGGAACGGGCAATTCCGCGAAGTGAACGGCCAGGATCTGCTGGTCTTCAAGCCCGATGCTTCCGGCAACCTGCAGATGATCACGGAAGACCCGACTGAAATCGAGCAACGAGTTGGCTGGACAGAAAACAAAACCGTTGTTTACATTGCTCTCGGATTTACGGCTGTGATCTTTGTTCTTACGCTGGTGTTTTGGCCTGTCGCAGCTCTTGTGCGCCGTCATTATAAGCAAACACTCACTTTGACACCCGCCCAGCGTAGATGGCGCTTATGGGTGAAGATTGCGTGCGCCATCGAACTCGCCGCGCTATTAGCACTTGCTTTATTTGTTGTGCACGGCACTTCTAGCCTGACCGGGTTCAGCGACCCATTCGACTTTTTAATTCGCATCATTCAGGCAATCTTCGTGATCGGCATTCTTGCCGCAATCGCTATGATCTATGGCAGTTATCGGTTATGGCGCACCGCGCCAGGATTTTGGAGCACGCTCTACACTGGCGGCCTTGTCCTGGCGTCAGTCATCTTTCTATGGTTTGTTGCTGTCAGCCGGTTTGTGCAGGGCAGCCTGAAATATTAGGAGCAGTACAACTTCATTCGAGAAGAGGCAAACGTGAATTCAAATTCCTTCCGAACGCGAGTCGGTTTGCATGCCTGGTTGTGTGGTGCTCTGGTTTTTGCGCTGCTTGTGCCCATGGGAGTTGGGCAAAAAACCAAAGTCAATCCGCTCGCGCCCAAGAATGAAGCACCGGCGAGAGGAACCGAGGAAAAGACCGCGGGCACTCACGAACTCACGCCAGCGGACTTGGAAACCTTCCTCGACGGTCTGGTTCCGCTACAAATCGCGCGGGAGGACATCGCCGGTGCCGTCATTTCCGTGGTCAAGGATAGCAAGCCATTTTTCGCCAAGGGCTACGGCTTCTCGAATGTTGAAAAGCGAATCCCGGTTTCGCCGGATGCGACCCTGTTTCGCCCCGGTTCGATTTCCAAGCTGTTCAATTGGACTTCGATCATGCAACAGGTCGAGCAAGGGAAGCTCGACCTAGACCACGACGTCAACGACTATCTGGATTTCAAAATCCCCCCGGCGTTCGGCAAGCCCATCACCCTGCGCAACATCATGACCCACACCCCGGGGTTCGAAGAAACCGTGCAGGAGCTTTTTGTTTCGAACGCCGCGCAGCTCACTCCTTTGGATCACTACTTGAAAGAGCACCTGCCCAACCGGATTTTCCCGCCGGGAACCACTCCAGCGTACTCGAATTACGCAACCGCGATGGCTGGGTACATTCTCCAGCGCGTGTCGGGCCAGCCATTCGATGACTACATTGACCAGCACATTTTTCAGCCGCTGGGCATGGCGCACTCCACCACTCGCCAGCCGCTACCCGATTCGCTGAAGCCCTTGATGTCCAACGGATATGAGGTCGCTTCTCAACCCGCGAAGGATTTCGAGTTTGTGGAAGCCGCGCCAGCCGGCAGTTCGTCGGTTACCGCCGCAGATATGCAACATTTCATGATCGCGCATTTGCAGGACGGCCAATACAAAGGTACTCAGATCCTTCGGCCTGAGACCGCGCGCATGATGCACTCGTTGCAATTTGCGAATTTGCCGGACATAAACGGCATGGACCTTGGCTTTTACCAGGAAAACCGGAATGGCCATCGCATCATCGGCCACGCGGGAGATACTCAGTACTTCCACAGCGATCTGCATCTTGTCCTCGATGCCGGGGTCGGCTTCTTTATTTCTTACAACAGCGCCGGTAAAGGGGAAACCAGCGCCCGCGAGGCCGTCTGGCATGCCTTTCTCGATCGCTATTTCCCGTACGAACCTCCGCAGGCGTCCGTGCCGGCCTCCGCGGCGGCGGATGCACAACTCGTTTCCGGCAGGTATATCATCAGCCGCCGCCCCGAAACCACCATTCTGAAAATATTGAATGTCGCCGGGCAACAGAAAGTCTCGGCCAATGACGATCACACCATCACGGTCGACATTCTCAAAGATCCAAATGGCAAGCCCAAGAAGCTGGAAGAAATCGGCCCGCTGATGTACCGCGCGGTCAATGGTCAGGATCATGTCGGCTTCAAGCGCGATTACGCCGGCAATCTGACCCTGGTGACGGATTTCCCGGTCTTCGTCTTCCAGCGCTCGCCCTGGTATGTGAATACCAGCCTGAACCTGCCGATCATCATCATTGCGGTCAGCCTTTTCGTTCTCACGGTTGTGTTTTGGCCCATCGCAGCCCTGCTGCGTCGCCATTATCTTCAGAAACTGAACGTAAGCCAGGAGCGGCGGAGGCTTCGCGTTCTCACCCGGCTGGTGTGCCTGATCAATATCGTTTTCCTGGCAGCCTTCCTTATGTTTTTCACGATGTCCGAAAAGAATATTGACGTCTTGAGCCCCAGATTTAATCCTCTCCTGCGCATTATTCAACTGGTGGGCTGGCTGGGAGTGATCGGCACGATCGCCGCTCTTCTAAACGCGGTGCGAGCATGGAAAGAGCCACAGGGCTGGTCCTGGGCAAAAATCGGCGAGACTTTGATCGCACTCGCTTGCCTGCTTTTTGTCTTCTTCGTTTTCAATTGGAACATGCTGCATTGGAGTTTGCGCTACTAGGAGAAAGTGGCCTTTGGCGTTTTGCGGAATGGGCTCGTATCGGCCGTGCACTGAATAGTGCACGGCCGTGAACAAATTCATCATTCAATGAAATTCTTCTTGCAAGTGGTCCTGCCCACGGTGTATGAACGTGGAATTATCGGGGCCCCGATTTTCGCGAGTACCTGCGCGGCATAGGAGGTCGTCATGTCACCATCGAATCGCGATTGCAAATCTCAACCGAAGCACTCCCGTAGCTTCTTCGTTTGCGCATCTGTGTGTGTCGCGCTCTGGTGCTGCAATGTCATCCTGGCGCAGACCGCAGCCACCGGCGCGCTGAAAGGGCTGATTACCGATCCCAGCGGCAGCGTGGTTCCCGGTGTTTCGGTCAAGGTGACGAGTACCGCGACCGGTCAGCCGCGCATGGCGACCACCCAGGGGAATGGCACTTACCTGGTTCCTTTGCTCCCGCCCGGTAACTACAAAGTCGAAGCTTCCGCCAAAGGATTCAAGTCAGTTGAGATTCAGCAGATTTCCATTCACGTCACGGAAACTGCAACCGTTGATATCCGATTGGAAGTGGGCGCGGTCTCAGAGGTGGTCAGCGTTCACGACGTTGCTGAACTCGTCCAAACCAATTCCAGCGCCTTGGGAAACGTGACTGACGAACGCATGGTGGAGAATTTACCCCTGGTCACCAAGAATTACATGCAGATTCTCGGTTTATCTCCGGGGGTTTCCTCCGAGATCACCGACGCCTCCAGTATTGGAAGAGGCAACGTTGGAACCGAATATTCGACCTCCGGCAATATCGTCAACGACAACAATTTTCAGATGAATGGCACCGAGGTGAATGATCTGATGGGATCGGGGAACCTCAGCGGCGGCGTGCCGGTTCCCAATCCCGATTCCATTCAGGAATTCAAAGTCCAGACTGGACAATACGATGCTTCCTATGGCAGAAACGCCGGCGCCAATGTCGATGTTGTTACCAAGTCCGGAAGCAACGATCTTCACGGAAGTGCCTGGGACTATTTCCGCAACACTGCTCTGAACGCTAACAACTATTTTCTTAAGCAGGAGCACCAGCCGCGCGGGGTTCTGGATGAAAATCAGTTTGGAGGCACCTTCGGTGGGCCTATCGCGAAAGACAAGGTCTTTTTCTTCGTCTCCTATCAAGGCACCCGAGAAAAAGATGGGTTGGACGTTTCTGGAGGATGTCTGAGTGGCGGAAGTCTGCCCATTGGTCTAACCAATAACCCTGCCGACCGCACGGCCACCGCGTTGGCAAGCACCTTTGGTATTTCATCGCCGTCGCTGATTTCGCCAACTGCTCTGGCCGTGCTCAATGCGAAGCTACCGAATGGCCAGTTCGTTATTCCAGCTCCGCAGAGTGCCAATGGAACCACTACCTTCAGCTCTCCATGTCCCTATAACGAAAATCAGTTTGTAACGAATCTGGACTATTACATAAGCCAGAAAAGTCATTTATCCGGCAAATTCTTCTATATGGATAGCGATCAGACCAGCGCTTTCCCCGGAAATAACGTCGGCCTCACAACCGTCACTGTGCCGGGGTTCCCCCAAACCATCGATAACAGATTTCGCGATTTTTCTCTTACTCACACCTACACGTTTAACGACCATTTCCTCAACCAATGGGTGCTGGGATATCACCGAACCACCGGAATTCTGGATCAGGCCTACGCCAATACGAGTTTTGCAAATGGATCTGCGTGTCCGGGAAATACTGCTGGCGTGATCACGCTGGCGAGCCTTTGCGTGCCCGCGCCGGCCTTCGACAATCCTTTTCCACAAGTGCTGGTTCAGGGAGCTTTCGATTTAGGCGGCAATGGCCAAGGTGTCTCATTCTTTCAAAACTTCTATAGTTTCGATGACACCATTACCTACGTTCATGGAAAACACTCGCTGCATTTCGGCGGGGGAATCGACCGCGCCCAGATTAACGAACCGAACTTCCATTTTCTGGCTGCACTTGCTTACTTTTCTTTTAATGACTTCTTGACCGGTCTCCCAGCTCTCAGCGTAGACGTGCCGGGCCTTTTCGGTCGCGAGTGGCGCGTTTGGGACGGCGATGCTTTCGTTCAGGATGATTACAAAATCACCCAACGCCTGACCTTGAATTTGGGCTTCCGTTACGAACGCCAGGGCCAGTTGGGCGAAATGCTCGGCCGGGCCTCGACCTTCAACATCGCGGCGGCCAATCCGAATCCGCCAGCCGAAGGCACTCTGCAAGGGTATGTCGTGTCATCCAATTTTCCTGGCGCACTCCCCACCGGCCCCGATGGCAGCAAGCCGACTCGCGCCGGCACCAACACTGCGCTCAACAATGATGGCCAGAACGGCTGGGAGCCGAGGGTCGGCTTCGCGTGGCAAGTACCCCCGACCCATCATGTGGTGCTGCGCGGAGGGTATGGAATCTATTACACGCGCACCACCGGTCAGCCCTTCTTTCAATTGCTGGCCAGTCCTCCCTTTGGCCTGATCCGTCAAATACCGGGGCCAACCATTGCCACTGCCTTCCCCAGCTTTCCCCCGCTCCCATTTTTCCCGCCGTACTCGCCCAACACCAGCCTGACTCCGACAATTTTTCCGCCTAATTTCCGGCCGCCCATCATCCAGCAATACAGCATGGATTTGCAGACCGAGATCTCAAGAAACACGATGTTAGACATCGGTTATCACGGCGCACGTGGATCGAGATTAGTGCAGGTGCGCGCCTGGGATCAGGCACTCGACGCAACGGTAACGCCGATCCGCGGCCAAACCGACAATACCCTTGCCAACCTCCCGTTGCGCCAGCCCATCGAGGGTTTTAATTCAGGTTTGTCAAATACGGTCGAAAGCAGGGGAGCTTCTTGGTACAACGCCCTCGGGGTGAGCTTGAACAAGCGTTTCAGCCATGGCCTGCAATTCCTCGCGTCCTACACCTGGGCTTCAGCGCTGGAGACAAACCCTGGATATGTGAACGGCCTGCTTGATGGCGGCACGCTGCAAGGGAACCAGACCGACCGCTCCAACTACGGCTTCGATTCCTTCATTCGCCCGCAGCGATTCGTGTTCAGCTCCGTTTACAACCTGCCGGCCCCGCCAAATCATTTTTCGGTGCTGGGACGAATCTTGTCCGATTGGTCTGTTGCCGGCGTTGCAACATTTCAAAGTGGACAGCGTATGACCGTTTCCGAGAGCAACGAACTGAATGCCTTCGGCATTATTGGTACCGATCAAGACCGCGCCCAGATTTCCGGTTGCACCACCAATCAGTTGACAACCAAAGGCTCGGTTACCAGCCGGCTGAACGGATATTTCAATTCGTCTTGTTTCACCGCGCCGCCGGTGATCGGAGCTGACGGTTTGCTGACTGCTTTTGGTAACGGAGGCGTAGGCAATGTTGTCGGTCCCGCTCAGCAGGATGTCGACATTTCCATCATCAAGAAAATTCCATTCGGGCGTAGCGAAGCCCGGTATCTTGAATTCCGGGCAGAGTTCTACAATGCGTTCAACACGCCGTCGTTCGCTCTGCCACCGGTTCTGGATGCGGGCTCGGTTTGCCTGGTCGGAGTCGATTGCGCACCCGGCATACCAGGCGTAGTTGGATTTAATGCCGACCCATCTTTCGGCGTTATTTCGACCACAAACGTTGCTCCGCGCATCATCCAGTTCGCCCTGAAACTTTATTTCTAAAGCTCGCAGAGTGGCAGGTTGTATTCCCGCCACTCTGCTGCACTCGCCAATGGATGATTCTCAACGCGGCCAAAATTCTTCTCGGGAAACTTCGCGACACCTCCAGGCTGCCCCATATTCGATCCGTAGTATCCTTGATGCTCTTAGGGAGCGGTCAAACCTCTTCGCCCCTGGAACCGGATGAAATTTTCAAAACTGGGCGCGTGGTCTATCGGCTTAGTGGTATTCGCCTTGCCATCGTGTTTCGCACAAACGGTTGCTCCGGCCTCGGGGAAGGCGATGTGTTCGGCGCTTGCTCCCGCCGATTTCAATAAAACTGGGGTTCAGGTTTCGCGGCTGCGCGAGGCAAATCTCGACAATGACCAGAGCGCTTACTGCATCTATGACGGCGAAGCCGGGAAGTCTGAACTCGATATGTACTATCCTGCCGGCGATACTCCGGCCGAAGCAGAGAATGCTCTAAAGGCAGCGCAAGGCGCAATCGGGGGAAAATTTGAGCCGGTGCCGGTTGCCGGCGCAGATGAAGCCACTACCAACGCTGCTTCATCCAAGGGCGCCGCTGCGGCCGTCGTGGTGCGAAAGGGCACAACCGTCTTCAACATCAGCATTCCGCACAGCGCGAAGGCACAGCAGCAGCTAGTCGCGTTAAGTGAGATCGTCCTCAAACGTCTTAAACAATAAAAGCAAGCAAGATCTGCTCTCACTGATGACCCTGTTGCATAGGGAATCGCCTGAGACGCGATCCGAATGAACGCGTGATACTCTGGCGGTCTGAAGGAGGTGAGTATGCGCACGCGGCTCACATTTTTTCTGCTGAGTTGTGCCCTATCCGTAGCGGCAAACGCACAACCAGCCGCGCTCACGGTGGGAACCGCGACCGCCGTCGCCGGGCAAACCGTTACAGGATTCATCGATGTGCCGGCTGGCAGCGACGCGGGCACCAATATTCCGGTCGTGCTCATTCGCGGCCCCAAGCCTGGATCGACGCTTGCCTTGGTGGCCGGGGCGCACGGTACGGAGTACGCATCGATCATTGCTCTCGAAAAGCTGATCCGGGAACTCAGCCCCGCCGATGTTTCCGGCACCGTCATCATCATCCCGCTGGTGAACATGGCATCGTTTGAACAGATCGTGCCGCACCTGAATCCAGTCGATGGCAAGAACATGAACCGCTTCTATCCCGGCAATCCGAATGGAACCCAGACCGAGCGTGCTTCATGGGCTGTCACGAAGCAGGTCGTGGAAAAATCCGATTACCTGATTGACCTGCATGGCGGCGATCTCGATGAAAGCCTGCGGCCATATTCCTATTGGGGGCCGATCGGTAATGCGCAGCAGGATGCCGTGTCGCGCGCCATGGTGCTGGCCTTCGGACTCGACACAATCATCATTTCGACCGATCGACCCCACGACCCGAACGCTGCCCGCTATCTCGAGACCAATGCCAGCCTGCGCGGGAAGCCGTCCTTCACGGCTGAGGCTGGTTACGCCGGCACAGTGCAAACCGATGACGTTGCCGCACTGACCAACGGCTGCATGAACGTGATGCGCTACCTGAAGATGCTGCCGGGCGATGCACGCCCGGTGCAAGACCCAGTATGGATCGGGCGCATTGCCACCATCACCAGCGAAAGCGCCGGCATTTTCTATCCCATGGTGAAACGTGGCTCGTATGTGCAACAGGGCATGAAGATCGGATACGTTACCGATCTGTTCGGCAGGACGGTATGGGAAGCGCGTGCGCCAGCGAGTGGCGTGGTCTTGCATATCTGTGCCTTGCCTTCGATGAAAAAAGGTGATGGGGTCGCTAACATCGGCGTTGTGGCCAGCAAGGAACCGTGACGGGTTGGCTATTCATCCGATGATGCGGCCACGTTCTTCGCCCCCATCGGATTCACGATGAGACACGCAACTTATCGCAGCCGCGTTTTCCACAATTCCATTCACAGATATTTTGTTTTCGGCGGAAAATTGCATTGACATCAATCACACAACTATTTAGTTTGTCTTCCGTCGACGGCTGAAAGGATTCGCGAAATAAAATTTGCAAATCCGAAGTAGGCTGAGTGATCTGCTCGGCAGGGCGACCTGAAGAGCAACCAGACCCGAAAAAACCGGATAACTCTGCGAGGAGGACCCGGGGTTTGGAAACGCGAAAGCGGTGATCACATCAAGGGCTGCGACGGTGCATGGATCCACGCTGTTAGCTCTCTCGCAGGAGCAGATGGCTGGAACATAACCAATGTCGCAGCCTTTCCTATTTTTTCGGCGCAACCTCACCCTCCGGCTGGAAAGTCAGCGATCAGCAAATCGTCCTGACTATTGAAAGATGATCAAGTGCGGCGATCAAGCGATCGCCATCTTTTTCTGCATCTCTTCCAGTGTGAGTCCCTTCGTCTCCGGGTACACAAAAAGAACCACAAAGAATTGCACGACCATCATCACCGAGAAGAAAACGAACGGATATGCGCCAGACCGGGCCGCCATCAATGGAAACACCTGCGAAATCAGGGCATTCATGAACCAATGCGAAAAGCTTCCCAGGCTTTGTCCCTTTGCACGCACGTTGTTTGGGAATACCTCCGCGATGTACACCCAAATGACTGCGCCTTGTGAAAATCCAAAAAAGGCGATGTATCCCACCAGCAGCCACAACAAGCGATCCTGGTGCTGGTGAAAAAAAAGAT